>TARA_R110002167_G_scaffold4692_1_pt1 | contig 15980 bp, 21 predicted proteins | sample TARA_R110002167 | Tara Oceans TARA_R110002167 (sample SAMEA4398238) | marine metagenome | biome: Polar Biome; feature: [MES] marine water layer (ENVO:01000295) within the mesopelagic zone...; material: water (ENVO:00002006), including particulate matter (ENVO:01000060) such as...... | reverse complement strand
AAACTCTATTATTCAACGGCTTCCTGCTATCGACCACCCAACCACCCATTTTTCTGTAACCTATAGGCTGAGGAAAAAGAGGGTAAAAAGAGGGTAAATAGTACACCCATATAAGGTTTGTCAGTTTTTGGGTGGTCTCGTGGTCTCGTGGTCGATTCGCTCTTTGCCCAGTGCTGCTTTACCGGCTAGACCCCAGTCGAGATAACCTCTGATTTGTTGGAGGATCCAGGCGCTCGGATCGGACCTTTGGCGAGACGCTAGGCGCTCAATCGTCTTCCATTCCTTTCTTGTGAAACCAAGCAACTCAGACACATTGAGATCACCGGGAGGATCAAACGGGAGGGAGCCCGAGAAATAAAAATTTAAAAGCTTGGACTCGGCTGGGGTAATCACTCGCCCAGTGTTCATGATCTTCGATATTTGCTGGGGCGTTAATCCAAGGATTTCGGCAAGGTCTTTGTTCTTTAACCCTCTACGAACCATCAAGGCTTTGAGAGTCTGTAGGCTCATGGGGGTATCCATTTGCTGTGTCTAATCACAGTTTGTTCTTTTTTTCAAATTCTTTCTTTGGTTTTTTTTGTAAGGGGCTGGAAAGTTTTTTGTCCAATTTTCCACCGAACGCGGTGATGAGGTAATCCTGATGACTAGGAGGTATCCAGAATATAATTAAGCGGGAAAATAAACGACAATGTTTCATTTTTTTTCATGCATTCTTATCCCTTTATGGAACAGTTACTTAAATTGGAATTTGATAAACTTTATTATTGCTGAAGTTTCCATATGGGGATAAATAGTTTCTCCCTGGAAACAATCAACATTATGGAAGCATATTCACATTTTATAAATCTCAACGACGTCCTCTCCGGAACCGAACTCGCCGAACTCAAAAACCGCGCCGCGGAGGTAGGGACTACGCTCAAGGAACTGCTGTTTGAGAACATCCCCGCCCTAGCCAACGAGAATTTCGACCAGGAGCGCGAGGTGGAACTGGAAAGCGAGATTTTCAAAATCGGGGAGGTGGCGCGATGAGGGTGGAGATTGATCTGAACGAGGAGGCGATCGCGATGATTGTGTCCGCGATGCGGACGGCGGGACTGGTGGCGACGGTCGAGGGGCGGATGCTACCTTATGCGGTCGAGGAGCTTGTTGAGGAGACTGGGATTTCGACGACGGGAATTCGGCGTTTGATCGAGGCGGGTGAGTTGCGGAGGATACCAAACATTGGGCGGGTGCTGGTGACTGCTGAATCTTTGAGGCGTTGGCAGAATGGGAGGGCGGCGAAATGAGAATCGACCGGGAGAGGTGCCGGATTTTGTATTCCGGAGACGACGTTCATCTTGTCGTCTGGCGGAAGAATGCTTACGCGAATTCGCGGATCACCAAGTTGAAATCACAGGAGCCGGTGAAAGTCCCGACTTTTTTTGATATTTTAAAAAGAAAGGTGGGCCTGAAATGACCGTGCTTGATCTGGTGGTCGAGGGGAAAAAGACCGGCACGGCGGTCGCGCGGTTGGGCTGGACTGATCTGGATCCTCCGGTTTTGGATGTGAAGGGCGAGGCTGGCGTGGTTCTCCAGGTCGTGGCGGATTGGTATGGGTTGGAGATTTTTGATTTTCTCGGGAGGAGTCGGCGGGAACCGTTGGCGCGGGCGCGGTTGGTCGCGATGGCTTTGACCTGGCGAATGACAGAGATGACGCTGAAACGCGTGGGGGCGATTTATGGTCGCCATTATGGATCGGTGATCCATGCCTGGAAGGTCGTCCAGGGGGAATCGATGAAGGGGATGGATGGGAAGGGATTGGGCGAGGTGTTTTTGAAAGTCAGGGATGAGTTGAGAAAATTTCGAAAATGAAACGCGAAACAAACGAGGTTGAGATCTTAGACACGGCGTTCCTTCATCGGGGTGGCGAGTTGGGTTGGTCGGTCTTTGGGGCTGGTCGGATGGATCCCTCGGAGGTTTTGGCATTGCTTGAAGAGGGAGAGGCGGAGTCTGGCGTGGTGCGGGCGGCGGTGCTGTCGGTGATGTTGGATCTTTGTTTGGCGGGATGGGGTCGCGAGAATTCGGTGGAGTTGGTGGGCGAGCGGGGTGAGTCCCTGGCGGCGGCGTTTGGTCATCGAGGCGGAGTGGGGTTGGGAATGTGGGGAGTCTTCGGGCGGATCGGAGGACCGGCGGCGGTGCCGGTGGCGTTGAGAATTTTGGATGTCTGGTTTTGGGATCATCCGACGCGGCGCGATTTGGGGAAACGGATTTTGGCGCTCGGGCGGTTTTTTAATCATCCGGAGCTTGAGGGTTGGTCTGTTCGCGGTTTGGCCCAGGGGTGCGGAGAGAGTCGGACTTGGATGAGCAAGCGGGTCCGGCGGGAATGCAATCGACCGATCGAATACGTCGGCGGGAAAGGTCAGGCGAGTTGGCAGCAGGGACCGGACCAGCGGAAGCGGAGCGCCGAAGCGCGGCGAAATTTTCACGAAAAAACAACGAACCAAAACAAAGAAACGAAATGAACGAAACGACTAAAATGATGACGGCGGAACGCTTTTTAAGAATGATTCCGGTGGGGGATCTCTTTCAGAGCGCGACGAATCCTCGCAAGAGATTTGATGAAGCGGCGATGCTGGAACTGATGGCATCGATCAAAGAGCTAGGGATTCGCCAGGCGTTGATCGTCCGGGAGATTCCGGCGGAGCCGGGGCGGTTTGAGATTGTGGCGGGCGAGAGGCGGTGGCGCGCGGCGGGGCGGTTGGGGCTTCGGTTTTTATCGGCGGAGGTCGTGGCGATGACGGACGAGGAAGTTCTTTCGTTTCAGCTAGTCGAGAACGTGCAGCGCGAGGGGTTGACTCCGTTGGAGGAGTTGAGCGGGTGCCGGGATCTGATTGGTCTCGGGATGGATCGCGAACGCGTGGCCGAGTTGGTGGGGAAGTCGACGGGATGGGTCCAGGCGCGGCTTGATCTGGGGGATCTCCCTGGGCCGGTGTTGGAGGCGATGGATTCCGGCAAGCTCGGGATGGCGAGTGCTGGAGAGATTTTAAAAGTCGAGGAAGCGGACCGCGAGGAATTCACGCAAGAGCTTCTGTCGATGGGCGAGGTTCCGACGGCGGGACAGTTGGCGAGGATTGTCTCGGAGCGTTATGTCGTTCCCCGTGAGAATCGCGAGCGGTGGAAAGAGTTTTGCGAATCGCGAGTTTGGGGTGCGGTGGTGCCGGTCGAGGATCCGGAACGGTGGGCCGATTACGTTCGACCGTATGGGGACGGGGTTGGGAAATGGAAACCGTCCACCGATAAAATCGCCGGGCTTGCTGCTCGGGCGGCTGAGTCAGGGGTGACGTGGGGGGAACTGGCGGCGGCGCATGGGATTGCGGGGCTGGCGGTGCCGCTCGGCGGAGTGCGGGCGGGGGAAATCCGAGTTGTCGAGTTGGTGGATCGCGCCTTGATTGAGGCGGCGGAACGCGGGGCGAGATCGACCGGCGGGAACTTCACGCTCGGGCCGAGGGCGGCGAAGGTCGTGGCGGAGGTCGGCGCGGAAGTTGAGGTGGAGGAGGTGGTGGATTTCAAGGAGGTCGCCGAGAGTTACGTGGTGGCGGCGCTTCCGAAGTTGTCGCGAGATGCGGCGTGGAGTCCCTGGGTGGTGGATGAGATCGGGGTGGATGCGGAGCATTTGATTCGCGGGGTGCTGGCGCGCGCCGTGTTGGATCAGGAAATGGTCGGATGGGCCGCGCGGTTTGAAGAGGTCGTCGGGTCACCGGTTTCGGAGTTTCTTCGTCCGGAGGTTTTTTGGCTCCTTCGCGACGGGAGTCTCGACGATAAGCGTTCGCGGACCTTCGCGGGATTGTTTGGCATCATGGAGGAGTGGGCTGGGAGGATGGGAGCGAAATGAGTTTCGAGGTTTTGCCGATTGTGACGGCACCGGGGCGCGAGGTGCTGATCACTTGGCGGGAATATCGTGAACTTGTTGGCACGGTCTCGGCGAAGGTTTGTCGGGTCTCGGGTCACGGGACGATCTGTCGGCTCTTTGTAAAAGCGGGCTGGCGGCGGGAACGAGGCGGGAGCGCTTTGGTGAGCCAGGCGGTGGCAGAGTTGCGGGCGGCGGGGTGCCATCGGTGTTTTGTTTTATTGCCCGCGCTTTCGCAGAGGGACGAGGTTTTTTCCTTTTTTGAAAGTTGCGGTTTTGGGCGGATTCCGGGGAGCGAGTTTGATCCTCCGGTGGGGAGTCTGGTGATGATGCGGGAGATCGAGGGTGGGGGAGAATAGGAAAATGAGTTTTAAAAATACGATTCACGATTGTCGGAAGCGGATCCCGATTTGGGAACTGTTCGGGGTGTTGGGTTTAAGGGGGGCCGAGACGGTGCAAGCCTGGGCGGGCGGCGGTGGGGAGGCTAAAATTTGTTCGCCATTCCGGGAGGATCGGTCGCCATCGTTCTCGGTCTTCGTGAAGGATGGGATTGGACTTTGGAAAGATCACGGGACCGGCGACACCGGCGACGAGGTCGATCTGATCGAGCGGGCGCGAGGTCTTTCGAATCGGGAGGCGATCCAGGCTTACTATGGATTCGCGGGATTGGACGGAGGAGCCTCGGCGGGTCGGTCGAAACCGGTGGCGCGAAAAACGGTTAAGAAGCGCGGGCCTGGCCTGGCTGATAAAATGGCGGGGTGCGAGGTGGAGAAGAAGGAGAAAGCTCCGGCGGATGCGACGCGGGAGATCGTCGAGATTTACGATTATGAAGACGCGGGAGGGGAGTTGCTCCATCAAACGATCCGATATCATCCCAAAGATTTTCGACAACGCAGACCGGCGGCGGCGGATGAGGATGGCGAGTGGGTTTGGACGCTGAAAGATTCGGAGGTCGTGCCGTACCGTCTCCCCGAGATTCTGGGGTCGTCGATGGCGGATCCGGTGTTTTTGGTTGAGGGCGAAAAGGATGTGGATCGATTGAGGGAGTTGAGTCAGGACGGGCTTCCGGTGGTGGCGACGTGTCTTCCAATGGGGGCGGGGAAATGGCGACCGGAGTTTGCGAAATGGTTCGCGGGCCGGTGGGTCGTCGTGGTTCCCGATTATGACGTTCCCGGTTTGGAGGGAGCGGAGAAGGTGGCGCGCGAACTATTTGAGATTGCGGGCCGCGTCGGGATTTTGGAGTTGGAAAATTTATGGTCTCGGGCGGAGCCGGGGCATGATGTCGGCGACTGGCGCGAGTGGAATGATTCGGTCGGGGTTCCGATTGAGGACCAGGGCGAGGATCTCTTTCGCGCGGCGGAGGCGGCGGGTCTGGCGGGCTTGGATTTCTTCGGCGAGGTGATTCGGGAAACACCCTCGGGGGTGAGGATCGCGCAGGATCGGCTCGCGCGGAATTTGGTGAAGGAGGAGAATTTGATGTATTGCGGCGATCACTTTTGGAAGTGGCGCGGCGCGCGCGGGCTTTGGGAAAAGGTCGCCGAGAAAACGTGGATCGAGCGGACGGTGCGGCGGAAGATCGCGGCGGGGGGTGGCGAGATGTCAATCACCAGTAGTTTAATTTCGTCGGTCGTGGCATTGGCGCGGTCGGAAAAAGTAAAGTTTCCGGAGGAACTGAATGCGAATCCAGGCGGGCGGTTCTCGGTCCGGAATGGGATGTTGGACCTGGAGACCGGGAAGCTCTTCCCGCATCGAATGGGGGATTTTACGACGGTCCAGATTCCTCACGTTTATGATCCGGCGGCGGAATGTCCGAGGTGGTTGGAATGGTTGGCGGAGCGCCAGGAGGATCCGGCGACGCGCGCGCAGATTCAAGAGATCTTCGGTTATTGTCTTGGGACTCAAATCAACTATCATTCTTTTTTCTTCTTCTACGGCGAGGGTGGAACAGGCAAATCGACGTGCGTGGATGTCCTGGAGTGGTTGGTGGGGACCGAGAACAAGGTCGCGCTGGAGTTGACCGAGTTGGATAATCCGTTCACGCGTTCGCAGCTTGTGGGGAAATCGCTCTACCTCGCCAAGGAATTGACGACTAAAAGTTTCAAACATATCGGCTTGATCAAGGCGATCGTTTCGGGGGATCCAACCTATGTCGATGTGAAGTATGGGGATGGCTTCGATTTCCGGCCAAAGGGGAGGCTGGTCATGGAGTCGAACGTCATCGCAGCCACTCCGGATTCCTCGGGTGGATTTGAAAGGCGATTCATCCAAGTGAATTTCGATAAGATGATTGATCGAAAGGGGATGGAATATAATTTTCAGGAACGATTTAAAGCCGAAATGTCGGGGATTCTGAACTGGGCCTTGGAGGGATACCGACGGCTTGTGAAGCGCGGGCGTTTTGAGCATACGACTCGGAGCCAGGAGGCGACGGACGAACTTTTGAAACATCGCGCGGGATTGGCTTCTTTTCTGAAAGCGGGCTGGGTGGCAGAGTGCGAAGATGATGGAACGCGCGGGGTGCGGGTCGATCGGTTGTTCGCGCTTTACAATGACTGGTGTGAGTTGGAGGACGTGGTTCCTCATCATAAAGAAAAATCAACCTTCGCGCGGGAATTGTTCACAATCAAAAGGGAATGGAAGCCTCGGAAACGGCGGCGGTGGTTCACTGGCGAAGTCAGGGACACGTTCATTTTAGGGATCGAGGCGGCGGAGGGAGAGCTTCGTTCGGCGGATGTGAGTGAGGGAGGGAGTGAGGGGTGAAAATTATGGAGATGAATGATCAGAAAGATTTCCTGGCGGCGGCGACGCGGTGGGGGGCGCATTCGCGGACGGTGCGGAAATGGGTCGAGATCGGCGGCGAGGTGGGGGAGCCTCCTCCGCTTTATGGTGACGACCCCGGAGATTTCCTCGATTGGTATCGGAGGCAGATTGGGAGGGAACCATCGAAGCGGCTCCGCGAGCGATCGGAGGAGATGCGACGGGAGGCGGGGCTTTTGGATTTGGAGGAGGTGGAGGTGGACCTGGGACCGATCGCGATGATTGGTCGCGCGCTCGAAAGGCTGGGGCTGTCGTTGGCATTGGCTCGGGTGTTGGAGGAAGAGGAGAGGGCGCATGAATCTTATCAGGCGGCACGGCAAGACGGGAGGAATACGGATGCGGCGCGGAGGAGGTGGCGCGAGGCGCAGGAAATGAAAAGGGGGATCCAGAAGACGGACGACGCGGTCGAGGTTGCGGAGGAGCTTTTGAAGGAATGGGTGAGGAAAGAATTTGAGCCGGGCGAGCGGGCGGTGCGGGATCGGCTCGCGAAGTTGGACGGCGAAGGGGTGGACGCGCTTTTGGATTGCGTCGATGAAGAGGAAATGCGGCGGGCATTTGGGGAAGTCGTGGTCCGGTGTTTGACGGGAGGCGAGTGAAAAACTTATGAGAGCGACGCAGGAATTGAGCGAGGGGGTCGGGCATTTGCCGGGCGTGGTGGCGGTGCTGGTCGAGGGGGTTCTCGAGAGGGTCTGGCGGGAGGAGGCTCGGCTATCGTTTGGGGATTGGTGCGAGTCGAATTTGATTATTTCGAGCGGTGAAAATTCGGATTATGCCGGGCCGTATTCGCGGGAGATGACTCCCTCGGTTTCGAGGTTTTTCGAGGAGTTTCTGGACGGCGGGGGAGGGGACCGGTGGCGGAGTTGCTACGGCATGAAAGGGAGCCAGGCAGCCGTTACCTTTCACGCACTCGCGGCGTTGGCGAAGCGCGTTGGCGAAGCGCCTGGGAATATCGTCTACGGGATCGACGCGAAGGCGAACGCCGAGGGAGTGGCGGCGAGGTTTGTCGATTTGATCAAGGGGATGGAAGGGATGGGGGCGGTCTTGGCGAACGTCGGCGAGAACGATTTGAAGGGTGACACGATCAAACTTCCAGGGATGACGGTTTGGTTCGTGGGTGCCGGATCGGTTGGGGCGATGGCTTCGAAGCCAGGCGTGATCTTTGTCTGCCTGGACGAGCTTGATCTTCACCGGATGCCGAAGCGCGAGGGTTCGACGAAGAGGCTCCTGGAGAGTCGAGGGAAGGCGACCAAGAGCGGGAAGATTTTGGGATTCTCGAAACCGTCCGACGAGGACGGACAGATCGCGAACGCGGTGGCGGACGGGTCAGGCCATCGGGATTTCGTGCCGTGTCCACGGTGCGGGGCGATGCAATATCTGAAGATGAAGCAGGTGCGCTTTGACCATTGCCGGGACGACCTTGGGGAGTATGACCTGGAGCGGGTTTTGCGGGAGTCTTATTATGAGTGCGAGGCGTGTGGCGGCAAGATCGAGGAGGCGGAAAAGAAGCGGATGCTTCAAAAGGGCGAAGTGCGGGCGACGCATTTCACCGAAAAAGAAACACCCGGCGGGGAGGTCGTGGTGCGCCCAGGATGGAAACCTCGGGCGATGAGTTTTTATCATAGCGACCTATATGCGCTCTGGGAGGGATCGACCTGGGGGCATTTGGCTTTGGAGAAAATTGAGGCCGGGAGGAATCCGACAAAGTTGAAAGGATTCATCCAGGACCGGCTCGGGGAACCGTGGCGCGAGTCGGGTGCGCGGCGGGTCACGGTGGACGAACTTCGGCGAATGTGCGGCGAGTATCGGCGTGGGACGGTTCCGCTGGAGCCGGTGGTTTCCGGGGTCTTTGCGGACACGCAAGACGATTGTTGGAAAGGCGTGAAAGTCGGTTACTCTCACGGCGGGGACGTGATGGTCTCGGACTGGGGAATTTTTTTGACGTGGGAGAACCTGGTGAGGTGGGCCAAGACGGGGATCGAGTGGGGCGGCGAGCGGAAGCGGATCCTTTGCAATTTGACCGACGAGGGCGGTCACCGGACTTATGAAGTCCGGCGGCGGTGCCGGGCTTTGAATCCGATTTTTAACCCGTCGAAGGGGTTGGGTGGAATGCAGAATCTGCGGCACGGTGGCGATCTTTTGCGGTGGAACAAATATCGAGTTTTCAAAACGAATTCCGAGGGGAGCCAGACGGTGCGGGTTTTGAATTACGACGATGACGCATATCGTCGGATGCTTTACCGGGGGCTGATTCTGGACCGAGAGGCGGTCGATGATGATGGCGAGCCGATCGAGCGGTTTGGGGAACTGACGTTTCCGGTCGATGCGGCGAAGGACGACGATTTCCTGGAGGAACTGACAAAAGAATTCCAGGTTCGTAAAAATGGGAAATGGGTCTGGGAGAGTGACGGAATGAATGATTTTGGAGATGCGGTGAAGCTGGCGGTGATTGGGCGGGACGTGTTTGCGCGGAAATTTATGAAGAGTTGACGAGTTGCGGCGGGGTATGCGCGTCGATATGGATTTGGTTCGGGGGTTGGTGGCGACGAATACGCTCGCGGAATTGAAGACGAAATATTCGGCGGCGGTTACGGCGTTGGAGGATTCGCTGAACGACCGGGTCGAGGTGACCGGGGCGAACATGAAAGAAAGCGGAACGAGCGGAGAATTCATCGGCGGGGATCTCCGGATGAAGGTCAAACTTTACGGCAAGGCGATCGAGTTGAAAAGTCTCGGGGAGGGGAGTCGGAGGAATCGCCGGATGAATCATGTCGATTTTTCCGGGACCGAAACCGGCTGGTAAATTTTAGAGACGAAGAGAGATTCAAATTAAAAAAATATGAGCTACAACAAGACGTTTATCATGGGGAACATCACCCGCGATCCCGAAATCAGAACGACCCCAGGAGGGACAGCGGTGGGCGAGTTGGGTCTCGCGGTGAACCGGCGGGTCAAAGACGGGGAGACCTGGCGCGAGGAGGTGACGTTTTTGGATGTCACGGTGTGGGGGAAGACGGCGGAGAACTGCGGGCGGTATCTGAAGAAAGGGCGCGGAGTCTTTGTCGAGGGGCGGCTGGAGGTCGATGAATGGGACGACCAGGAATCGGGGAAGAAGCGGCGGAAGATGAAGATCGTCGGCGAGTTGGTCAAATTCCTTCCGGGTGCGGGCGGTGAGAGGCCACCGGTTTCGACCGCTTCGGCGATGCCGGAACCGGGTGAGGCGTATCGGAAGAAGGCGGGAATGAAGCCAGCGGTTGACGATGGGATTCCATTCTGATGAAAGATATTTATTCACAAAGAGACGGTCAGCTTTTTATTCGTTCGGAATTCGCGGGGATGCATCCGCTCAGTTTGTCGATCGATGGAATCCCCCAGTCCTGGGACGACGGGGTCTCTTATCTTAAAATCGAGGAGGCGATTCGATGGCACGAAGTCGAGATTGAGGAGACCGGTGGGGAATGGCCTGGGAAGATTTTGGCGAAATTGAAAGCGGCGGCGGCACAGTATGCCACCGGCGGAGTCATGGGGACGGCTTAGATCGGTCCAGTTTCGCAAACTCGTTTTGATGATCGACGCGGGAGGTTGACGTGCTGGCGGCAAGGTATGGGTGAAACGAAGCGGCGACGGGGGAAAAGGGGCGGAAGAAATCGCAACGGAAACGGGGCGGCTTCGACGGTTTCAGCGGAAAAGAAGGAACGGCTTTTCACGGCGCTTTCGAATTTTGACGGGGCGCGCGTCTCTGAACGACGCGGGCGGGTTCGTTGGGATTCGCTCGGGGCGCGGGACGAAGTTTCCCCGGCGGATCGGGTTGATTTGATGCGCTCCGCTCGATGGGGCGAGGCGAATATCGGGCTGGTCGCGCGCGCGATCACCGGGCCGAGTCGCTTGATTGGGTATTTAAAACCGCAAGCCGAGACCGGGGATCCGGAGTTGAACAAGCGGATCGAGGAGATTTGGCACAAGCGGACCGACCACGCGACGGCGTTTGACATGGCGGGCGGGATGAATTTCGAAGGGTGGCAAGATTGGGTCAAGCGTTCGAAATTGCGCGACGGCGACGCGCTCACGGTTTTGACGGAGGGACCGGCGAAGGGGGCGCGGGTCTTGATGTATGAGGGGCATCAGATCGGGGATGGCAAGCGCCAAGAAAAGAAACCTGCGAACTTGAGTGATGGGGTATTCCTCGATCGATGGGGCGGTCGGGCGGGGTTCCGTCTGATTGATGCGTCGGGTGAGGTGATGCGGACGATTCCGCGCGAGTCTGGGATTTACCATGCCGACGAACTTCGGGCCGGGCGACCGCGCCAGGTTTCGGCTTTGGGTCATGCTGTCAGTAATTTCAAAGACCTGGTCGAAATTTTAGGATATAGTAAACAAGCAGTGAAGGCGGCGGCGCTTTGGGCGGCGTGGTTGGAACAGTCGGCCACAGCGGACGGCGAGGAGGATCCCGGTGCGGATCTGAAAGGATTCATTGACGATTTGCCGGAGTCGATCGACCTGGACACGGTCGCGGAGGCGGTTGAGGGGGCGACCGGGGAGGGGGCCGAGGGGTCGGTTTTGACTTTAGATCAAATGATCCAGGGCGGGCGATTTCAGGAATTTGCGCCAGGGCAGAAATTGCAAACGACAAACGACTCGCGTCCGCATCCGAACACGATGGGAATGCTTTCCTGGTTGGTGCGCGATATTGCTTGGGGAATTGGGATTGCGCCGGAGGTTCTCTGGGATCCTGGATCGATCAATGGGACGGGGATGCGATACGTGATGGCGGAGACGCGGAGATTCGTGGAGGTCCAACAGGCGAGCCTTCGCGGTGATTGTCAGCGGCTTTGGATGTACACGCTCGCGAAAGAAATCAAAGCGGGCCGGTTAGTGGTTCCGGCTGGGATGGAGCAGTGGTGGAAATGTCGCTGGGTTCCCCAGGCGGACATGACAGTGGACCGTGGGCGGGATGGGAAATTGATGTTGGAACTTTTGCGCGAGGGATTTATGACCGAGACCGATTATTGGGCCAGCCAGGGGATGGACTTCGAAGAGCAGGAAGTGCGGAAAGCATGGGAAGCGAAGCGGAAGGCCGAGATTGCGGGCGAGATTGCGAGCGAGAGCTAGGGGGCGGCGTGGTTGACGGGACGGCGCGTCTCATGGCTAAAGCTTGGTTTTCGATGGACGCGACAAACGGCGCGTCAAAGTTGGTCCCTCGAAACGAGGGCGGGACAGTGGCGCGCGTTGAAATCCTCGGGCCGATTGGTGGTTGGGATGTTTCGGGATCACAATTTTTGCGAGAGCTTTCGGCTCTTGGCGAGGTGGACACGATCGACCTTCGCGTTCATTCGCCGGGCGGCGAGGTTCTCGATGGGTGGGCGATCGCGAATGGTTTGAAAAACCATCCGGCGAAGGTCGTGGCACGGGTTGAGGGGATGGCGGCGAGTATGGGGAGCGTCGTCCTGATGGCGGCGGATGAGGTTGAGATGCCGAAAAATTCCTACGTCATGATTCACAACGTGACCGGCGGAGTCTGGGGTGAGGCTGACGAGTTGCGGAGCGCGGCGGATTTGGTCGAGAAACTCCAGGACGACATTATTGATTTTTACGCGGGACGGACCGGCATCGAGCGCGACGAGGTCGCCGAGATGATGCGGGTGGAGACCTGGATGAATGGCGAAGAGGCGGTCGCGCTAGGGTTTGCGGATCGGATGCTGGAGCCAGTATCGGCGGCGGCGGTGGTGCGGGGAATCGAGATCGGGAATCGTTTTGAAAATATGCCGACGGCGCTCGCGGGGTCGGTGGATCTGGAGGAAATCGAGGAGGTTTCCGAGGAGGATCCCGTCGAGCCGGATGAGGTTGAGGCTGAAGACGAGGAAGCGGACGAAAGAATTTCGGATGAAGAACGGTTGGAGGCGGGGGTGGAGAACTCCGTTTTGGATCGGATCAAGATGGCGCTCGGTTTTTCGAGCGACGGCGGAAGCGGTGAAAAATCACCGACGGCGAGCGCGGCTTTAGTGGTGGCGCTCGCGGAAAATAAATCGCTCGACGCGCGGTGTGCTGCTCTGGAAACGGAGCGCAACGAATTCGCGGCATCGGCGGAGCGACTCTCGGCTGAGATGCTGACGGTCGAAGAAATGATTGCGGGGGCTGGGTTTACCCGTGCCGAGGCGATCGATCTTCCCTCTCCCGCAGACGATGCGGATGGGGTGGGGTTCAAAACTGTTCTCGATCAGTTTGAGAGCATGAGCGCGGGGCCGGGGCGCTCGGCGTTTCTTCGCGACAACGAGGGCGAGATCCTTCGTCAAATGAAGGGGCGCGGTTAGTTCGGCCATTGAAGACTTAATCTAAAAAATATTATGGCAAATACATTTCCGGCAGCTTTGACTGCCGAGTTCGTCTCTGATGAGGCAATCACCACGCTCGGGCCAGTCCTGGCGGCGTTAGATGCTTTCGAGCATAGGGTGGCAGTGGACCGGATTTCCCCCGGCTCCGTAGTTCAGGTACCAGTCGTGACGGCTGGGGCGAGCGCGCAAACGAACCCGACTTCGTTCGAGACAAATTCGGACTCGACCAAAATCGCTCGATCGGTGACGGTCGATCAACATTCGGTCTCGTTCCATGTGACTCAGGCGGAGTTGAATAATGGGCATCGCCTTCGTTCGTTAATTCGGAAAAATCTCCAGGTCATCGGGAACGCGGCGCGCGATTCCGTTTTCGCCCCGATCACGGCGGCGAATTACGGCGCGGCGATTCTCGATGTCACTCCGGCGAATTTCACGTCCGCGAATCTCGCGACGATCTGGGCCGAAGGCAAAGATTTCCCGACGAAAAATCTCCTGATTGATGGCGCATATTTCGCGAAATTGCTTCCGACGAATGCTGATTCCTTCCTCCCTGGTTCCCAAGGCGCTTATGGATTTGATTCCATCGCCATGAATAATCGCTGGGATGGAGCCGGGACTGGTGTGATTGGTTTCTACGGATCACGGGATTCCCTGGCCATCGCCTCCGGCGAGCCGGTGATGGACGACGAAATTCAAGACCTGCTTTCGGTTTACGAGGTGGCTACGCTACCAGGGGGGCTTTCCGCCTACATTTCAAGCTGGACTTCCCTGGCGACTCGGAAACGGTTCATGAACATCTCGGTCATGCTCGGCGCTCAAGTGGGCGACGCGACCGCCGGTAAGATCATCACCGACGGACCATAAAACTTAGTGTGTAGTGCAAAACCGTCGGCCCTTGGGGGGGCTGGCGGTTTTTTCGTGGCGCGTTGACGAGATCGGGCGGGGTGAGATTATGGCTTTTGCAGATAAGAGAATCGCCTTCCTGGGGCAAGCTCAGGAGGTGCTGGAGAATTTGTTTCCCGGATCGATGACGGTGGCGGGGGTAACGTTCGCGGTCGCGCGGAGCGGCGAGGAACGCACGGAGATCGCGGAGCCGGGGGGGTTTGAGGAGGCGGTGCGGATCCTGGTGCGGGTGCGGTTGGCGTTCGTGCCGTCGGACGGGTGGCCGAAGGAAACGCTGGCGACGATGGACGGGCGGAGTCTCCGGGTCTCGGAGTGTCTTCGCGAGGTGGGAGATGTGGCGTGGTCGGTCGAATTGGAAACTGAATAGGAAATGAATTTGGAGCCGAAAAGATGGACCGGGGCGAGATCGCGAGGAGCGCGGCGGATGCGCTCGGGATTGGTGGGGCGACCAGGGGGCGGGTTTGGAGATGTCGAGGAGGCGTGTTTGAGATTTTTGCGGTCGCGGGGGATTGGCGGGGAGGGGTGGACGGGGAACGATAATATTTTTCCCGACGCGCGGCGGGGGGAGAAGGAGCGACGGGTGGTGACCTTGGAAAAAATGGTGCGGGCGATGGGGCAGAAATGAAATTGAAAATCAAAGTCAAAGGGATGCGGGAGACGGAGCGAGAGATCGCGAGGCTCCGGAGGCAGCTTGGGATCTCGGGCGGAGAGTTTGCGGACCTGGCGGCAAAGACGGTCTCGCAGACGGTGGCGCGGAATGCCCAGCCGTTCGGGTTGGGAAAAAAGTCGATGGAAAAAGGGGTCGGAGCGATCCGAAAAGATCTCTCGAAAATATTTCAACTTGTCCCGGATTCGGCGGGGAGCCGGGGGTCGGTGATCTCGACTCATGCGGCGGCGAAGGTTTGGCACCATTCCCGCCGGGGGAGTCGCGGACGGACGCGAGAGGGACGAAAGAAATTGATCACGGCGAGCCTCTTCCGGGCGTATGCGGAGACGGTGGCGAAGCGGGTGGGGATGGCGAAAGGGTCGGTCACCGGGGGCGGGGACGTGAGATTGCAAGGGAGATTTGCGAAATGGATTTCGAGGTGGGGATCGGCGGGCGATGCCGGGAGGAAGCGGAGCCTGGGGGGAGCGATCTGGACCTTTGTGAGTGATGTCAAACACGTCGCCTCCTCGCGTGTCCTGGGCGAGCGGGGGATCTTAAAAGTGATGCGGCAAAAGGATCGAAACCTCCGGAACATTTTGAGGATCCGGGTGCGGCGTGAATTGAAAAAAGCAGACAAGCGGGTGAATCGGCGGATCGGCTGACGTGCCGCGCGCGCGTTGACGAGAACGGGCGGGGTGTAATGATGGTTTCCGATCGATTTCTGGTGTCCCTGGGCGAGTTTATTGTGACCGAGTTGGGGCTGGGGATCACTCCCAGGCTCCGCGATTGGACTGGGACGAAGGGCGCGCAAGAATTGATCCTCGACGCGGAAGAACCGGTCGAGCATGACGGACTCGACGGAGTTTATTCGGTCGAGGCGGTGGTGGCGCTCCGTTTACGGGGACGCGACACGACGGAGGCTTCCCGCCGCGCGACGATGGGGTCGATCGTGGCGCTGGTGCAAGCGGACGCGGCGACCTGGATCACGGCGACCGCGAATCCCAGGGGGATCGGGAGCGAGGGGTTGAAAGTTTTTGATCTGCGGACAGACGATGGGGTCTGGGAGGTCGAGGAAAAGTGGCTCGTTGGAAAAGTGACCGTGTCGGCATTGATTGCCGGGGTGGACGCGGTGGGCGGGTAGGTTGACGAGAGCGGTCCTTTCATGCCAATTTTAGCAGACACGAATCCGGTCTTGATACCGGTCCAGAATGGGAGGGAGTATGTTTTGAGCGTTTCCGGCGGAAGTCTGACGGTCAAGCGCGCGCTGGAAAGCGGAGCCTGGATCGCGGTCGATGGATCTCCGGTCTCGGATGGGTCCGAGGTCAGGCTGACCACAACCTCCTCGACAGAGACGATCCAGGTCACGGCCTCGGTCGGGCCGTTGGACTATAATTTCACACCG
>TARA_R110002167_G_scaffold34751_10_pt1 | contig 15985 bp, 14 predicted proteins | sample TARA_R110002167 | Tara Oceans TARA_R110002167 (sample SAMEA4398238) | marine metagenome | biome: Polar Biome; feature: [MES] marine water layer (ENVO:01000295) within the mesopelagic zone...; material: water (ENVO:00002006), including particulate matter (ENVO:01000060) such... | reverse complement strand
CCGCCGTCCTGTCAGGTCGATCGTGCCGACGACACAGCCAGACGGCGGCCTCCGGGAAGCCGCCGTCGATCATCACACTCATATCGTAAAGCGCAGTCTGTGTTCAGGCCAGGCCGGCAAGATTGAGCAGCGACGGGGCGCCGCCCGGCGGCGTCCTGTAGCCCAACTCCGCGTGGTCGAGGCAGAATGCGCCCCTGGCCACGGGCCGCCCGCAGAACGAGAAGCCCGCATGGGCGGGATCGCCATAGGGCCACCGGCACTGGCCGCGTCTCACCGTCAGGATCGTCAAGCCACCGGTCGGCAGCTCGCGCGCAGTGCGCCATGAGCGATGCAGGGCCGGTTGCAGCCCGTTTGGTCGGCCCGTCCATCGCGTTCTCTCTGCGCGGCCGAGGCGCTGGGGTTCGGGAGGCCGGCGGTCTGCCGGGTCTTCCGGCAGACAGGCCGAGACGATGAACCTTTCCCAGCACCGCGCTGCGGCTGATCCCGTTCTGCAGTTCGCGGGCAATCTGCTCGGCGGTCCGGCCCTCCAGCCAGAGTGTCTTGAGGCGCCCGACGCGATGGTCGGTCCAGGCGGATTTGGTCATGGGGAAACTCCGAAGCCAGCAGGCCTGATCGGCCCGCTTGCCCCCGCCCTTCCTCCCGCCTCCCGGCGCCATCGGCGTCACAGACAAGCGGCCCGGGTCACACGAACCCAGGCCGCTTGCCCTCTTTCGGATGTCGTCAGAACGGAATGTCGTCGTTGAGGTCGTATCCGCCGGCGGGCTCTTGGACCTGCCGGTCGCCGGCCTCGGTTTCCTGAGCCGGGTCGCGCCGGTTCTTCAGCCGGATGTCGCTGACGATCAGGCGCAGGTCATAATGTTCGACCCCGTCCTTGCCGGTCCAGGTGTCGTTTTCGACATGGCCCTGGAGGACGACGCGGCTGCCTTTTCTGGCGAACGGCGCGATGTATTTCTCGGTCGTCGCCTCGCCGAAGCAGATGCAGTTGAAGCCGGTGGTGCGTTCGCCCGGCGTGCCGTCGGCCTTGCGATATCGGGTGGTCTCCAGCACGCGGAAGCTCGCGCGTTTCTTGCCCGATCCCTGGGCCGAGAGAATGGAGGGATCGGCGGCCAGATAGCCTTCGATGACGAGGGATTGCATGGTCAGTCTCCTGAAGATCAAGGGTAGGAAGGGGTCAGGCGGCGGCGCGGTCGCCGTCTGCCGTATCGGTCAAGGCGCTGTCGCGCGCCTCGGCCCAGTCGAGGACGGTCAGCCGGTTCACCACCAGCTCCTTGGCCGTGCGTTCCTGGCCGTCCTTCGTCGCGTAGGCCGTGTCGATGAAGGCGCCAGTGACGACGGCCTCGCAGCCTTGGGCAAGCCCGCGCGCGATAACCTTCTCGTTGAGGCCTTTCGACCAGCTGACGCAGTTGACGCCGACGAGACGGTCCTTGCCGGACGTATCGACACCCCGCTTCTCGAGCAGGCGGAAGACGGCCTTGCCGAAATCATCGCTGATCTGGGGGTCGGTCGCCAACCGGCCGGTGAACACCATGGTCTGCATGTCAGTCTCCTTGTGATCCGAAGCCGCCGGGGAGCCGATCTCCCTCATCCCGCCTCATCCTGAAGCTCCCTCCCTCCGTCCTCTCCTGGACCGGGTGACGACGCAGCACCGCCTCCACCACTTCCGGCCGGTCCACGGGCACGAACACCCGGGGCGTGAAGGCGATGATCTCGACAAAGCAGCCGAGCGCCACGAGCGCGTCGCGATCGGTCCGGCCGCCGACCACCTCGATCCGCCAGCGATCCATGACCCGAGCCCGCTTCAACCAAAGCCCGCCCTCCAGGGAGAGCTGGACGCTGCGATCCAGCAGGGTCGTGGCCGTCGTGGCGCCGTCAACCCATTCGTCCCCCACCCCCGTCAGGCCGAGCGCGACCTTCAGGCTGCGCGCCTGCACGCGGTCGAGTACCCGGCCCAGCCAACGCCGCCCATCCGGAGCCCGCACACGGCGCACAGAGCATCCCCGTGCGGGCAGCCGGCCCCAGATCGGCAGCAGAAGCCCCGTGGCCAAGGTCAGCTCACGCGTCCTCCATGGGTCGGTCCCGGCGACCTCCTCGTCCCAGACACGCCGCCAGTCGGCGGTATCGACCGGCTTCCAGGCGGATTCGTCGAACGTCTTTTCGGGCAGGGTCTGCCGATCGTCGGGCCGGACCAGCCGCACAGCCGTGATCAGACGGTTATCATCGGTCGAGGTGGTGAGACCGAGCTCCGCGATCGCGGCGCGGCCCGACTTCTCGTTGACCACAAGTTTGTGCGCGACGCCCTCCGTCCGGGCCAGGGCGTCCTCCGAGGCGAGGATCTCGCGGCGGACCTTGAGCGAGAAGGTCACAAGCGCCGTCTCGGCGCTGGTCGAGACATCCGTGCGGATCGTCTCCTGAGTGATCACCTCAAGCGCTTCGGCCTCGATATCCTCCAGCCCGCGATCCAAATCACCCGAGGCGGCGGCGCGCTCTAGGATGCCCGCCAAGATGGCGTCGAAGTCTTTGAACACTGCGTTCTGGTCGGCAATCCTGAGCGCCAGCAAGCGGTTCAGGAAGGTGTGGATCGGCGGCAGATCGTCGGAGGGCTTGAGCCCCCCGTCCGCGTCCAGCAGTTTAAGGCCGGCCTTCTCCATAAAGGTCTCCAGCGTCATGGATTTGAGCTCGCCGAAGGCGAGGGCGCCGTAAAAGACCAGCAACGCGCGGCGCGCCCAGGGACTCTCCAGATTGTCCTCAGCGCGGAACAAGCCCGCCCCCGCGGTGCGACGTTCACCCCTGGTCAGCGCGCCCAGAGAGTCCAGGCGTCGCGCGATCGTCGAGGTGAAGCGCTTCTCGCCCTGGATGTCGGTGGTGACGGGCCGGAACAGGGGCGCCGAGGCCTGATGCGTCCGGTGACTACGCCCCAGACCCTGGATGGCGGCATCCGCCCGCCAGCCGGGCTCGACCAGATAGTGGACCCGGCGCTGCCGGTTCTCGGCCGACAGGTCCGAATGATAGCTGCGACCGGTGCCTCCGGCGTCGGAGAAGATCAGCACCCGCTTCCGTCCGCTCATGAAGGCGTCGGTCTCCGCGCGGGCGGCTGAAGCGCCCCGGCGCTCCACGACCCGGCGACCGTCGCGCACCACGACCCGGCGCGATCGGCCGGTAATCTCGGCGACGGCGTCCGTGCCGAAGGCCTCCAGCAGAGCGTCGAGTACGCCGGGGACGGCCGGCAGGCAGGCCATCCGGCCGATCAGGAATTCCCGACGCTCGACCGCTTCCCGGCTCATCGCCGGGCGGCCATCGACCATGACCGGGACCATGGTCACGGCTCCGTCGTCGTCCTCGATCGCTTCCATCAGGTGAACGGGAAAGGCCTCCCGCAGATAGTCGAGGACGTATTCGCGGGGTGTCAGGTCGATGGAGAGGTTGTTCCACTCTTCGGGCGGGATCGAAGACAGTCTGCGCTCCATGACCGCCTCGTTGGTCGAGACGATCTGGACCACGGCCGAGCGATCATCGGCCAGGTCATCCCGGATTGCGGCGATCAAGCTCGGCGCCTTCAGCCCCGCAAGCAGGTGGCCGAAGAAGCGCAGCTTGGCCCCCTCGAACGCGGAATGGACGGCCGATGCGGCAAGCGGCGACTTCGGCCTGCCCTCGGCATCATTGAGGCCAGTGGCCTTGAGCGCCTCGGCGAGATTGGCATGGATGACCTGAAAGGCGTCCGCCCAGTCGTCCCAGATGGCGACATCGTCGGACGTCAGGGGATGGACCAGCGGCTCGTACTCGACGCCTTCGAACGACAGGGACCGCGCCACATAAAGGCCGAGCGCCTTGAGCTCGCGCGCGACAAGCTCCATGGCCGCGACCCCGCCGCGATCCATCGCCTCCAAGAAGTCCGGCCGGGACATGAAAGGCGCTTCGGGCCCGCCCCAGAGACCCAGCCGGGCCGCATAGGCGAGATTCTCCGCCGTTGTCGCGCCCGTGGCGGAGACATAGAGAACCCGCGCATCGGGCAGGCGGTTCTGCAGCGCCAGCCCGGCCATCCCCTGCTGCGATGCCTTCTTCGTCCCGCGCGCGCCCTTGCCGCCCCCGGCGGCGTTGGCCATCGCGTGGGCCTCGTCGAAGGCGATGACCCCTTCAAAATCCTCACCCAGCCAGGCGACGATCTGGTCAAGCCGGGATTGCCGCCCGCCGCGCGCGGCCTGACGCAGGGTGGCGTAGGTGGTGAACAGGATGCCCCGATCCAGACGGATCGCATCGCCCTGCTTCCAGCTCGAGAGCGGCACGATGTCGTGGGCTCCGCCCCCGAGCGCGGCCCAGTCCCGCCGGGCGTCCTCCAGCAGGGCGTCGTTTCGGGACAGCCAGAGAGCTCGGGTTCGGCCTTGGGAGATGTTGTCGGCGATGATGGCCGCGATCTGGCGACCCTTGCCACAGCCGGTGCCGTCCCCGAGGAAGAAACCGCGCCGGAACTGGACGGCCTTGTCATCGTCGTCGCGTGCGAGAGTGACCTCATGGCGCGCCTCGCCAAGGCGGAACCGCCCCGGCAGGTAACCGCCATGGGCCTCGCCCGCGTAGATGGCCGTCTCGGCCTGCGCGTCCGAGATCCGCCCCTCACCGCGCAGGGCAGGCGGCAGGACTGGCCTGTAGGTCGGAGCCGGTGGTGCGACGGACGCCATCGGGCCGGATTCGACCAGGGGCGAGGGATGCGGCCGGGGATCGGGCAGGACGATCCGCGCCAGGGCGTGCGCCTGGTACAGGCCGACGTCGCGACCCTCCCCCGCCCAGGGTGTCACCTCATAGGTCAGGGGCGTTGCTGCGGCGAGGAAACCCAGACGGCCTGTGGGCAGGGCGAGACCACGATCGCGAGGGGCCAGAATGGCCGCCGAATCCATTGCGACCCGCCTGCGGGGACGCGCGGTCCCCCGTGGCCCCAGGCCCGCCAGGATCCTGGACGTCGCTTCGAGGTCCTGGGGCTGGTGGAGGAGCCCGTCCCAAGACGAGGTTCCGCCTCGATCCATGACCAGCAGTCCGGTCTCGACCGAGGTGCCGTGCCTGGCGAAGGCGCGCGCAGGGAAGGCGACAGCGGCCGCCATAGCGCCGTGTCCCTCAAGCGCACGCCTGAGGCCGGTATCCGAAAGAGCGGTAAGGGGCACGATCGCCGACAGCCGCCCACCGTCAGCCAAGGTTTTCAGCGCCGCGACGAGATGGGCCTGGAGGTCCGAGAAGGGCGGATTGCAGACCGCAACGTCAAACAAGCCCGCGTCCGCGAGGAGGTCAGGCAGATGACGACCGTCGTGGCGTCGACGTGTCGCGCCGGGGAAAAGGCCGTCGAGGAGCGCGGCGCGCGTCGGCGCGATCTCGTTCAGCGTGAGCCTCGCTCCACAAGCCTCGGCGACCACGGCCAGAAGACCCGTTCCCGCAGAGGGTTCAAGGACGAGATCGCCTGGTCGGACCTGGGCGGCGAGAACCGCCAGGGCGGCGAGTTCCGGCGGGGTCGAGAACTGGTCGAGCGCGATCTGTTCCTCGCTGCGCCGGCTGTGGGTCAGGCCGAGCGCGGAGACGCCGGCGAGCAGGGCCGCGATCCCGGCCGGCGCATCCTCCAGCCGCGCGACCTGGGGAGCGAGGCGGCGAACCTGGAGCACGGTCGCGGCTTCGATCGCGTCATAGGCGTTACGCCAGGTCCAGCCGCCCTCGGCATCGGACGCCCCGAAGGCGGTGGTCATGACCTCGGCCACCAGACGACGGTCGAGCGGTCGCGATCGTGCGAGATGGATGGCGAGCGTCCGCGCGGCGGCCAGGATGTTGGCGGGCGCATCGCTGGATGCAAGATCGGAGTACAGGGCGAGGCTGCGTTGGGTCGTCATCACGGGGCTCCGTCGCCTGGAGCGGAGGGCGCCTCCCTCTCGGTCCTCCAGGTGCGCCTCTCCCCGCCCTTCCTCCCCCCTTGGGCGTCCGACACGCCGGTGAGGCATTCGCAAGAACACCGCCCCGGCGGGATGCCGGGACGGTGTCTGACGGCGCTTTCGATCAGGCGGCGGCGCAGCCCAGGGCCGCCAGTCCCTCAGGGGTGACCTCCAAGGCGCCGGCGCCGTCGCCGCCCGCCTCCCGGTCGTCCGGATCTTCATGCGGCTCGTCCTCGCCTGACTGACCCTCGACTTCGCCCTCGGGATCGACGGCGAGGTCGTCGGGGTCGATCGGGGCGGCCCACGACAGGGCCGCTGGAGCCCAGACCCTGACGGCGGCCTGCTCCGCGACCCAGTCCACCAGTTCCGTCTTGCGGAGCGTCCCCGCCCGCTCGTCGCCGGCGCCCATGGCCTCCAGCATGCCTGCCAGCAACACCTTGGAATGCGGCTGCAGGAAGGGCGCGTCCGGTGTCCAGTGCAGGGTGATGTCTGCCTGGCAGAGCGCGGCGAGCTCCGCCGCCTCGGCCCGGGCGCTGCGCCGGATCAGGACCGTGCGTTCCTCGCGAACATCAAGGCTGATCGCGACGAGTTCCGCCAGCAGCCCCATCTTCTCACCGTGCGGCAGAGCATGGACCCAGGCGATGACGGTCTCGCCCGAGGCTTGCCAGGCCGCGCGTCGATCGTCGAGCCGACGGCGCACGTCACCGTCGAGGGCGTCGATGACCCGGCTGTTCGCCGGGTTGAACCCGGTGGTCATGATTGCCAGGGCGGACTCCGATCGCGCCAGGTGGGCGCGCCGGACGAGGACCGTGAACAGCCGGGCCACCAGGGCGGTCAGGGCCGCACCAGGGTCGTCGGCCAGGGCGCGTATCAGACCCCGCGTCGCCACGTCGGTCCGAACGGCATGCAGCGCGTGATTGACGCCCTCTGTCTCCGGCTCGGGGGCCTCGACGACGGGCGGGACATAGACGGGCGGAGCGGGGGAACGGCCCGGCGACTCAGCCCCGACGTCGTCATCCTCGACCTCGGCCTCGGCCTCGACTTCCTCAGGCGTATAGGAGCGCACTTCGACGCCCGTCCCGGCAGCGGGCCAGAGGACGAGCGTCGTCACCAGCCGCCCGCCACACCCGGTCTGGTCGGCGGTGATCCGGGCATGGATCATGTCGACGATCGCGAGATCGGCGACATCGGGGTGATCGATGTCCTCCAGAGCGACACGGACCGCCTCCGCCCGTTCGCGGAACAGGTCGTTCTGGGCGCGGTAGCGGGACAGGACCTCGGCCGGGAGGGAGCCGCCGTAGACATAGCCGAGCGCTTCCAGGTCGTCGGGGAGTTCTGGCTCCGGCCCCGCCGTCACATGGACGGTGAGCCCTTCCGCCTCCAGTACGGCCGCGATTCCCCGCGCGCGCTGTAGCCAGAGCTCGGTCAGGATGTCCGGGTCGAGCAGAACCGGGACCAGTTCCCCAAACAGGTCGGCTTCCGTCCGACCGCCGGCGTCGGCGTAGGTCCGGGGACTGACGAGGGCGCAGCGTCGGTCCCGCGTGGTGACGCGAGCGTCGTCCAGCCGTTCGAGGATCCGCCAGTCCTGAAAGCCGCGTCCCTCGAGCGCCGCCTCGGCCAGCTCCGCCCGCTCGGCCTTGTCCGGCAGGCGGGCGAGCAACCGGGCCTGTTTCAGGGTCATGCGGCCGATCCGCAGCGCGTTGAGCGCGTCCTGTGGCAGGTCGGACAGGGCGGCCAGGCGACGGATGTCGATCTCGGCATAGCCCAGCGCCCGCGCCATGGTGGTGAGGGTCAGCTTCGACTTGAGCATGCGGCCGATCGCGGCGATGACATCGGCGACGTGGACGGGCACGGCGGTGTTGGTCAGCAGGACCGCGGCGGCCTGCCGGGCCGGGTCGGTCTCGACATAGGTGCGGACGGGGTAGTCCTCGTCGATGTCGCCGGCCTCGAGCAGCATCGCGAGAGCCAGCCGACGACGGCGACCGTCGAGCGCCATCCACGGCTGTTCCTTCTTGCCGCGGCCCGGTCTGACGGTGACGGGCTGAAGCTGACCGGCGGCCTTCAAGGTGGCGGCCAGGGTGGGGATGTCGTCGTCGGGGGGTTCGCCCCAGCGCAAATTCTCGCGGGCGACGCCGAGATCGCCGAGGCGGACGATGCGCTCCTCGGGCTTGAAGATGACGGCGGGGATGGTCGACGCCGCGGTGATGACGGGAACGAGGTCGGTCATGAGGTCTCTCCGGCCGCGCGACGGGGCCATCCCCGCCGCTCCGGCGCCCCTCAGCGCCCTCGCTCCTCCCTTTGCAAGGCATCCGCGACCGCGACCTCGTTCCAGTCGCCGAACGGCGAGCCGGGACATGTGACGCGAACGTCAAGGCCATCCCGCATCAAGCGGCGTCGCAGCCTGGCCGCGGCCCCTTCGCCGGCCCGACCCCGGTCCGCAGCGACCAGCACCCGCCGTACGCCAGCGGGCGGCGTCCAGGCCGCGAGGTTGTTGGCGGCCATCAGGGCCCATCCCGGGAGACGGAACCGGTCCATCGCCGACAATGTGGTGACGACACCTTCGCCCACGAGCATCTCCGTCGCCGCAGGCGACAGGCGGACGGCCGCGCCCGGCGGTACCTGGCCCACGGTTTTGCGGCCCAGACGAAGACCCGTGGCGGGCAGTCCATTGGGGTCGAGATAGGTCAGCTCGACCGCCGTCAGGCGATCGTCGGCGTCGGATATCCGGGCGATGAGCGCGGGGCGGGCGCTTCCACCGGGACGGTAGACGGAGGTCGGGGCGCTAGGGTGAAGGCGAAGGTTGCAAGCGGCTGCGACGCCTTGGACCGCCCGGCGCCGGAGGTAGAACCCGGCAGCACCAGCCGACGCCGGTCCCGTGGTTCCGTTCCAGAGCCCCAAGGCTGTCTCGAGCCGAAGACGCCGGTCAGGCCGAGGAATGGAGGGCCTTCCGCAGCCGCCGCCCGTGAGGCGGCCGGCGTCGTCGACGAACCCTCTGGCGTAAAGGTCATCGCGGGCGGCCCGCCAGTCCACGTCCCCGAACCCGTGGATCACGACACGGCCATCTGTCAGCCAGAGCGAGACAGATCGGTCGGCGGCGCTGTGGCCGGGGGCGGGAATGCTGGCGCGCGAGCCGCCGGCGTAGAGGTCGCCGCCCAGGGCGGCCGCGATAGCGTGCAGGGTCATGGCCGCCTCAGATCAACCCGAGGGCCTTGAAGCTGGCCGTCCCGGCTCGGCCGATCACGAGGTGATCATGGACCTTCAGGCTGAGAGCCTCGGCGGCATTGACCACCTTGCGCGTCATCTCGATGTCGGCGTGCGACGGCGTCGGATCCCCGGACGGGTGGTTGTGGACGAGGATCATCGCCGAGGCCGAAAGCTCGAGGGCGCGTCGCACCACCTCGCGGGGATAAACTGGGGCATGATCGACGGTGCCTTCGGCGACCCATTCATCCCGAAGCAGGGTGTTGCGATGATCGAGATAGAGCACCCGGAACTGCTCTCTCGGGAGATGGGCCATGGCGGTCCGAACATAGGCCAGGAGAGCGGTCCAGGACGCGATGGCCGGCCGACGACCGGCCTCGATCCGCGCCAGCCTGACGGCCAGCTCGCGCAGAATCTTCAGCTCCCCGAAAACGGCGGGCCCGGCATGAACCGTCCGAATTAGTTCCGACAGGTCTGCTGCGAGAACGGCGCCCAGACTGCCGAAGTGGGTGAGCAGGTTACACGCCAGGCGGTCCGGATCGTCGGCTGACCGGCCCAGCATCAGGCTTAGCAGGGCGCGATCGTCCAGGGTCTCACAAGCGAGCATCGGGTTCGGCGGGGTCGGGCGCGCAGCGTCGCAACGGTCGCGAGCCGGGCTGGGATTCAGGGTCATGGCGGTGTCCTTTGCCGCTCCACCACGGAGCGCCCGCCACCGGCCTTCCTTTCCCCTCCGCCGGGGTTGTCGCCGCCGCGTCGAGACGGCATGGCTGGACCCATGAAATGGCTTATGATCGCCTCAGCCCTGCTGCTGTGCCCGGCGCTTGCACACGCCGATCCTTGCGAAGGTCGGCTGCCCGATCGCGCGGGAGAGACCTTCTCCGGCGTCGTCCGCTATGTCGGCGACGGCGACAGCCTGTGTGTGGGTCCCGGCACCGATCCGGCAACCTGGATCGAGGTCAGGCTCTCGGACTTCGATGCGCCAGAACTGCACAGTCCGACGGGCCGTGCCGCTCGCGAGCGTCTGTCAAGTCTCGCCCGAGGTCGCGTTCTGAGTTGCGTTGCTGTGCGCGGGATGAGCGGCCGGGTCATCGTCCATGATCGGGTCATCGGAGCGTTTCACCTGGAAGGTCTTAGCGTTGGCGACCTCCTGCGTATGGCGGGAGGCCGCGAGGGTGGGAACTAGCCGCCTCGTGCCTGACCTTTCGAGAAGGGGCTTTGTTTCGGGGCAACAGGTTCCCGCGGTCGTCCCCGGATGCGTACGATCGCGAGATCGTCGAGATTGTTCATCGTTGATCGTCTCAATTATGAACCATGATCCGCTGACAAGATCCTCCGGCTTGGCTGGACGGCAAATCCCGAGCAAGCAACCAGATCAGCGTTTCAGCAATTGCGATTACGAGCAGCTCATCCTCGTCCGCGGTCAACAGGCGCCCGCCGACTTCGTTGAACAGTGCGGCGTCTGCGGCCAGGGCGCGGATCAGCTTCTGTCGAAGACCAGGCTGTTCTCCAGGATCGTGCGAGGCCGCGCTTGAATCGCTTTCGATCAGCCCGGCCTGGGATTTCAACGACGTATTGAGATCAACGCCCGCCTCCAGGACTTTGATGGCGGCTAGGGCCAAGCCGTGGTCCCGGAGCGATCTCAGGGTGCGCCTGATGTCGGTCTTGAGACGAGCGTACGTCTTGACGCCAGTCCGAACAGCCGACTCGTGTTCCGCGTTCAGGAAAATGTTCGACGGTTGCGCCAACCAATCGTCCTCCAGCTCTAGGTCGCCATCGCCACCCCAGCGGTCAATTCGTCTAACCAATCTATTTTGGAGTCGGCAGCTAAGGTCAAATGATAGGACAAGCAGCTAGAGAGCGATAAGCTTCGAAAGCGCGACCCCCGCAGCGCGAGCTCGATCGGCCCCTGAACTGGGATTCCGAACCTGCCCCGCGCTGACGCAGCGATCTGGTGCAAGGATGGGTGACCGTCGCCCCTCCGGCAGCTCGACCATTAGGGCTCAGGTATCGGCGACGCAGAGGCGAATCCCGTCGCTCAAATTCTACGGTCCCTATGTTCGCGGCATGCTGTGCGAGGCGAGCATATCTTGTAGGCGCGGGGAGGGGCCGTTGCGGCGCGTCCCCGGTCACAAACGCCGCCGGCTCGGTTTGATCGTGGAGAGAGACGTCAGCACGACGAACCCCAGCATGGCATCAGGCATTTGCGTCGGATTACTGAGGGTCTATGCGCTCCAGGAATTCAACCACAGCACTGAGAAAGGCGTCGTTGCGATCACCCGCCACCATGTGTGAAGCCCCGGCGACATCGGTGAACTGGGCGTTCGGAAGCTGGTCGACGAAGGATTCCGCCGCTTCTAAGGATACCAGCTCACTGAGGCGACCGCGGATAAGATGGACCGGCAGTTTCAACCCAGGCAGCCGAGCCCGGAATGCCTCCGCGTCATGCAAGGACTTCCCGCTCTGCATACCGGCGACGACGCCGGGATCCCAATGCCAGCGGTATCGGCCGTCGGCGCCCTTCCTGAGGTTCTTGGCCAACCCGGATTGATCTGAAGGTCTCGGGCGGTGGGGCAGATAGGCAGCAATAATGTCGGCCGCTTCGTCAAGACTTCCGAAACCTTCCGTTACATTGGCGCTCATGAACTCGATCACCCTGGCGGCTCCGTCCAGGTCCATGCCGGGAACGATATCCACCAATGTGATCGAGTTGAAACTTCCAGGCGCGAGTTCCGCCTCCGCGTACAGTCCGGCTAGACCGCCCAGCGACGCCCCGATCAAGGCCGGACGGTCACCCATCGTCTTCGCAACCTCCACAAGGTCGGCCGCGAACCGCTCGATCGCGTAGCTGCCCGTCGTCGACCAAGCACTGTCGCCGTGGCCGCGAAGATCGAGCGCCACCACTTGCCAACCTCGATCCGCAAGCACCGTCGCCGTCTTGGCCCAGGAATGTCGGGTCTGGCCCCCGCCGTGCGCCATCAGGATCGATCCGCGTCCGGGCCGACCATAGCGGTCGGCCGCCAAATCTAGACCGTCGGTGGTCCTGAACGCTGCTCTGGCCGGTTCTTTCATTCGGAAGTCTCAATCTTTGGTTCGGAGTTTCGCTTCGTTTCTGAACCGGCCGCAGGATCAGCCCAGGCGTTGGAAACCGGCGGAACTCTGCACCACCCCCTCAAATCGCCGGTTTCGATCACGCGCCTGGCCCATCCCTTAGGGGTGGAACCTTGGGTTCCAAGGCGTCCACCCACTGGTTCAAATAGGCTTCGAACAACGCTTTCGACGCTCCCAAATGAACGTCAGCGTGCATGCCTCGCATCAACCATTGGCTCAACATGAATGTCCGACCGACAGACAACTCACCGGCGGGGCCGCCAAACCCGGCGGAATCAGCGGGATGAAAATCCTGCACCATCCGATAGAAGCCTGTCCAAAGACGGGTGAGGATTTCCGCGAGTTCCGGAGCCCTGCGGCTGGCGTGGCTGAGTTCCGCCAAAACAACGCCTTCGCGCGCGAGGAAGATGTCTTTCCAGAGCGCCAGTGAAAACTGCCTGATCGGATCAGGGTCTCTCTGAACTCGCTTCCAGATCTCGAGCATCTTCTGGGACACGTCAGCGACGAGAGACGCCGTCGCAGCCTCGACCAGGGCGGCTTTCGATGTGAAGTGATGCAAGGGAGCCCCGCGTGAGACCCCTGCCACGGCCACGACCCGGCCGATCGTTAGTTCGCCATAGCCATGCTCGTGAAGCGTCTCGAGCGTCGCCTCGATCAGCCGCCGTTTCATCGCGGCGGATCGCTCGGTCTGGGTTCGGGGGTGAGGTCGACCGTCATGTGCGAGATGTGTCATGGCCTCTCACGTTTCGGCTGGATTGCACAAGGAACCAAAGGTCACGGGCCAGACTAGAGTGCCCGGGAGATCAGCTCTCGCATGATGTCATTGGTGCCCCCGTAGATCTGGTGGGCGCGGTTGTCGACGAACGCCCGCGACACAGGATACTCCCACATGAACCCGTAACCGCCATGCATCTGAACACACTGGTCTATGACGCGGCTGCACATCTCTGACACCCACATCTTGGCCGCCGCAGCCGCCATCGGCGTCAGGGTCCCGGCGATCTCCGCCTTAAGACATTCGTCTACGAAGGTGCGGCCGACGCCGAGTTCGGTCTGCATGTCCGCCATTCGGTGGCGCATGGTCTGGAAGGCGGCGACCGGACGCCCAAAGGCGGTACGGGACTTCACATAGTCGCGAGCGATGTCGAAGGCGGCTTCTGCGCTCGCCTGCGCCTGGATTGCGATCATCAGGCGCTCCCAGGCGAGTTGCTGCATCAGCATCAGGAAGCCGGCGCCTTCGCTGCCCAGCAGGTTCTCCTTGGGAACCCGGACATCCTCGAAGAAAAGTTCAGCCGTGTCCTGGGCTCGCATACCCATCTTTTTGAGCGGTTTTCCCTTGGTGAACCCAGGCGTACCCGCTTCCACGAGCATCAAACTGGTGTCCGCGCTCCCCTTGCCGGTTTCTCCGGTCTTGGCGACGACGATCACGAGGTCAGCGAGAAATCCGTTGGTGATGAAGATCTTTGATCCATTGAGGACGTAGTGGTCGCCGGCGTCGCGGGCTCGGGTCCGAATATTTTGGAGGTCCGATCCCGTTCCGGGTTCGGTCATGGCAATCGCGCCGATGAGCTCTCCAGACGCCATTCTGGGCAGATACCTCTCCTTTTGGGCCTGGCTGCCATAGTGCTTAAGGTACGGCGCGACGATTTCGGAGTGGAGCGAAAAGCCTGGCCCGCTGGCGCCCACGCGCGCCTGCTCCTCCATAACTATAGTCGCGAAGAGGCGGTCCGCGCCGAGCCCTCCGAAGGCCTCAGGCATCGTCACACACAGCATCCCGGCCGCACCCGCCTTGTTCCATAGGTCTCGGTCGACATGCCCCTGAGCCTCCCAGGCTTCCCAGTGCGGGTAGACCTCAGCCTCGAAAAAGTTTCGCACGCCCCGGCGGTAGTCGTCGTGTTCCGACCCGAAGACGGTGCGATTGAGCAGGGGAGTGGTCTCCGGCGGAGCCATGAAGATCGGCCTAGCGTCCTTGGACATCGTCATCGCTCCGCATACCAAGCGTCACGTGCCTGGGAAAAGTTACATGTTGGACGTACAGTATGTTGTCTGGCATAATCAGCCTGTCAAGGTGAGATGACGGTCTTCGACCGCAGCGGTTTCGATAACGATTTGGAGTCCAGCCCGATGAATCCGGCTTCGACCTATGACAGGCATCGCCCATTGGCAGGATTCAACGTCATCTCCCTGGCGCAGAATCTGCCCGGGCCGGTCGCGTTGTCGATGCTCGTCGCGGACGGCGTGACTGCGACGAAGATAGAACCGCCTTCGGGCGATCTGCTTCACCTTGCATGCCCTCCCTGGTACGAAGACCTGCATAGGGGAGTCGAGGTCTACGCCCTGGATTTGCGTGAACCGTCACAAATGGCCTCGCTCCGCACCATACTGGCGCAGTCAGACCTGCTCATCACCAGCCAGAGACCCTCTGCCCTGTCGCGCCTGGGAATTACAGCGCCGTCGCTGATGGAGATCAACAGCCGGCTTTGCTGGGTCGAGATTGTGGGCGACACCCGGGCGCCGGAAGTGCCGGGTCATGATCTGACCTACCAGATGGACGCAGGCCTGGTCGCTCCCCCGTCGATGCCTCTTACCCTTATCGCTGATCTCGGGGGGGCAGCGGAAGCGGCGCGCGCTGGGTTGGCGCTGCTGCTCGGTCGGGAACGTGGATCGCAGGGTCGCCATCGCACCGTCGGCCTGAAGCAGGCCGCACTCGCGTTCGCAGCGCCGGTCGGCTATGGCCTGACCCGGAGCGGGGGAGCCTTATCGGGTGCGTTTCCGGGCTACGGAATCCACCCATTGAAAAATGGCTGGGCGGCGGTTGCAGCGATCGAGCCCAAATTCGCCGCTCGCTTGATGGAGATCACCGCGGGGGATCCGGAAGGATTTTTATCAGATCTGTCGGTGTCCGAAGTCGATGAGATAGCCAAGATCAACGACCTGCCGATCAGCACAGTGTTCGGTTCTGAAGAGACTTCCTAGCTCGGGATTGACGGGCATAAGAGTATGAGGCCGGCTCGAAAATGACGGGCGGCCCGCACAAACTCACCACAGAAACGATCGAGCATTACAGCACTGAGGCCCGTTTCGGCAAAGGCGTTCAATAGTCCCCTTGCCGTCCCATCGCGCTCTGCGATGTTGGACCACATCGCCTCGCGGCCTCCCGAGGTCCGGCCATCCATCACTCGCCCGTCGACGTCGTGGACACGCCCTGGGTCCAGCAGGCTGGTCGGAATGGAGAGACGCGATGTGTCGCGCGACGACCTCGGCTTGGCCAGCTGTGCGAAAGGATGATGGCTTCAAACGCACGGATACCAAAATCTTCCCACGTCCGCCTTCCGGCGTTGATGAGTTTGTCGACGAGATCCACGCCCGTGGGGACAGTCCTAGGCTCCGGTCCTGTCGCTCTGACCTGCCCTGAAGCAGTCAGCCGCGGGATGGTTCGCTTGGGCGTCGCGCCTGTCTGTGATTGACCCGCTCTCGGTCGCTCTTCCCTAGCTACAGGACCCGCGGCTGCAGACCGGCTTGACGACTATCGCGGCGATCAAATCCCGATTTCGCCTACAGCTCGGTCATCTGAGCGACGATCCGGCGTGAACTCGTGGGGATGTGGAGCCCAGCCCAGGCTTGTAATATACGGTCGAAGCCTAGCGAATAATGGAACGCTTTGGTACCAGCGACGTTTTCAGGACGTTCACAAGTGGACATCCTTCCTTCCAAGCCGGCACGGTCTATGACCGTGCCGGTCCTTCCCGGCGATGACAGACGAGCACAGGGCTCCAGAC
>TARA_R110002167_G_scaffold316050_1_pt1 | contig 15994 bp, 7 predicted proteins | sample TARA_R110002167 | Tara Oceans TARA_R110002167 (sample SAMEA4398238) | marine metagenome | biome: Polar Biome; feature: [MES] marine water layer (ENVO:01000295) within the mesopelagic zone...; material: water (ENVO:00002006), including particulate matter (ENVO:01000060) such as...... | reverse complement strand
GGATGAATTAAGTAGTGATTTTAGATGGGGTTTATTGAGCGCTTACCATTTTCTGTTTGTATCCGCTCAGAAAATCTCAAATTTTTAGCTGGACCATTATTCGATTCTTCACTATCACGTACGTATAGTATTTCGAGCATTCCATTAGAAAACCCAAATCGACGATTTGAAGTCCCCTGCCCCTTGTGATCACGACTAAAACTTTCTTCAAGCCCCATCGAAACCAAAAGATCACCCGCCTCTTTTGGTTTATCGGTAAGTATAAAAGCTCTAAATTCACCACCCAGTTCCTCTGAAAATATAACGCCGCTCTCCGGGGAAAACCGGAGCGAAGAGTAGGTTTGCATCCGGAACGTGTCAACCTTGTTTGAGCCAGTTCTCTAATGATTAAATTGCCTTTGCGATGACGCGCTGCAGCGTCGGGAAGTTCACTCCCTTATCAATCACCGCCTGATCGGCATTCTCTGGAACGGGATTGATACAGACTTTATTGGCCGGGGAGTTCACCACCGGACACCCTTTGCTGAAGCGCTCTGGATAACGAGCATACATCCTCTCCAGCGCCTTCTGCCTGACTCGTGCTACAGTGAAAATCTATAGCTGTCAAAGCGACGTGGGTAGTCCGCTGGTATTTCAGGATTTTGAACCGGGCTTCACTCATCGCGTTATCGTTACTCACCCGAGGGCGGCTATGACTGGCCGTCATCACCAGCTCCCCAGGCAAGCCGTCCCGTGAACAGGGTCGGCTTGAACAACGTGTTAGCAGCTACGCGAACCAAGTTTTACAGTACACTCAAAATTGCCCCTGGACTCCGTCACCAGCTTGACTGTTTCTAAATCCTTGGCTTCGCATCGGGGGCTGGTTGGTGCCCAAAAAACGGGGTGTTCATCTCGAGAAATGAAAGGCAAAGGTTTTTCAGGCTCACTGGCGTCAAACAACTGAGCCGTACATGTAGCAAATCGGATATCATTAACATGCAAGGTATTCTTTACTATATATTTCTTATTGGCTTCCGGCGTAAAGGTTATGCGATTCGGGCACCACACAAAGACCTTATCCGAATTTACAAAAGCCGAATATTCGAACGTCACATACTGATCAGCAGGTATATTAAAATCACTCTTATTCTTCAAATCCAGAACCTGATAATCAACGCAATTATTTGAATCACTGTAGATCTTGACAGCTTTATCCTTGAAAGTACCAGCAGTCCACTTGATTACAGAAAAATAATTTGTACTTGGTTTTCCATTTTCATATATAAAAGGTTCGGAGTTTTCAAATCCAATTGACGCAAATTCGCCATTTACTGGCTCTTCATACATCGATACTTTTGGTTTCTCGGTCAAAGTACCACACGCAGACAATAAAATTGTCAGAGCTGCCAGTCCATTTTTTGCATATGCCATTTAATGCTCCCATTAAATTAAAAAATCTATCCATCAACAGTTTTATTTCCGAGCGTTTACATTTTGTCGGCGACTCATTTTATTGCAAAACAGAGATATCCATAGGATGTTTATTAAAAACACCATTATCACTGAACGAGCCGTCAATCATCAAATACGCATGCCCGGATTGCCTGCTATTCAAGCAGGCAAAGCAATCCAGTCAAACATCAATATCACGGATTTCAGGCACTTACGCTAACAACCGCCGTCAAAACGAGCAAGCCATTCAGCACAGAATTCTTCCTGGCATTGACATACACCGGTTAAAACAACTTTTTCGGCAGGAGCAGGGCCATTAGCAATAGTCCGTATTGAGGCAGATTTAGCGGTTTGCGAAACTCCAAGAAGATGAGGATGTTGAATTTATCTGCGTTATTGAGGACCTGGCAAAGACCGTGACATCCAACGCGCAGCTCAGGATCGGGAATAAATTCTCTCATACAACGGATCTGATCATTACGTTCAGGATCGGGAATAAATTCCCTCATACAACGGATCTGATTATTACGTTCAGGATCGGGAATAAATTCCCTCATACAACGGATCTGATTATTACGTTCAGGATCGGGAATAAATTCCCTCATACAACGGATCTGATTATTACGTTCAGGGTCGAGAATAAATTCTCTCATACAACGGATCTGATTATTACGATTCAGGATCGGGAATAAATTCTCTCATACAACGGATCTGATTATTACGATCAGGGTAGGGAATAAATCCCCTCCTGCAATGGATCCGATTATTACGTTCAGGTCAGGAATACCTCCCTCCTGCAATATTTCGTTTCTCTTATGTGATACAAGAGCGCCCGCACAATAGTATTTGGTAAATAAGGACTGGAGAGGAATCCTCTTCAGCCCTGCCCTTCTGATGCTATTGCATCCTTTTTGCCCAACCGGCCCAACTTGCCCCGGCAATCAGAATCTCACTTGGCAGGTGCAGGCCCGAATTCCCGGATTTCCAGCGACTTGTCAATACTGGCCCAGGTCGGCGCACTGGAACACCAGATATTCGATGACGGCCTGATTGCTGAAGGATTATCCAGCGTGCCCATTCTGACAACGGTAAGCCCCACACGGCCGGTGGAATCCGAAAACAGCTGGGTGCCACACTGGTTACAAAATCCCATTGTTACTTCGTTGCCGCTGTCCGCTACCCGTATAAAACGGCTCACGACTCCAGTTACTGCGATTTTATCGGTCGGAAAAACCACATTGGCCGTGCCGTTAGCGGCAATGCGCTGGCAATCCCGGCACCAGCAAATCCGCGACGGGCCTGGTTCTGCGCTGATCTGATATCGAACCTGTCCACACAGACAGCCGCCAGTTGTAACACTCATACTCACCCCCTGAACAACACACCAATATCTGACGATTCCGATAGCAAACAGCCGACTGTGTTCTGGCATACATTGGCTATGGGACCACAAAGCCCTTATACCTCAATGCCCGCTACGGGCATCACTCTGTCATATCACCCGCTGCACATGAGTTAGTAACATCCTCCCCTGCCTCTCGCTAACGCTCGCCGGTCTTTGACCGCCGAAAGGACGCCTGCCCCGGCCAGAAGGCTGAGGTTTGCCGCGCACCGGGTCAATACTTTGCAATCAGGGTCAGGATGCAGACCCACGACCGGTTTTTTCCGGGACACTCTGAATAACGCTGCACCGCTCTGCGCAAGAGCCTGCAGGTTGTCAGAACCAGGCAATGGTGAGCGGCAGGGCGCACCCGGCGGAATTCAAAAGATCCCCGAAACCGGACCCAGTTCATATACCGGGACTGACATTTCCCCCACACAGGCCATATACCCTGCCATTAATTGACACGTCTTTGCTGAGGGATATGCTGGCCAGCTCGTGAATGCCATGTTGTAGATTTGCAGTCATGGTGGATTAGCCCATGCCAAATGGCTGAACACATAGATAATTCCATGACACATTCCGCTTCGAACAACGTCCCTCTGAGTGATTGCTTCCACAAAGACAGCAGCCAGAGACATCGGCCTCAAGACCCGCAGGCATTGAACGATAACAGCGATTATCTGAACACTGCGGAAAACCCTTTATCCCTGATCATCACAAACGATACCCACTTCCGTGACCTGCAACTTGCCGATGCTTCCGAGCAGGCGTCGGCTCAGGACTGGTTGCCAGTAACCATAGATCAGATCAGCAGTGGCAGTTATTCCGGTCACTATCAAGAGCTGAATCTGCCAGGCATCAAGATGGTGATCGAACGCCAGAACTGTACGGTTCACAAGCGCGGCATTATGGATGAAAAGTCCTGCACTCTGTCTTATGTCAGGGGTTCGACGGATTCCGCCAGGGTTTCTGAACATCAGGCCAGCCATCAGGCTCTGTTTTTGATTCCGGCCGGAACCGAAGTGGATGTGCAGGTGGGCGGTGAGGCCGAGACGGTGTATTTCCGTCTGGATCAGGAATATTTCCAGCAGCAGACCCTGTTGCTTGACCCTCAGCGCTGGGACAGACATTACAACCCAGAGTTGCTGTGTTTTGAAACACTCGGGCAGAATCTTCTTGATCAGCATATCAACCAGCTTCTGACGCAGCTGTCGTCTGGCAACCATCACCTGACCCATAACGGTGTGGAACGTTATATAACCGAAACCCTGCTGATGATGTTGCAGTCATCGCAGCCCCCTACGGCGATTCCCTTCTCAGCCATTGATACCCGCCGCCGGGCAGCACACCTGGTTCATCATGTCAGCACCTACCTTGAATCCGTCCCCAATGCCCGCTCCTGCCCCGGTATTATTGATCTCTGCCGTGAAACCGGCGTCAGTGAACGCACTCTGCAATACAGCTTCAAAGCCCAGCTGGGGCTTTCGCCCAATACTTATCTGCGCATATTCCGGCTCAACCGGGTACGCAACCTGCTGCGCAATCCATCCCATGCTGGTATCACGGTGACCGAGGCCGCCATGCACTGGCATTTCTGGCATCTTGGCCGCTTTTCCCGCGACTACGCCGCCCTGTTTGGTGAATCTCCGTCCTCGACCTTGCGCTGCGCACTGGGCTGATTCGGCCTCGAATACGTGCTTTGCGGAAATGGGATAGTTCGTACCAGAGCCTCTTGATAGTTTCCTCCACCAATCGACAAACACTTCTCTTTATGCGTTGCGGCGCTGCTGCTGGCGTCTGGCTGCCCTTTGTATGGCCAGCCGGAACGCGCTTCCAGTCAGTATCTGTCAGTCGGATAACAGCGGTACAGCCTATTGCCGGTACTGCTATACAGATATACGGACACTCTTATGAATACTGTCTTTCGCATTATTTGGTCTCATGCCCGGCAATCCACCGTAGTGGTCAGTGAGTTGGCCAGTGCCTCGGGCAAACGCTCGCCGGGTAAAGGCAGCAGCCGGGGAATTGCCCTGTCAGCCGCCGCCAGCGTTCTGTTACTGCCACTGCAAGTGTTTGCCGATGTATTGCCCGGCGGGGGTGTTATTACCAACGGTACTGGCAACATTTCCAGCAGTGGCAATACCCTGACGGTGGAGCAGCTGACGGACCGTATGGTCACCAACTGGGACAGTTTCAGCATTGGTGCCGATGCCACGGTAATTTTTGACCAGCTCAGCAGCAACAGCGTGGCGCTGAACCGGGTCAGCGGTGCCAATCCATCGGAATTACTGGGGCAGCTGCAGGCCAACGGCCGGGTCTACCTGATCAATCCCAACGGCGTCCTGGTGGGAGCCGGTGCCCATATCAACACTGCCGAGTTTCTGGCTTCGGCACTGGATATCAGTGATACCAACTTTATGGAAGGTGGTGATCAGGAGTTTTCCGGAGACTCGCTGGCCAGCGTGGTCAATCTGGGGGAGATCACCGCTGCTAATGGCGATGTGATCCTGATTGCCTATCAGGTGCGTAACGAGGGCACACTCTCGGCACCAGAGGGTGTCGCCGCGCTGGCTGCCGGTAACAACGTAGTATTCCGCCCCGATGAAGACAGCCATATTTTGATCCGGGCTTCCGTCGTCGCCGACAGCAACCTCACCGGCGTTGAAAACACCGGAGTGATTGAGGCGGCCCAGGCTGAACTGAAAGCAGCCGGTGGCAGTGTCTATGACCTGGCGATTAACCAGACCGGCGTGGTGCGCGCCAGTGGCTCTGCCACCCTTAATGGCCGGGTATTGCTGACTTCGGAAGACGGCGATCTGCAACACAGCGGCACGATTTCAGCCCGCAATACTGATGGCAGTGGTGGTGAGGTGCTGATTGGTGACGATAACAGCGGTTATGCCATCGCCAGCACAACTACAGTTGCAGCCACTGCCGTGATTGATGTTGCCGCAACAGCAGACAGCGGCAACGGTGGTTCAGTACAGATTACGGCACGGGACAACACCGTTTTTGACGGCCAGATCAGTGCCAGCGCCGGTACTGTTGGCGGCAATGGTGGCTCGGCCAGTGTCACCGGTAAAATGGCGCTGCAATTTGGCGGCAGTGCCGATCTCAGTGCAACAGCCGGTGATACCGGCACCCTGACCATAACCAGTGCGGACCAGACCATCGGCAGCAACGCCGGAGACCTTATGGCGGGCGCGGACCTCGCCAACCTGCTGACCACCAGCAATGTGGTGCTGGATACTTCCTATGTCTATGATCCCGGCACACTGATCACCGACAGCTCGATTGCAATCAATGAGGATGTCCGCTGGAGTTCCGGCAATAACCTGACACTCAACTCGGGTAATGAAATCCGGATTAACGGCTCGCTGGAGGGGGATGGCAGCGACCTGACATTGGGCCTGGGGGTGGTTAAAGAAGCCGACCCCTTGGGTAGCGACCTCGGTAACAGTGCCGACCTCACCGTTGACAGCAGCGCTACGATCACAGCCGCTTCGGTGGTGATCAAACGTAACACCGACGTTGAAATAGAAAGATCCAACAGCAGTCTCGGTCCGATGGGCAACATCCGGATTGATGGCACCCTGGTCACCGATACCCTCGATATCCAAACCGATAACCGCCAGCAGTATGGCCATACTTTCGATGAAGGCATTGCCGGTTCGGTACATATCAACAACAGCCATAACCGTATCGGCACCCTCACATCCACGGTTGCAAACGGTGTGATTGAGGGTGACTTTGCGCTGACCAATGGTGCCGACGGGTTAACCGTTGACGGTGATTTTTCGAATATCAGCGGAGCCATCAGCCTGGTGACAACGGGTGACCTGACCCTGGCTGCTGGCACCGTCATTGCCAGCGGCGCAGACCAGAATATTGTACTGGCAGCGCAGTCCGGCTCCTTTATCAACCAGGCCGGAGCCAATGCCGTCACCACCACCGGCAGCGGGCGTTTTCTGATCTATTCCGATGACCCGGCCAATACCGTCACCGGTGGTTTGATCGGCACCCCGGTGTATAACAAAACCTGGGCCAACAACTCACCAAACAGCATTACCCAGACCGGTAACCGCTTCCTCTACAGTCTGGCTCCGGTATTAACCATTACCGCCAATGAGACCAGCCGCAGTTACGGTGATAACAACCCGACCTTTACTTATACCGTCAGTGGTCTGGTGGATGGCGACCTTGTGGCCGATGTGTTCACGGGTACGGCCAGCCTCACCACCAGCCTGAACACCAGCAGCAATGCCGGTGTTTATAGCGATGCCATTACGGTATCGCTGGGCAGTATCCTGTTGTCAGACTATGACTACCAGTTTGCCGGTATAGCCGCCGATTTGACCATCGATCAGGCGTTACTAACCGTGACCCCAACCGCCGCTAGCCGTATCTATGGGGATGCAGATCCGGCACTGACCGGCTTGATCACTGGTTTTAAAAATGGTGAAACAGAGGCCGTGTTAACCACCGGACCAAGCTATACCACCACCGCCGTATTGGGCTCCAATGTTGGCCGTTATGACATTATTGCCAGCGCTGCTGTTGCCGATAACTATGCTTTTGATTATCAGACCGGCACCGGACTGCTGACCGTCACCGCAGCCCCTCTGATTATTACGGCCAACGATGCCAGCCGTCGGTACGGCGACAGCAATCCAGTCTTCAGCGCCACTTTCACCGGCCTGAAAGCCGATGATACCGAAGCAGACTTCCTGACACTGGGCTTTGCCACACCAGATTCAGGTGTGGCAGCAGACGTTGGCACCTATGTTATCCGCCCGCAAGGCGCAACCAATGCCAACTACACCTACACCTATGTTGATGGCGCACTCAGTATTACCCCGGCCGATCTGACCGTCACCGCCAGCAACACCGCTCACGTTTATGATGGCCTGACCCCGGACAGCAGTACCTACAGCGCCACCTTCTCCGGTCTGGTGGCCGGTGATCTGGCCGCTGACTACAGCAGCCAGCTGCAGTTCAGCACCAGCACAGACGGCAGCAGCACCGGCAGCTTCAATATCAATGTCGCCGGTATTACCGATGGCAATTACAACGTCAGTTACGAGCCCGGCACACTGACCATCAGTAACCAGATTTTGTCGGTGACGGCCAATGATCTAAGCCGTTTGTATGGCGAGGACAACCCGGATTTTACTGCCATCATCAGCGGCTTTGTTGATGATGACGATGAGTCCGTGCTGTTAACCTCGATCAGTTACTCAACCGTCGCCACTTCCAATTCCAACGTGGGCACCTATACCATCACCCCTTACGGTGCCAGCGCCGATAACTACGACTTCAGCTTTACCAGCGGCACTCTGACTATTGATCCAGCCCTGTTGACCATCCAAGCCAATGACGCTACACGTATTTATGGCGCATCAGACCCACTGTTCAGTGCGACCTATGTCGGCCTCACCGCCGGTGACGACGCCAGTGATATTAATGGCCTGTCGTTCACCACCAATGCGGTGGTCACCTCCTCTGTTAACGGTTCCTACAGCATTACCCCGGCCAATGCTTCCAATGCCAATTACAGTATCCGTTACGAAAGTGGCAGCCTGGAGATCACACCAGCAACCCTGACCATTACCACCAACGACCAGTCACGCATCTATGGTGCCAGCGATCCGCAATTCAGTGTTTTGTACTCGGGTCTGGTGGCCGGAGACGACAGCACCGACATTAGTGGCCTGACCATCACCAGCAGCGCCAGCACTGGCTCCGATGTTGGCAGTTATGCCATCAACGCCAGTGGTGCCAGCAATAGCAACTACAGCATTCACTACGTCAGTGGCTGGTTGAACATTACTCCGGCCAGCCTCACCATTAGCGCCAATAATGTCAGCCGCAGCTACGGGGATGACAATCCGGATTTCACCGCCCTGCTGGACGGGCTGGTAGCGGGTGATACCGCCGACGATATTGACGGGCTTGATTTCCTCACCAGTGCCACAGTGCAGTCTAATGTTGGCAGCTACGGTATTACCCCAACCGGGGCAGTGAACAGTAACTACAATATCAGTTACCAATCAGGCACCCTGACCATTGATCCGCGCCAGCTGACCATCAGCGCGGATAACCAAAGCAGTATTTTTGGTGATGAGCTGTCCGCTTACACTCTGAGTTATGACAACCTCGCCAGCTTTGATACTGCCGCCGCTATCGGCACGGTAACGGCCACGGGAGTCAGTGGTATTTACAATAATGTTGGCAGTTATGCCATCAGCGTCAGTAGTGGCAATAACAGCAACTACAGCATTACCCGTGTCAACGGGTTGCTGACCATTACCCCGCGCGCCGCGACCGTCACCGTGCTAAACAGCAGCCGTGAATACGGCGATGACAATGCCGATTTCAGCATCCAGATCAGTAATCAGGTCTCTGGTGCAGCCGTCGGCACCGATGGACTGAATGTCACCACACTGGCTTCGGCCAGCTCGGATGTTGGCAGTTACGCCGTCAGTGCCAATGGCATCATGAATAACAATTACGACCTCACCTATGTTGACGGCACCCTGTCGATTACCCCGGCCACGCTGGTTTTTAATGCTAATAATCAAAGCCGCGAATACGGTCTCGACAATGCCGAACTGACCCTCAACGATGCCAGTGGTTACAAACTGGATGACAGCCTTGCGGATGTCTTGAGCAATCTGAGCCTGTCCACCAGCGCCACCACGGGTTCAAACGCAGGCAGTTATGCCATCACCGCCACAGCCGATGTGATCAACTCTAACTATAACGTCACCCTTAATAACGGCACCCTGACCATTACCCGCGCCAACCTGCTAATACTGCCAGAACTGTCTTCCCGTTATTACGGTGATGATGATCCGGACTTTGTGCTCACCGCCGTTGGTCTGCGTAACAGCGATAGCGCAGCGGTGGTCACCGGTGAACAGTTTGTCAGCAGCGCCTCAACCCAGGCCGGGGTTGGCAGTTATAACGTCAGTGTTGTGGCCGGCAGCGCCAGTAACTACAACCTGACCTTTGGCACCGGCACCCTGAATGTGCTGCCACGCCTGTTAACCATTAGCGCCGACAATGTCAGCCGTGAATACGGCGAAGACAACCCGGTGTTTACCGTCAGCATGGACGGCTTGGCCAGTTTTGATAGCGAGGACGATATTGCCGGTGTTGTCGTCAACACCACCGCAACCGCCTCTTCCGGTGTATTGGAAAGTGGTTATGGCCTGACGGCTAGCTCGTCAGCGGCCTCATCAGCGGCCAATGCCAATTACGCCATCACCTATAACAGCGGCCTGCTGACCATTACCCCGGCAGCGATTTCGCTGATTGTGGATAACGCCACCCGCCAATATGCCACGGCCAATCCGGAGTTCAGCACGACCCTCAACAGTGATCTGAAACTCGACGACAGCCTCGACGATCTGTTCCTGTTCTACAACACTGCGGCTGACCCGACGTCTGACGTCGGCAACTATGCCATCAGCGTCAGCTCGGCCAACCCCAACTACAGCCTGAACGTCAGTAACGGCAACCTGGCGATTACCCCGGCAGCGCTGGTACTGCTGCTTGATTCTGACTTTGATCTGACTCGCACCTACGGTGATGACAGCATCGACTTCAGCAGCGCCCTCAACGTCGCCGGATTACAATTTGGAGCCCTGGCCGCCGATGTGGTCAGTGTGGTTGACCCCACCGATGCCTCGACCGATACAGGCAGTTATTCCTTGCAGGCGACGGTGCTGGATGGCAACTACCAGTTGCAGTCATTTGCCAATAACAGCTTTGTGATTCAACAGAAATCGGTGGATTTAACCTTCTCCAATGTCAGCCGGGTCTACGGTGAAGAAGACTCCGACTGGCGCTTTTATCTCAACACCACCGATCTGCTGGCACCGGGAGATACCCTGGACAGCGTTTTCACAACCGCCAGCACCGGCACCAATATCGCCAGTGATGTGGGCACCTATGCCATCAATATCAGCAGCATCAACTCCAACTACCGGGTTAACAGTGTGACCGGTGAACTGACCATTACAGCACGGCCACTGGCCATTACCCTGACCGAACTGGAGCGTATTTACGGAGAAAGTGATGCGCTGAACCTCGGCAGTTATATCGACAGCGACCTGTCTTATGGATTGACCGCGTTTGACCCGCTCAATACCGTATTGGACATCACCATGCCAGACACAAGCGCCAGCGTTGGCAGCTATAACCTCAGCGCCAGCCTGATCTCTGACAATTACACTTTTATGGGTTTCAGCGGCAATCTGACGGTCACACCCCGTGCACTGGTACTGGGAATATCCGACGGTTACAGCCGTGTTTATGGTGAAGAGAACCCGGATGGATCACTGATCACCGTCTACAGCGGCGACGTCGCTGGCACCGGTTTGGCATCCTTCGACAGCATTGATGACCTGCTCACCTACAGCCTGCCGGACATGGAAGCTGACGCTGGCAGCTATACCATCACCTTCAATCGCGGCAGCCGTTACAACAACTACGCTATTGATTACGGCAGCAGTCTTTCGACCACGGTGGAAATCACGCCACGCACCATCGGCCTGACCTTCTTCAATCTCGACCGCTTGTATGGTGATGCCAACAGCACACTGGGCGACCTTTACCGCATTGACGAGGTAACCAGCGTTAGCGAAGCACAGGGAGTGGCCAGTTTTGACAGCATTGATGACCTGCTGGTATTCAGCCTGCCCGACCAGTCGGCCGGTGTCGGCCTGTATTCCGGTTATTACACATTGCAGAACAGCAACTACAACATTGTGACTCTGGATCCAGGCAGCCTGAACATTCAGACACGTCCGATGACCCTGACGCTGACCAACGCCGTCGAACGCCTGTACGGTGATGCCAACCCCGACTCAAGCAATGAGATAACCATCAGTGGCGTTGGCCTGTCTGATTTCGACTCACTCGAAAGCGTCATCCAGATCGCGGCGCTGCCGGATCAATATGCCGATGCTGGCACCTATAAACTGGTCACCCAGATCAACCCCAACTACAACATCAGCTACACCAGCGGCAGTGAAATGGTGATCACACCACGTACCCTTTCCGTTGGTGGCAACACCCTGTATTCCTGGTACGGCGACAGTGATATCAATGCCATCAGTATCGGTGGTGACGGCCTCGCCGAAGACGATTCCCTGACCAGCCTGCTGGTGCTGGATTTCCTCGAATCGCCAGACAATGCCGGTTATTACAGTATTTGGGGATACCATCTGAGTGACAGCACCAACTATATTCTCGACGGTAGCATCCCCGGTGTTTTCACCATTCTGCCACGTGCTATCACGCTGGATATCAGCGATCAGGATCTCGGTTTTGATTATGTTGAAGAACTGAACAGCTTCCTCAATAACGAGGATCTGGTACTGGATGCCACCGTCGGCAACCTGCCCGACGGCGAAGATATCGACGATGCCTTCCCGATTATTCGCTACCAGATTGTCAGCAGTAACCAGGTGCCGACCCTGCCCACCGTCCCGACGCTGGATAATATCTATATTCCAACCGCCGCCGAGCTGTTTGAAAACCCGACACTGGTTGGCAGTGGTGTGATCCTCAATACCAGCAGTAGCGAATCGTCCAGCATCAGCCGGGTGCCTGGCACCTACACCTCGACCGACGTTGGCACGGACGGCCTGACACTGCAGCTCTACATTACGGTATTTGATGGTTACAACACCGAATCCAACTATGTACTGACCGACGTCAGCAACGGCAATATCACACTGAATGTCGCGGCGGCCAGCTATCCGCCGAGTCTGGACGAAACCAACAACAGCATCGACCTGTCAGGCTTTCGTTTAACAGAGAGCGATGATCCCACTGTATCCCGTGATCCCCTGGTGGTGAGTGGCAGTGATGGCAGCTCGTCTTCCAGTGAACCCAGTGGCATTCAGGCCCTGATCGCCGATGGCAACAGCCAGCTCGGTATCGACATCATCAGCAGTTTCCTGCAAAGCATCATGGAATCCGGTGAAACCTACACCTATGAATCCGGCAGCCTGCTGGCAGAAATCACCCGAACCCGTGGTGGCAGTATTGAAGATGTCACGCCCTTTATGATCCAGCGCTGGCTGGAACGCAACGCCGACAATCCGGAAGCCATGACCCTGCTGGCAGAACCCCTGGCGTATTACAGCACTGAATTTCTGAGCAAGGATCCGGCGACCTATACCGAATCGGAAACCGTATTTTCCGATTTCCTCGCCGAACACCTGGAAAGTGCCCGCGATGATATCGTTGACAATGCCCAGCAGAACTATGACGACTGGCTCACAGCCAAACAAACCAATGGCAGCAATATGGCCGACACCCTGGGAGCCGATGTTCCCTGGGATACCTTTATGAGCGAGGCCGCCGGTGACTACCTGGTAGATGACGTGGGAGAGCGCATTGCCACCACCACCGCCATTGCCGGAGGTGCAGGGGCAACCACTGCTCTGGTTGTTGGCGGACTGACGTCCTTTATCATGCCGTTTGCATCCGGTGCCGCCGGTATGGTCAGTACCGCAAGCGTTTCTGTTTTTGCCGGAGTTAACGCCGCAGTCTCTGTCGGGGGAGTAGTAGAAGGTGGGGCTGCTATTGCTGCCGAAGCGTCAATCTTTACCGGAGCCACCGGTGCCGGTCTGGTAGCGATACCCGTCACCATCGTGGTGACCGCCGTAGTTGGTAGCATCGCCCGTGGTATTGAAGTGTTTGACAACCTCGAGCAAGAAAAACAATTCGACACACTCCTCGCCAGCAAGGGTGACAGCATCACGACTAGCCAGTTCAGCGTGACAGACAGCGAAGGTGAAGAAGATGTTCTCAACAGCACCATCATGGTGGGCGCACTCGCCTCCATGCTGTTTCCGGGATAAGGCAGACACATGAAATATCTGAATATGACCAACAGACTGCTGAATTCCGTGCGCGCTCACCAGCACCAGGATCACCGGATATCGACCAGAGCGCTGTTACTACTGCCATTGTTATCAACGCTGGGCATCAATCTTCCGGCAGCAGCCCAGGATCTCGACCGCATCATGCCGGAACCGGTGCCACCCCAAGTAGAAGCAGAATCACTAGCTGATGGGCAGCCACCAGAGTCACCAGCCGCAGCCATAGAACGCTTTCGTAACGAGGCCCTTGGGGCATTGCCGGATGAACAGCAGTTACTGGATAAACTGGTCGATGTAGTGTTACTGGAAGATGAGACAGAATTGGACAACCACAGCCCTGCTCACCGCTGGGATACTCCCGCCTTAAACGCCATTACTCACGTTTTTATCGGCTTGCCAGTGTCCCGGCAATCGCTCGACCGCATGATGATGGCCATCCGTTTGCAACTGAGCAGTGAAGGCAAACCCTTCTCACTGGTCTACACCCCACCCCAGGATATTACCGACGGGGTTGTGCGTATTGTGATCAAGCCCAGTCTGGCCGGACACATCCGCGTCGAAGGAGCCCATTATTTCTCCGACGACAGCTACCTGTCGCGTCTGCGCCAGCAACCGGGTACAGAGATTAATACCCAGGCTCTGAATGAAGATATTGAGCGCATTAACCGCAACCCCTTTCGGGCAACGGCACTCCAGGTAGAAAAAGGCAGCGAACCGGCCACCACCGACATCGTCATCAAAGCCAAAGAGAAATACCCGCTACGGCTGTTTACCGGTTACAGCAACAACGGCTCAGCCACCACCACCATGGATCGCCTCAACGCAGGAGCCAACTGGGGTAATGCCTTCGGGCTAGGCCATCAGGCATCGCTGCAATGGACCACCGATTTTGATATTCATCACTCGCGCTCAGTCTCGGGGAATTATCAGATCGACCTGCCATGGCGGCATTACCTCACCCTGTTCGGGGCCTACTCACGCATTAATGCCATCACAGACCCGCTGTTTAATCAGGAAGGCAAAAGCTGGCAACTGGGCCTGAACTACGAAATCCCGCTGCAAAAAATCGGCACAGACTACACCCAGAGCCTGATTCTCGGCCTCGACAGCAAAGCCAGCGACAACACCCTAGAACTGTCTTTACCGCCGATCATTATCCCCATCAGTGACAACCTGACACGCATCGTCCAGTTTCGCAGCCGCTACCAAGGCAATTGGAAACAACTGCTCAGCACCAGCCGCCTGGGTCTCCAACTGACAGCGTCGCCCGGCGGGCTCGGCAGCGATAACAACGACGCCACCTTCCAGCAAACCCGCGCCGACGCTACCGCAGACTACGTTTACGCCAACCTCGACCTGTCACGAGACACCACCCTGACAGGATTGTTTGAAGGCTGGAACTGGATGATACGAGTAGCCGCCCAAAAATCCTGGGCCAACCTGCTCAGCAGCGAACAGTACAGCACTGGCGGAGCCAACTCGGTACGCGGCTATGAAGAAAGTGAAGTGGTTGGCGACAACGCCCGGCTGTTCAGTCAGGAACTGATTCTACCGCCGTTTGCCCCAGCCCAGGCGCTGTTCAACAGCCGGGCACCAGAGTCCTTGCGCTTCTACCTGTTTCAGGATGCTGCCCGAGCATGGAGTACCGACCCATTGGTTGGAGAAAAACACTTTGTGCTGCACAGCATGGGAACAGGACTGCGTTACCAATTATTCCCCAACCTCAACGCCCAGATCAGTTATGGCTGGCAACTGCGAGACAGCGGCAGTAACGACTCCGGCGACCATGGCCGCCTGCATGTATCACTACAAGCGAGCTATTAGAGTTATTAAGCAGAATAATGGACTCAGCAGAGAGACGGGCAGCTCACTCGGATATTGCACGAGCAGCTGCCTGACAGAACGGGCTTATATTGACACACCGGGCAGTCAGTATATTAGGGGCTGGATAAATTACTTTGGGGGGCATCTATTTAAGCCGGTGCTCACTCTGGGCTAGCGGATGGTTTCGAATTACGAAGCCGACTTGCAGGCCTGACGGGTCACGTCAAACGTCGGCGACACAGAGTCGAGATCATCCGGCAGCCCCCGCAGGGCGTGGGTTGCCGCCGTCCAGTGCGGTGTTGACGAGTGTGAAAAGGACGCGTCATTTCACTGCATTCGCCGCCTTGCCCTGAATAACGGCAACACTCGCGCAGAGCCGTGCAGGATTAAATAGAGGTCCCCTTTAGGGTAGCTGAATCTCAAGGCTGATTTGTCTCCCGATGGGCGGGTTTCA
>TARA_R110002167_G_scaffold7563_2_pt1 | contig 16003 bp, 33 predicted proteins | sample TARA_R110002167 | Tara Oceans TARA_R110002167 (sample SAMEA4398238) | marine metagenome | biome: Polar Biome; feature: [MES] marine water layer (ENVO:01000295) within the mesopelagic zone...; material: water (ENVO:00002006), including particulate matter (ENVO:01000060) such as...... | reverse complement strand
GTCATATGTAGGAATAGACTTAGGCGTTTGACATTTTACTGGCATGACTCACCTGTAAGTGCTTCCCAACTTATTGGGTATAATTTGGATAGCTGTCCTGATACCATGGCAGCTAGTTCTTGGATCTCTTTCTGAGCATGAGGATCTAGGCGTTGCTTACAGAATCGTGCATAAGCTGCCAAGGAACCTGTCCATACCCAATTAACCATACAACCTTGTGGAAGGAGTAGTCGAGCCTGTTCTTCACAGATGTCATGTGCTAAGGCTTTCTCATACACCTCGATAGCTATGTCCATATTCTCAGAATATGCAGCCTGAATCTGATCTTGGAGTTCCTGTTCAAACTCCTCACCAGATCCCTGCTTCTTATTCTCAACAGACTTTCTGAAGGTCGGTACATAGTACTCAGGAGTACTTGAGATGTAGCGGCGACTCTCCTCATTTTCTACAAAGCCCTGCTTATGCTTGAAGCATTGTGTACGGATGGGTACAGGTGCCTTCATTTTAAATGTAATGGCTGTGTGCGCGAAAGGTGTCCAGTGATTGTGCTTGGCTAAGTACTTGATAAGCCCAGCATTCTGCTCCCCTGTACGGGAAGCATCATCATCATTCTCAAAACTGACTCGTGCAGCATTTACTACTGACATGTCATTTCCCATACTATCTACTAATACTGCTTCTAACTCACTTCTCATCTCTGTCTCCGTGTTCTGCCAAGAATTTAGCATTGGCGTGTATGTGATCAATATGTGGAAGGCCTGATTCAGGGTCAAGCACCTCACCAGATATATAAGCAGTCAAGTGACGCATCATACTATCAATTAGTGAGGTATCTGGGAAGCCCTTGAGCCAGTTACCGCGATCATATTTACGGCTTCCGAATTCTAATACTTGAGCTAGTCCTGCTAACCCTTTCGGGCCTTGTAATATGTAGCTCATTTCAGGCTTACCATCGTTGTGACGGTCTGCTTCTTTGTCAGGACTAGAATTTGCCAGTCGCATCATAGGGTATACAGTGGCTAGTACAAAGCCTCCATCATCCTGACGAATCCAATCACTACCCTCGAAGTTAGGTCTAGGTTCTGTTGGATATATCTTGTCCCTGGTGAAGATAACGTTTTTGCATTCAAAACCTTTCCAGACATACAGCTTACTTTTAAAAACAGGAAGTTTACTCATTAGTTTCTCCTAGTGAATTGCCGCGTAAGTCCTGCCGAAGTCTACATCGACATCCAGATCACGGTTAAGTTTTAATTCATCATTGACCTGAGCAACAGCCCACTTCAACAGTTTAGTCATAGCCTCACGATTGTCTACCTTAAGCTCTAACACAACCTCGTCATGAAACTGGCCAGTAAGCTGAGGACGCTTGGAAAGGATATACCATACCCAACGATCAAAGCAGTAAGTACCAGTTGACTGGTTCAGAGTACTGAAACGATCCTTCTCATTCTTGAGCCATATCCACATCTTAGCTACAGGATTCCATAGCCAGCTCAGACCTCGTGATTTCTTAACAATCTGCTCATCAGCAATAGCTTTGAGAGACCAGTTACGGCTCCAGTAAGCAGCGTGTAGCTTATGTCCAATAGCTTCATCGACACCAGCAGCTCTGGCAATAGTCGCACCAGCAGCACCATAGGTAGCAGCATAGTTACAAGACTTACCGCCATGACGTATCAGGGACAGCTCGAAGTAGTCTTTCTTCTCAGCATCTGTGGCAGTCTCTACATCGAAAGCCTTGTACCTAGCTATCATTATTGGATCAGCCATTCCAGCTTCTAGCGCAATATCCCAATGAGGGTCGAAACCATCGACTTGCATCGCTCGAACATAGTCGGGGTCGTGAGGCCACATGTAATGCTGCTTGGTACGGTCTTCGAGGGAGGACATGTCAGAACCGCATAGTTCGTAGCGGGAATCCCGAGCTGTGAGAAGTCCACGAATTTCTGCCCCGTATGGCTTCCGTACTGAGGGAAGATTGAGGCATACCTTGTGCTTGAATCGGAGTGTGTTTGTGAAGCCTTGCACCAGAGCTTGAACATAGCCGGAGTCATCAACATTTCGCAAGAATCCTTCGCATACTCCCAAGCGGTGTTTGACCACTGACATTTCTCTGAGCCATACAAGGGCTGGTGTGGCGGCAATGAGACGCTCGATAGAGTCGCAGAGTTCGCCCTTATTCTTATCTTTAATTTGTGGGATCTGTCTAACATCGCCAGTCTCCTTATCTCGTTTGAACTTAAATGACAGGGGTTCCCAGCCTAGACTAAACAACCAGGCTTTCAACTGCTTACTAGATCCTGCATTAGGTAGGTTGTATTTGGTAATAACCTTAATATCTTCTGTGCAGTCAATAGGAGACTTGTATTTACCTGGAAAGGTATCTGATACAAGCTTCACCCATTTCACACCGCCAGCTGATAAGGTTCCATCCATCTTGTAAGGCTTCTTAGGTCTGCTACGCTTTGTATAGAAAGGCACCTCAGGCATACCAGCTTCCAATGCCACCTTAGCTTCATCGAACTTAGTTGAGAAAGATTCTACCAGAACTTTACAGGCTGGTACATCTAGCTTCCACTTAGCCTTCTCTTGTAAGGCTGCACAACGAAACTTAAAGGTAAGGTGACGAACTGCATGCATTAACCCATCATGGCTCTTATACATAAGCATGAGGTGCTTGTACTGCTGTTGCCAGAGCTTGGTCTGTATCTTCACATCCTCTTCACAGCGATGATCCATTTTCTTACGGAAGTCAAACCATTCCTGAGGAGTAGCATCATCTCCTGGCCCGAACCATTCACCATCTTCAACGACTGGCTTAGGTACTCCGAACTCTTCTCCGTATCCTGCTAAGCCATGCATAGTACGTTTAGGCTCAAGATACCATGAGAGGGCCAATGTATCAATTATTTCAGATTTGATACTTATATTAAGAACACGTTCAAGGGTTGGGAAATCGTAATGTACTCCGTAGTGCATGATGAAGGTGTTATCAGGTTCGATAAGCATAGCCTTCATCTTTTCATAATCGTGCAGTACGAATGAGCGTACTGGCTTGTTGTTTGAGTCTAACTCAGTTAAGTGAAAGCACCAGATACGGTCTGCATCAAGTCCATTGGCCTCCACATCCGCAGTATATAATGTCATAGATTTCTCCTAAGGTCGTGTGCTTCTCTGTTATTGTTTGCTTGGGTATCTATCCTGAGCGTTTGATGAACAGATCACAGCCGCTTACTGGAGTGGTGTAGGTATCGCCTTCGGTATGGATGATGTATGCCCCATCCTGCAAAATCACAGACTTTACCTTACTGTACTTTGTCCTAGCATCACTGTCTCCCGAGTTATACTGATACACGCGTCCGTAGTCGTACACTAAGGTAAGCTCATCACTGCCCCTGTTCAGCTGTTTCCACTCGGCCTTGGCTTCAAATATCATCATTTAGGTTTCTCCTATTTCTTCTTCTCAATTATGAGACTGTCATTATTCCAGTCCCACTCATTTTGCAACAGCCTACCAGTTCCCTGATTATACTGAGTCTTAACCTTACCCTCGCCACCGAACTTACGATTCTTCAGAACCGAAGTATAACTGTAGGAGGCTGCACCATCTGGCGCATACTTATTACGTTGGAATCCCATCATAACTGGGAAGGATCTCATCATACCTTTCGAGCCAGTAAACTGACTAGGTACAACTTCAGCACCTTCTTCGTGACTAGCACCAAACTTAGGAGCGTTCAAGTGACTGAATACATCAATATGTATGCCAAGCTCGGTCGAGAGACCTTCTAGCTCTGAAGCATATTTGTTGATGAACTCGTTGGCATCTGAGGCTGATAAGTGATCTACAATTCGTGTCATGTTATCCAAGGCCACAAACCTAGTACCATACTCGGCTACGTTAAATCTGATAGCTGATATGATCTCATCAATCTCGAACCGCTGCTGTGTATTACCCTCATCATCCCATAATAGGATCTTGTTCTGTAGGGTAGAAACAGTAGCCATGAACTGATCAAAGTCATACTCCGCATCAGGCTTATGGTAAGGGATTGAATCTATCTTACCAGCCACATTACGGATTGTGTCAGGATTAGACTCTTCCAACAGGATCATGAAGGTTGACTCTCCATGCTCTCTGAAGTTATGAGCAGCTAATTCATGAGCTATTACAGTCTTGCCACAACCTGTACCGCCACCAATAGCAGAACACTCACCAAAGCGTTGGCCATATGTGAGTTCTGTGATGGCATCCCAAGGGTATGATAAGCCCATAGTAGGCTTTTCAGAGATCCTGCCCAGTATGTCATTGACTTGGATAACACCCTTGATAGGAGGCTTATGTGCGTTCCAGAGCATGTTAGTAGCCAGCTCCATGTACTTGCCATTCTTCAAAGCATCGTTCGCGTCCTTACAGCCTGTTGGCATCTGGACACGCTTCATCATGTTTGGTAAGAGTTTATGCGCCACCTTTTCAGCTTCTTGGCCTGCCTCATCTCCGTCCATGAGAAATACTATCTCTTTGAAGCCACGACTTTTGACACGTTCAAGAATCTTCTTAAGCGTCTGTGTGACCGAGCCAGCTCCACTAGGTAGTGAGATTACTGGATATGCTGGTCTTGCAAATTTCTTACCTTCTTGTGCCTTAACCAAACAGTAGTCAGCTGCAATCGCATCATACTCTCCTTCTGTAATGTACAAGGACTTACCACCAAGCTTCATAGCTCGCTCGAACCCAAACGGGTCAGCAGATTTCGTGGCACCGATTGCCCAGAATGCCTTCTTCTTAATAGTAGCACATTTCCAGCCTACTAACTCGCCCTCATCAGAGTAAGGGAAGGCTACTGCATAAGGTGTCTTGCCATCGTACTCAGAGATTAGCAAACGGACTGACCATTGCTTCCACTGAGTCTTGGGAATACCTCGGAAGTCCTCATCATACACTAAGCATGACTTGACCTCTTGGATCTCTTCGCGGATTTCCTCGGGAGTCTTGATAACTATGTCAGGTGCTGCATCAGGGTCTGTGCCATAAGGGTCTTTTACGAACCTTTGGCCACATCCTGCGAAACAGATTCCATAGTACTTTTCTTTTACTTCATCGAAGAATGTTTGAAGCCCATCAGACGAGCCACATTCTTCACATGCTATCTTCTCAACACATTGGCCCATGATGGGTTCTCCTGTTAAATATGTGCTCTTATGTCATACTCTAGCCCAAGTCGCTTACGAGTTAATCCTTCTGCTTTTACTACCTTCCACCAGTAGCCAGTACCTTGAAAGGATTTATAGAAGTTAAAGTATCCACCAACGGTGTAGAAGTCAAAGTCAAGCTGAATATTATGGAAAACCTTATTTTGAGCATTACTATTGGCCAGTACCTGTGCAAAAATCTTCTTACCCTTACGAGCACCGTATGTCATTTTTAGAACTTTTAATGTATTCATACTACTCTCCAGATTTATTTAAATCGCCACAACCTTTTACTGATAGCTCGAAATCGAATTTGCATATAGCGTTAGTGTCATTAAACATACTAGCAGTCCAACTAGTACTATTCACGTTGTCTGTCAATCGTATCTCATCTACCTCTTCATAGTCTGCATATAGCACTATGTAGTGAGATCCTACATCGTAATAATGACTATCTGACTGAGTACATACCAGCACATCGCCAGCTTCGTATTCTATCTCATCAACCATGGTGACTACTTGCTTCTGTGTAACTTTCATTTCAATTCTCCAATACTTAGTCTATACTCATCATAACTCAACCATTCCCCATCATGCATTACATAGTTACTCTCGAATAAGTAGGATCTGCACTCTCCTTTACCGAGATCTTCCCAGATGTTACAGGCGTTTACATTATAAGCGTATGAAAGCCCTACTACCATCACTACACAACTGGCAACTAGAATAAGTGCAAATAATAATCCTTGTAGGAAATCTACTATTACATGATTCATTTCAATGCTCCATTAATAACTGATACCAAGTGCTTAGCTTCCTCAGAAGTTATGCTCACAAGGTCTTTAGATGTTTGGCCAGCAAGTAGCACTACTCTGTGTAGCTTCTTACCAACCCTGACTCGCAAGCTATCTACCCTTATCGAGTAGCCTAACTTACTGAAATGCTTGTTCAGTAGCTGATTACGCTCCTGAGCTTTCACAGGTGATTCTTTTAAGGCCTTCATAGCCTTGTCATATACACTGACAATATCATCAATGTACAACGCTCCACGGCCTTTGGAGTATAGCTCAGTAGCTAGCATGTCCATCACAGACTCGGGAGTTGATTCTCCAGCTTCTGCTAAGTAATTGAATACTTCTGGTACAGTCTTGAACCTAGACTTAGTACCAAATTCGTATACTTTACCGATCTCTTGGCAGGCAGTGATTAGAACTGATTGAGTTAATTCTTCATACTGCTCAGGCTGTAACCTAGTAGCACGTATGATGCGAATTGCCTCGGGTAATGTCAGGGAAATCCATTCAAAGTCACCCGCCCGTCCAGTTAAGGAAGCGTAGTAGACAATGGAGTTCTCCCGACATAGGTATGAGGCTGATCGGGTTGCTAACCAGTCACTGCATAGGTCTCGTATGTCCATTAGGTACAGGAGATGCCCTTGCCCGATAAGGCACCCTTAACAGGTCTGCCAATCTTATTCCAAAGTGACCAACTTACACCAAGTGGAGTGGTATATCCCAGCAACTTACCCTGATCATCATCCGACATATCGAGTAGTTTTTCCAGCTTTATCCAATCATCTACCTTGAGGGTAGAGTATTCCACTGGTGCATGGATATAATCGCCCATCATTACACTGTACTTAGGAAGCCTTCTACAAATTACCATATATAACGGGTAGTACCCTTGAATGTCTGAACAACAAATCAGATCATATAACAAGTCTGATTCTTTTCTAGTTAATTTTGCATTAATCTTCATTGGGTACTCCATCAATTGCATAATCGTATACAGTCATTGAGCCTTCTTCTAAGACTCGTGCATGTCGCCCAGCTCGGTTAGGAGTCTGACGATACCACAAGGAATCCTTAGCTTGCTGACTAGCTTCAAACCAGTCACCTACATCGAGAGCTGCCCACATCTTACGGAAACCCATAAGGCCTGAATAGCCCATTTGGTATGCCATAGAGATTAGGATAGTCTGACGCTCAGTGTTAAGCTTCTTGAACACACTATGAGATTGTAGACGAAGCACAAGGTTGTGTACGTCTTTCTCAAGCCACTCGCCAGCTGTTGCTGCTGAGATCCGAAGAGGGAAATCGTCAGGGTTTAGCCCTTTCTCTTTATGCAGGAGTGAGCCGTATCCGATAGTTACATAGCCTTCTGAACACAGGTAAGGTACTAGGCGTAGCCCTTCTTCAAAGGCTAAGATGTCTTTAATAGTCTTCACGTAAGTTCCTAGGAGCTGTTGCTCAGTTAAGGGTTTGATTATAGTTTCTTGGCGTAGGCTTTCACTACTACTTCTATCACTGGTATTACAAGCCTGCGATATCCCCACACACTTATTAACATCATCCCCAGACTGTACATGTACCACTCGGGCATCGTTGACAGTACTTGGAACCCTGCTTGTATGTGAGGTACACATGAGGGTAAGAAGGCCAATGGCACAGGTAACAGCCACAATAAGAAGGATAAGTCGTCTGCCCATGGAATTCTCCCGTTAGCATTAGCATCCATTTGAATATCAGCGTCTTCCCCTTTACGGATAGACTCCAGTTTAGTTTCTAGGGAGAGCTTTGACAACTCATCCTTACGCTCTGACTTAGCAGCTTTGATTTTCTGACCTTCATTGAAGTAGGTCGCTACAGGCTTTATTAGGCCTGAGAAGAAACTTCCGATTGCTGTCCACATATTAATCTTCCTCTAAATCTAGTTTAAGTTGTTTGCATAGCTCGGCTACGTGCTCCTCAAAAGCTGATGCAATATCATCGTGTACCCAGACTTCTTCGCCTTCCTCATTTTCGAGTTCTACGCAGTGGTCAGAGTGACATACTTCAGTATCTTCATCCAGCTTAGTGATGGCTTCCACTACATCATCAGCTTTGTAGTAGTCCTCTGCATATTCTGACCATATCGCATCATCACATAGTAACCACTCAGCATGATGCTCTGAGTAGCAGATAGTGTCACAATCATCAGTATGATAGTAGTCATAATTGATACAGACAATGTTTTGATCTTCTACTGCAAAAGTATCGCCCATGTGGTCTATATACACATGAAGTTCTTCGTGGCAGTTCTCGCACTGTGTCTCCTCATGATATTCTGACCAGTACATCTCCTCTGTATGGCAAATAACACCACAGCGCTCACAAGAAGTTCCAATAATACCATCAGTACTACTACCGCCTTCACCTGTACTAGAGATTAACAGACGATCACCGTCTAATGTGTAGCCTAAACTATCATCACGCCATGGTGCGTAGTATGAGCCACGGGACTCAATAGCTTCAATAGTCAAGCCTTCAAAGTTACCTTCTACGTACCCTGCTTCTTCTAGTAATGGCTTCATGATATCTTTGTTACCATAGATACATACATACACCTTACTTTCTTGATTACAAGATACCAAGGTTCTGGCCACGATACGCTCACCTATCTTTACATAAGCTACGCAGATATCAACAGAATCATAGGAACGTACAGACTCATTGTGTGCCATGCAAGAGTGTGGGCCAGTACCGTATACATCAGAAGCCTCATCACCATCACTTGTAAATTCTAGCTTGGCTCCTTTAATCATCTCAACAGAGGCTTTCAACTTGCTAGAAGCTTCTCGACACGTATCAGCATCAAAACCACGGCCATGTAAGTACTTGCCAAACTTCATCTGGGTTTTCTTCTCAGGAGTAAGCTGCACATCTACTAAGCCACTTTCAAGGTCTACGCCAGTAATGCCAGCAAGTTTCTTGCAAGCGACTCGTCGACAAACCTTTGGAAACAGCGTAGGGTCTGACAGTACATCTGACAAGGTTGAGTCAATGTAGTGTCCAATAGGTATTTCTCTTTCGTCTAATGCGGTTTTCTGCCACATGATTAAATCCTCTTAATTAAATACACTCATAATAACTTAAGTAAGAAAACTTGCCCCACCTCGAAAGGCAGGGCAAAGTACTACTTAGGCATTCATCCAAGACTCATCTTCACCTTCGTCTAGGTCGTTAGCTGCTTCAGTATCTGTAGTTACAGGAACCTCGGCAGTTACTTCTTCAACTGCTCCTGAAGCTGGACTGCCTGCATCAACCCATGCTAGGAAATCTGTGATGACGTTGATCTTGCCTTTTGCGTTCTTATCACTTAAGCCTTTGTATTCTGTATAGGCTGTAGCAATGGCAGTAGACTCAGCAGCACCAGCAATAACTGAGCGAGCAATATTAGCTTCATCTTCAGTAGCATATGCTGAGGATAGTACGCCATCAGCTTGGAAGTAGAAAGCGCCGAAAAGTTCTGATACTTCAGTTACGGTAGTTGCAGTGTTAGTATTTGACATAATAGTTTCTCTTTAAGTTTAAGGTTTGTTTAATAAGGTGCTAGTCTTTCCTAGCAGTCAGCTGTCTACCCTCCAGCAGTCGACAGGTCATTAACCTGTATAACGAACAAGGAGTGTGTGCCTGTGTTAATCCCTACGTCCTGTGTAGGGCTCCGTCAGCTGTCTTTCCAGCAGTCAGAACTGTTGGCGACTAAGCCTCCCTCGGATGGGCTTGTACCGTTACGGACTCTTCCAGCTTTCGCCTTACTATGAAGTTACACGTAGGTTCTGACTACGAAGTCCTGATACTTACTAGTCTTTCCTAGCAGTCATTACACTCCGTACAGGCCTAGAACATATCAAAGACTTTCTTAGTACGTTTGTACAGATTAGCAGAACATGGTACTTGTTGCAAGGTAGCTGTAGTTGTACCAAGCTTCTGAGTTACTTCTAAGGTTCCATCAGCCTGTGTTGTATACACTGGGACATATCGTGGACGGACTGTGCCATCCACTGCTTCATACTTTACCACAGTATCAGAGTTAGCAGAGGTGTATCCTGTTAGCTTACGAAGTAGTTTTGCTTTCTTAGCATTCATATTATTCTCCAAGTTTTGTTAGTGAGCTACTGCAATGGCCAAATACAAACCATGGCGTTCTACTGACTGTATAAAAGCATCAGTGTTCACTGGGTAGAAACCCCAACGATGCTTATACCGATCAATAGCTTTGTTAATTAAACTAGCTCGGCATCTATCTATACTATCTAGCATATCACTCTCCAGTTACTTGTTACGTTCAATGATGTTTCTGATCTCTTCACGACCCAGAATATCAGCAGCTGTATCAGGTTCACCACTAGTGCTGTGAATAAGCCAAGTGATTCCACCGAAGATTGCTACTATCCAAAGTATTACTTCAAATGTATTCATAGTCTAGTCCTCTTCTAAATAGCAATCTATTGCAGATGATATGTACTCTAATAGTGCTGGCAAACTGACTTGCATTTCCAGTTCAGTATTATCAAAAAAAGACTGACTAGTAATTCGCATGGTGACATACTCACCAAATCCTATCAGTTCTAGGAAGTCTTCCTCACCTACAATATCACAAATCGTTAGGAAGTTCTTAGTAGTACTTGACTCAGCCATAATACGTACAGCTGCAACAAGCTCAAGTATGCTGTCATTGGTTAGGAGTACATGAGCCCATACACATTCTTGTGTCGTATCAACTAATGTAAAGCCAATATCACCATCTAAATAGTACTTTACATCTAATTCAATCATATTAAACTCCCGTCAACTGTTACTTTATTTGAAGCACGACTTACAGCAGTGTAGGCCATACGAGCTTTTGCCTCTCTATCCCAGCACCTGTCAATGTTGTTCATATCAACTAGCACATGTTCATAAGTACTACCCTGAGCCTTGGCAACAGTGATAGCAAATGTAGGGCGTAGATCAGCAGTCTTATTCAATACGTTGAAGTACTCTCCCCAGATATAGCGAGCTACACCTGACTTGCCCTCAGCTTTTGCTTCCTTAGCTTCGTATGACATTCTTTTGAGTTCCCTGTCTTTAACAGTGGGAGACTCTGGTACGAATACTGTGTACTCGTCTTTCTCAATGTTGATAACCCTAGTCCACCAACCATTAAGTCCCCATTCCTCACCAGCCTCTGTTCCAAGGACTCTAACACGTTCGTTGTTAGCAATGATGATGACATCTCCACCTGCTTCATTGTCATACTCCTTGACTGTCGTGTTAGCAACAAGTTCTTCTCCGACCTGTGGCTCCATCGTATTGATGCCTAGCACATGCTTTCGGATAATCTTGTTGTACTTGATAGCCTTCTTGTTCGTGTAGCAGAGTACCTTGACCTTATCAGGGTGACTAGCTTCATCATAAGCTTCTATGATAGCTGTGTCGAAATCATCAGTGTCGATAACTCCCTTACCATCTTTCATAATAGTACTGAAGTTAGGGAATCTGCCACCATCTACTGAACTTCTAAGGCGTTGGCATAGGGCGAATACTACATCACCTTCGGCCTGACGCTTAGGTACAGTCAACTCGAACTTCACCTTACAGTAATCATAAGCAGGTACACCCAATGGCACACCATCTGGTTCGACTGGGAAGGTCTGCTTGTTGTCTCCTACGAATAGGATACGAAGATCAAGAGCTTGTGCAGAGTCAATCAGAGCTTCTAACACCTGATTACTGACCATGCCAGCCTCATCCACTATAACAACTGAGCCATGCTTAACAGGACACTTGTCAGAAGCCATTAGTAGGATCTTGCCAGTGTCTGTGCATTCTTCTAAGTACCATCCAAAGGTTGCGTGAAGGGTAGTTACAGGTTGATTAATGAAGTTAGACAGTACCTCAGCAGCAACATGGGTCATAGACGCACATATTACAGGGTAGTCGGTCTTCTTCAAGATACTCAGCAAGTGAGCAACCATGTAAGACTTACCATAGCCACCAGAGGCCCACAGACCTGCAAAGGGAATCTGAGACTCAAACAGCCATGCCTTGAACTTATCAGCTACCTTGAGCTGGTCTGGATATAGTTTCATTAGTAGTAGTAGCCCCCACACAGATCATAAACACAATCACGCAGATTATCAACAGTTTTCTTAGATTCAGCTACCTCTGCCGCACACTTCTCTTTAGTGTAGGTAGACACCTCTAGTGCAGCATAAGCAGCATCTAGCAACTGCACTTTAGTTACACTGTCTAAGTCTTCTGCGGCTTTGACAAGTACATCCAATATTTGCTCAGTGTTCATATCATAATATCCTCAATAGATGGCACATAGCAAATACAAACATTACAACTGCGCCACCTACCGATAAGGAGTCTATTGAAGTGGTTAGGGCATACTCATATTCTTCAAACCCTAGCGCACCATCACCAACACTCAGTCCAGAAAGCCAAAATATAGCGGATACAACCATCCATAATATGAACCATGACATATCATTTATCTCCAGCTAATAGTCTTTCCATACTAGCATGCATTATACGACCTTCAGGGCGATCTATATTGATCTTAGGATCTTTCAGTGCCCCTTTGAGGCTGTTGAACAGTATTCGCAGCTCAGACTCACTTAGTTCAAGATTAAAAGTACGCGCAAGAGTTGTCTCTTTTCCAATCATATTACTCTCCAGTAGCAGGCAAGCTGCTCAAGCTGCTCATTAGTTCATTTGCTAGTTCAATGAAGTTGTCTGCCCTGTAGGGCCCGGAATAATTAGCGATGTAACCATACAATACAGCCCTGATTAATATTACTTCTGCCTTATCCATTTCCATGGTGTAGACAGTCTTAGCCTTACGTTCTGGTATTAGGTCTATCTTTACAGTTTTCATATACTTTCTCTCCATAACTGTTCTGATTGCCACAGGTACACTTACCCATGGTCACACAAGTTTGCTGACAAAGTACCAGCTCTCTTACTGGTATGGTTGCAAGTACGTCCAAGTGTTTACCAGTTGCTGTCATGCTTTCTCTCCAGCTACTGCCCAGATTAATGCCACTGGCCAGCATATTAGTAGTGGTGAGAAGACAAAGAACCCAAACACGGCTATCCAGCACATAATACATATAGCTACATCGTTCTTCATTCCTCGGCAGGCGGCTAATATATGTGGTAAGAACACCACTAGACCAATCAATAAACCAATCAAAAATCCAGTTAAAATTTCCATAATACTCTCCAATTAAATAAAATATCATTGATAGCCCTCGTGAGAAGACTATCTAGTTACTTACTTCATTGTATCCACCACAAGTATGAGCATTAGTAATAACATAACAGCTGATACAGATATCATAAATAATTCAAACACTACCTAGCTCCGTTAATTAATGACCAGCCTCTAAATCCCTTAATATATCTTCTACCATTGTGCCAGTGAGTATCTCCATTCTCAGCATAAAATGGGAAGTCTAACATATCAGCATCGTACAGTTCTAAATAGGTAGCATCAGACTTTAAAGTAGTTGGCCTTAGAGTAGTCACCGTAGTAGATGGGCCGTCCATGAAAGATCCTATCAGCGCCATGAGGATAATAACAGTAACTACTGAGCCAATAATAGTCATTAAAGGCATGACATAACCAAACATAATATCTTCAAACATACTACTATCCTTTTAGGCACACCCACACATTTAATGAGACTATTAAAACGAATATTGAAAGTGCTAAATCAAATTCCACGCTACTCTCCAGTTTTAGGTACACCCACACATTACAAGCCAGTGCCGCTAATGAGACTACTAAAGCGAATATTGAAAGTGCTAAATCAAATTCCATTCTACTCTCCAGTTTTTACAGGAGCCTTTTCAGACTCTTGTGCAGTTACGTAAGGGTCATACTCACAATCACATGGATGTAGAGTACTTACCTCACCTTCTAACAACTCTTCAGCTTCTTCAATCCAGCTACTCATTAGAACATTTCCTCATCAAACAGATCAGCAGTGTCTTTCTTGATCTTAGCATTAGAAGGGTGATTGATCCATGATACGAACTCAGGATCAACAGTAGCAGACTCTGCAAAGGTGCCGACAAGAGCCTTCTCACCGAAGCGAGCGATACTAACAAGAGTACCAGCGAGTGTAGCAACCTCAACATTCTTGAAGTAGCCGTCTGGACGACCTGCCCATGAGCCACGTACTTGTAGCTGTACACGGTAAGGTAGTGCAATATCTTTACTGTTAGCATGAACATTGACACGATTCTCTTCACGCATCTTGGTATTCAAAGCCTTAGACTGTTCAGGACTCATAGCCACCTTAGCAGTGAACTCATGAGCAGAAGCCTGACGGTACTTAGCGAGCTTGTTTAAAATTGACATAGGTATTCTCCAAAGATTAATTAAATATTTATTAAAGATTAAATAGGTGGTTAGGACTCTAATCCACCTATACTTCTACTTGCACTTTGTACTAAAGCTTAGCCTTCAACTCATCCAGCTCTTTTATAAGGTTAGTTGCCTCTTTATTGAGGTTCCCCAGTTTTGAATCTAGCTTAGCAATCTCTTCTTTAATCTCAGCTACCTTATCAGCATCAGGTTTGACACGGTAGCGGTTGCAGGGATCCCATTTAGGTCTGCTATCCGACCAATTAGCTGTCATATTCGACTTAACCTGTATAGTAGCACCATTAGCCCAAGCAATGATCTCTTTCTGATGCGTATGAGGGGTTAGGGCAGGTTTCTCTTCCTTAACTAGATCGAAATTTTCAGCACGATACGTACCATGATGCCCTACTATATGTACAATACCATCATAGGAGGATTCGTCTACTGTGTACTCAGCACCTTCTGCCAAACTTCCAAAGCTGCCATTAGTACGTACAACCTTCTCACCAACTCTAAAGTTCATACAATTACCTCCAAATGTAAGTTAACAATACTAGACACCAAGCATACAAATATGAGCAGCCATATGTATTTCATAAACTACTCCTACTTGCAATTCTGTTTTGCTGCATACTTATTAGCTAAGTCCATTGCTTCTGGACACAAGGTACTTTTCCCTAAGAAGAACTTACCCTGTTCTTTCATTACCCAGCTACCCAAGAACCCAGATAGATCATGACACTTTACCTCACCATGAATCCATGTAGCAGGAGTTACTAGCCAGCTATCTCCATGCGGTTCTGCTGCAAATCCGAAACTCTTCATAAGCTACTCCTTAATTACGCTACAGCACATAAATACTCTGCTATGGTAGTACCACAGAGCATTATTGCAAGAACTATGATGATCTTTACATTATCTGATAACATACTATTCTCCCTTACTTACATAATGCAAGTTTATGTGACTAATAACACGCTGCTCAAGTCTGGACAAGTACTCCACAACCTCTTCACAAGCAGCCATGCTCACACCGCTACAAACTTCATCTTCTGCGGTACTTACATCAACTAAGCCTGTTTCAGGATTTATGCCGAACTGGAAAGCGTTAAATCCACACTCATTTAAGTACTTAAACCCGCGACCTCTAACAGTATCATCAGACATATTATTCTCCAAACATATTAGGAATACAAAGAAACAGAAGACCGTACAATAAAACTAACCATACTGCTTCGATCATGCCTGATCCCAGTATTCATCAGCATACACCTTCGCAATAACCCGCTCATCATTCTTAGCAGCTAAACAAGCATGCCAAGCTGCACGACATAGACGACATAGACGGGTAGACTTGCGCGAGATGGACTCATCCCAAGCATCATCAACAGCTTCCTGAGCTTCTTGCAATTCGTCATGCATATAACCGACCCAGTAGACGAAACCATCATCCAAATAACGTTCAACTACAGCAATAGCACCCTTACAGATCTGTTCAGTGTTCAGCATACATTATCCTTAATACTTATATGATACTCAGCAACCCAATATTTAGCATCGTCAATATCGCCGTTCAGAGCACCATCAGCAGCATAAAAACAAGCAGTATGAGCAACAGCAGTAT
>TARA_R110002167_G_scaffold155126_1_pt1 | contig 16003 bp, 14 predicted proteins | sample TARA_R110002167 | Tara Oceans TARA_R110002167 (sample SAMEA4398238) | marine metagenome | biome: Polar Biome; feature: [MES] marine water layer (ENVO:01000295) within the mesopelagic zone...; material: water (ENVO:00002006), including particulate matter (ENVO:01000060) such... | reverse complement strand
GGATCACCTCTTGCATATCTATGTCACTTTTTGCTTGATTATTCAACACAATCATGGCTCCATATCTTTGACTGCCGCCTCGAAGGCCGAAATTATTTCGTTTCCATATTTCGCCTGACTGTTGATGTTGTAATATATGTTGTCAATCAGGTCTCGCTTTTGGGCGGCGTCCAAGTTGGGCGCGACGTATATCTGCCGTACTATCGTAGACTGCTCCCCGATTGTTCGTCGGACTCCAGTTAACTGACTTAGTAGGTCGGTGGGGTTGCGTATACCGAACTCCTCGAACCGCTCTACGTCGCCCGCTTCAACCGCCAATGCGACGGACCCCGCCACCCGACCGAGTTTTTCGTAGTCGTCATAGAAGTCAATTATGTCCTGCGTACCCATAGAGGGGTAGCGTATCACAAAACTTCGAACAAAAGGTATACTTTCCAGCCCCTGCTCCGGTCGTTCGTAAGTTGTCGGGAAAACTCCCGCCTCCTTTAGTAGTCTGTCGGTCAACTCCAAGGCCACGACACCCAGTCCGCCCGTCCACTGACGGATGTAGTTGTCGATAACGGCAGGCGACGCTTTGCGGGAGAACTCAAAACCCGGGGCTTTCGCGACAAGTTTGGCGAGCGACTTCACCGTCTCTGTGGTGTACTCCGTGTACTGATCCTCAGGAAGAAGTCCCTCCAGCCGCGACGGGATTAAGGGGGCATCCTTAAAAATAGAGTAGTTGGTCCGCTCCTCAATAATAGGAACCATAGAGTTTGGCACCAACGATGAAATAACGGGTGAGGCAAGGGATTTTAACATCTCGCTTCCAAGGTTGGTGTCCTTACCTTCACTTAATTTGTAGGCGTTGTCCAAAATGAGTTCTGGCAACGTCCCGAATATGATACCAAGCTCGTGGGGTTTGGGGATGCGGTATATGTGGTCGTCCGTAAGCACTATCCAGTTTAGGGCTTTTACATAGTCAGGGAGGTCTTGGTAGCGGGGGTCTTTGTGGTTCGCCATCCATAACAAGACGGACGGCGCGGTGATGTACAGACCTGCCTTTGCGGTTGTTCTGCCGGGGTTGTCTTTGAAAGCCCGAGCCATCCGGTCGTAACCTTGGAAACGCGCGTTTGCGAAGGCCGAGATCATGTTTACCGCCTTCATGCTCTGTCCCCGCCGCGCAAAATCTAGCGTTATCTCGCGAGACTCAAACGCGGCGGCTTGCATCGCCTCTTTCGGACCTTCGCCTGCCTTGAGCGATTTTTTCTGTGCGCGCTTGAACTCACCCAACCGAGACGAGTTCTCTGCCAACTCACTTAGCACCCGAAGATACCCCAAAGGCTCTTTTACGACGTTCGGAGCCTTTGAGAGATACCCTGTTTTGGACAAGTCTTTGAGATTCTCCCGCAGATATCGTCGGTCCAGAGACACGAATGTCGCCTGCGCTCCCCCGCCATACAACCAGTCCTTGTAGGGTTTGTTTTGCGAGACGAGGGAGGAGAAGCCCGATATGAAGCTCTGGAAGGGCACAAACCCGCTGTTGGAGAACACCGCTGCCGTAACATTATCTCGTATAGAGTTTCGAACCACGAAGGCGGGGTCGAGGATGGCCCCGGCGCGCAGTGTACTGGCGGGGACCGCCATGACTTTAACTACGAAGCCGACCGCGTTCTCGTCTAGGTTTCTTACCCCCTGCGCCAGCGTGTCTGTCAGTTCGTATGTCTCGCGGACTCCATTACGTAGAAACGTAACTTGGTTCGAAGAAGTCTCTGTTTGCAGCGCGCGAAATATAGTGAAGTCCTCTTTCGCAAGATTAACTCCAGCGTCGCGTCCGTAGTCTTTTAGGATGCCGTCGATCTCGGCTTCATTTAGCTTTATAGGGGCTACCCGCTGCTTCACACGCGCGCCGAACATCGAGCCGTTAGGCGCGCTGTCAATTAGGTCCGCCAACTTTACTAGCGTGCGGTTCCTGTCGGCCATCTGCACATAGGCGTAAGTGTTCTTAATGATACTCTCTAGAGGGTCTACAATCTTTCGCTCTGAGCCTTTTATGTTTTTAATGGGGCTAGGAATCCGAACTCCCGAACCCGCCCCCCTCGTCGCGCCCCCCTCCTCCATCTCCCGAAAGAACGGGACGTAATCTTTGTTCGCCTCACGCATGGCGGCCACAACTTTTGGGCTGGCCAATCCCGCGTCTTCGACGTATGTCAGCATACGTTCTTGGAAGGCTTCCAGTTCTGCAAACACTTTTGAGTACTTCGCGTTCCCTGCCGCCACCACTAATTCGGCATCGGCTTTGTTTATCCCCGTTTCTATGCTGCGGTTAGCTAGGTCGATGGCGCGGCGCGACACGGCGTAATCCCCAAAGCCTGTCAGGTCTTTCGCCACGGGGGCCAACACTTGTTTTAAGCCGGGGCCGGTGACCTCACCTGTGAGAAAACTTCGTGTCTCAAATTCGAGGAACAGGTTGCCTTTCGAAGCAGCAGCGACGCTCAACCGCGCTTGGACATAGGGGTCGTCCGCTGCGGCCAGCTTTTTCTTTCCTGTCATGTCATCGACGGCGCGTCTGATGGGGTGAAACCTATCAATTGCGTGTGTGTAGAAGTTATCCCATGTCAGCAAAGATGTAGAACTCTGTGCGTCTCTTGCGATACGGTCGTTGACGCGCTGTGCGGCGGCTTCGGTTTCCGTTGGTGGACGCGCGCCCTCCGCTGCTGCGGCGGGTTTTTTTGGAAGTCCAGTCTCCAGCGTTGCTGGTACTAACGGCGGTGGTGTGGCGTCAGCAGCAGTTTTGGCCAAGCGGGCTTCCGCCTCGGCACGGGTTTGCGGGCGCGGTGATACGTCGCCCGGGGTCTTGGTGGGTGCCTTTGGCCCGCCCCCATACGCTGTGGGGATGGCAATTTGGTCTGACAACACTTCTGCGCGCACTGTCGGGCTAGCCTCGGCGTCCGCCAGCACGCGGCTGGGGGGCGCGCCGGTTTCGCGGTAGATTTTCCGCAGTTTTGCGTGTGTGTCGAGAACGAGTCTAGGTGTGGCTATAGCCGTCCTGAGTGAGCCTAGCGTGATTGCTGCCAATAGAAAGTCTTTGACGTTGGGCACCTCACCCTCTAGCGCGCGACCCACTGTGGTCATGGCGACGATCTCAGACGCCAGCCGCTGTAGGCCGGGTTTGGCTACCGCCCCCACAGCGCCCGTGGTGAAACCCGTCGTCGCCCCCTTCGCGGTTTCCAGAAAAATAGCTGCTTGGCGAACGAAGAAGTCTCGAAAGTTGGTGTACTCGCCCTTCTCGTAAGCGTCCATGAGGGAGGAACGGAGGGCGGCGGGTAGCGCGAAGGCCGTCCCCAGCGCCAAAGCTGGGACGGTGATGATTTCCTCGGGTGTGGCGACTTGCGGCCCCACCTGCCCGAGAGCGAGAGCGGTTCCGCCGCCCGCAAGAAAGCCTGCGACCATAAACGGTAAGTCGCCGCCCATGCTAGTCATCATAGCGGCGATCTCTTGCATAAACGCCTCGTCGCCACCGGCCACCGGGTCGGGGACGTCCCCGCGAAGAAACAGCCCCGTGACAGACTGCTGATAACCTTGTGTGATGCCCCGAGAGACAAGCTCTAAGGCTCCCGGACGCTCTCCCGTTTCAGGGTCCACCTCTCCTCGCACCTGTTCTATAGCAGCATCAAAAGTGTCGCGTGCGAAGTCGCGCATGGGTGTCTCGTCAAAAGGCTCTGGCACCGGCTCGTTGAAGAAATCCGACACCTCTTCGGGGGAGAAACCACCCGCGAGAAGATCATTTTTGTCGATGACCTTTTGCTCTACGTCAACTACGGGGTCGGCTGTCGTATACCCGCCGATTCCTTCGGCACTAGAAAACTCAACCTCCAAGTCGGTAGTGTTAACCTCCAAGTCGGTAGTGTTAATCGCAGGAGTAGCAAGCTCAATCGCAGGCGCAACTGTGTCAACTACGGGGGTGTTGCTTTTAACAAACTCTGAGATTTCATCTTCGCTAAAACCGCCTACGCGAAAGTCTCGGATTTCCTGTTGAGTCAGAGCTTCGGTCACGGTGTGGCACCCACGCTTCGCATGATTTTAACTCGCGCCAGAAACTGCGCCATAGTCTCCCCCTCATCCTTTCGGGGGGTGGCTGTAGTAAATCCCAGCTTCACTAACTCGGAAATACGATCTGTGTATTCTTTGTCGCTCACATCATACGTCGCCACCCCTTTTTTGGTGAACACTGGTCGCGCGAACATCAAGTTACTAATGTCGCCAGAACTGCCGGGGACCATCCCGCTTTTCAAACTATACATTCGTTCTTGCATTGTGATCTTATATGAATTTAATAATGGTCCCAGATAAGTTTTCTCGTTGCTGTCGTCAAACAGCGCGTCAACATTGCCTTCCGGTCCTTTGGCTATCTCATCGGCTACTCGTTTTCGTACAGCGCGAGAAAACTGCATAAAACGCTGGTCGCCTTCAGGGTGCGTTGTGTTGGCGTTTGTGCGCGTTATGCTGGTTCGGAATCCGTCCAAAAAGTTTTGTGTTTGATCTACATAGCCTAGACCAAGTTCTAGTTCGGGAGTGCCTTTGCCTTGGGCAACAGCTTTAATGTCTTCAAGGTACTGCACAGCCGTGCTGACCTCGCGCGTCGCTAGACCGCGCCCCGAGTACTCTCGGATGTCCATAGGGTTTGTGATTGTGCCCGACTTGATACTACTCATGATATTTTGAAAAACTACCGGGTTAGTATTATTGTTAAACTGGTTGGTAAGGCGGTCGTTTATCGCGGACACCAAAAAAGCCTTTTCGCGCGACCTCCCTTTCAGCGCGGCGTTATTCATGATCTCATTGATGCTAGGTTGTTTGGCGGAATCGGGGCCATATACCCGACCATACAGATCATCAACAGTGGCGGCTGCCGCATCATCCGCCGCGTCGTCGGCGGCCTTTTCTAGCCGCGCGCTTTCCATGCGATTGGCGTTCTCAGCGGTGTTCGCCTCGCCTATCAGACTCTTGGTCTCGTCGCTGTCAAAAAACTTACTGAAGACTCCGTCTTTCAAGTTCTGTTTTGCTAGATCGGGGTTGCTTCGAATCATTCCGCGCACAGCGGCTTCGGCCAGATCAGTACCAGCCGACTCAGTGAAATTGGTCTTGTTGGCAGCAGATAGCGGAAGAGTTTCAATGTAAGCTAGTTGTGCTTTAAGCACGGAGTCTAGTTGTGTCGGGTCTTGTGTGACAACGCTCTGGTTGTTTTGCGAGGTTGTCGAGTAATCAGCAACGGCCTTTTTCCCTCTTGCCTCTGATTCGATTCCTATAGAGCGTACAGTTAAGTCGCTCCGCATAGAGGCCAAACCCTCTGACCATGCTCTCTGCGCCGCTTGTGTTTTATAAGGATTCTCAAAGGAGAAATTCTCGAAATTTTTAACAATATTTTCGGTAAATCCCGCACCCCCTGATTCCATGTTTTCTGCACTGTCATACAGATTTTGGGTCCACTCAACACGTTTTTGTGAAAGCTCCTTGTTGACCTCAGAAATTTCGTCGGTCTCAATGCGTTTTTGCATTAGATCGGCAAAACTAGTAATTTGCTTACCTGCCTCTTGAAGGCCAGCACCACCACCAAAGGTGTTAGGAGTAACGGCTCGTGACTGTATTTGTCCCGTTACGTTTGCGGCTGCTGAGAATAATTTAGGCATCTAAATCCCCTGCCCGTATCCCGCCTTGAAGGCGTCCTGAGTGGTGTAGTTCGAGGGGCCGGTGCTATCAAACGCACCAGAGCCATAAAGGGTCGATCCACCTTCAACAAGTAATGCGGTCGCGCTTGCGTAGCCCGCTTTTTGCGCGTTGCGTCCCTCTGTTCGGCTTATACTTGCGCCTCTTTCTAGCCCAAGAGCTTGTAATTCACCTTTATATGTTTCATTTAGGACCGCTAACTGTTCTTCTCTTGCCTGATCTTCAATTACATCCATGAGGAGACCTGAGTTGCGTAACTCACCCATCCTCTGTCTGCCCTGTCTCTCCACACGCTTTGCATTTTCGGCTGCTGCATTACGAGCGCCGATAGCATTTGCCTCACCAATAGCCGCATTAACGTCACCTGATTTTCTGGCAGCGTTAGCAGTAGAGATGGCACCAATCGCAGACACGGCGGTCCCAGCCGCCGCGATGTATGGCATAATTACAGCAAGTTCAATTCCGGTCATAGCACCCTCGCATACAGTGCGACATCACCGCCATCTGGTCTGTAGGCACGCATACGTTCGGCCTCCATTGTAAATCCCAGCATCTTGGCCCAACGGTGGCCCTGCTCGAACTCACAGTCCACAGTCATTTCAATTCGCTGCAAGTAGCAAGCATCAAGAAACCGAAGAACGGCTCTGTGTACTTGTAAGAATTTTTCTTCCGCTGCGTATTTAGACAGATATGCCCAAGCAATCCCTCGACCCTGCCACATATTTAAAACACCCGCGCAACCTAGGGGTACGCCGTTGTCCTGCATAGCAGTAAAGGACCATGTTTCATTTTCTAAGGCTGCCGCCATATCTGGCGTGACCCAATCAGACAGATATGCTTGTGCGCCCTGTAGATCAACTTGATGCAGATGTTCCGCTGTATATGAAACTACGTTCATTGTCTGTCCTGCGTTTCTAACTGTGGCATAAGCGCCTCCACAGTCATTGGCAGTGGCTGGTCTTGTCGAATATAGATCAAAGCCTCTGAACTGTAATCTCCGTCCCACTCGACTTCAACGTCACCATCAAAGAGAGGTATAGCTGCATCCATATCATCCCCTCCCGCCCGGAAGATCAGCGGATCAAGGTCAGAAGAAGATGGCCCAACTTTACCGCCCAGAGACTGATAGAACCGAATAATCAGCCGAGTAATACGCTGCAACTTGCCTTCGGCGGTGCCGTTTTTAGCACCGACATCATATCGAAGAGTTTGAATGTCTGAAGTATATCCAAGACCAACATTAGCCCGAGAGGTTTCATCTACTGTAATTGCACCAGATGACACCGTTGCTGTGGCGACAGGCGCGCCCTCGGACAACACTGACACCACCTGTCCCTCAAGGTGAGTGAGACCGCTAATAGTCGTAACTCTCTCTCGTGCTTCTCCACCAGTCTGGTAAGTGGTGAACGCCGTACTGTTAATATTGGTTCCAGCGCGTGTGTTTAATTGGAATGTGTTTGTTGCCACACCTGCAACTTTATAGACTTTGCCGTTTACCTCGGTCATACCGTAGACACCAGTAACTCGAACAATGTCTCCATTGCTAAATCCGTGACTTGCTGCGGTTACAACAGCAGGATTAGCCTTTGTAATTGCAGTTATTGCTTTTGGAGCATCAAGAGACAAGCCGCTGTCAACATAAAAAGCATCTTCTTGGTTGATTCCGTCGTCCCAGAAACCCTTCATGTACTCAATATATCTCTTGGTGCCGCCATTAACGTAGCGGTTTACTACCATGTATAACTCGTCACCCGTGTCTTCAGCGTTGGGTATAACAGTTACGCTTTCTATTTTAGCTGCTGCAATTCCAAAAGCGTCGCTACTGCCGCCAAAAACATGTCTGTGAAACCCAAGAATCTTCTGATCTCTATCGTATGTCATGCCGACAAGAGAGCCGTCCGTTAGGCAAGCCCACACAATACTTTGCGGCTCTGCCTGATAGGCTAATTGAACAATACCGGACTGTGTAATATGTTCAGCAACCAGCGTCATGTCTTCAGCGCGAAAACCGTCATCCTCGAAGAGATAAGCCAAGTTGCGTAATTTCTTTTTTGACTTCTGTACGAATATCAGCGAGTTGCCGACTCGCGCTGGCGAAATGTTGGCACTACCAAAGGCGCTTGATCGTGACGCCGATATGTTTGACGGAGTTAGTGCGCCGCCATTATCGTTAGGCCGAATAACCCATTCACCACCAACAGTACCAACAATCAAACCCTTCGCGTCATCCGCCATCCAACGGATAGCGTTTACTGTGTCGGCTGATAGCGTTGTGGTTGCACCGCTGTCGTCTAATACTGTCCCGTCAGGGTCGGTTGGAGCAAAGTTTTCAAAGTCACCCGTGCGGCTCATGTCAACGCGCTGTGGTGTATCTGTAGCGCCAGCAAAGCACAGGCGGTTCTTATGGAATGTTGAGGTTGCTGGAAACCCAGTAGTCGTGGACCAGACACCAAGACGCCAGTTTGCTGTGGCCGTTACGGCAGAAGCGTTGGGGCCATCAATGGTTGCTACAACAATGGTTGTGCTGGTTCGCGCTGTGATAGTCAGAAAAGTCCAGTTTCCCGCCGCGTCTTCCCACCGAATTTGACGCCCAACATCTGTGGTTTGGAAACCTGTGCCGTCATTGATGCCCGTAATAGCTGACGCAGTTACATTTACCGAACCTGATGTGGCAGACAGAAGTAGAGTGGTTGCAGTTACGTTTGTGTTGAAGAACGGTCCATCTGAAAACGTAATGTTTGTAATTGACCAGCTTGTGTCAGACAGGCGAGATAATTTGCGCGGAGGATAATCTGGATGTGTAATGTAAAGAATATCCGCGCTTTGAGAAAAACTTAACTCAAACAAGTCTGCTTCTGCGTACAGAGTGGTTAGCTCAACTACTGAGCCACTAGATAAAATCTGTCCACGATCCTTAATGAACCTGACGTATAGGTTTCCAAACTCAAGGATATAGGCTTGTTCTGTGCTAAACTCAAAGCGCACTACGCGAACAGCCTTGCTACTATCTTTGACTGCTACAACATGCCCTGTTCCGGGCCTACGCTGTGCCGGACCCTGCAACAGAGGAATAAAGTTTAGACAAGTTTTTAGGCCGGTCGTATACTTGCCAAGGTCAGGTCTACCATAGACTAACGGCGACATCTCGCCGCCGTTAAAGTTAGACTGTATGGCTGCTACACGGGCCATCTAAAGTCTCGCCGTAATCCAGCTATCGGTTGGCGGCACTTGTGCCGTCCGCTCAAAAGCGTTGACCTTGCGTGCTTCACGCTGAGACGCAACATATCGGTTCTGTGCAGCAATTAGCTTCTGATTTGATTGCGTGAGCTTTTCTACTAAATCCATTGCAATGCGAGACACCAGCAAGTCAACAAACGTCTGGTCAAACGCATTAGGGTCTGTCTGTTGGTATATGTACGTGACCTTTAATGGAGCAGTGTCGTCCGTTAGGATGTTGCCGTCTTCAATCTGAAAATCATCCTGTTCCGCTGTGGGAAGTAAACGCAAAAAATCCGCCGGTAGCGGATACTGCAAATCATAACCAAACGCAGGAACAGTGCTAGACGCAGCAAGTGATGCCCGCTTACGTGCAAAGTTCCACGGATGCGAGCGTAACTCACTATCTCTAGCATGATCGTAAACACGGTTGCATTCACGCGCAGCAGTACTGTCATCAGACAGTGAAGAGATTGGCTTGGCCCCAAGCCGTTGCAACGCAAGGTTACAGATATCAACTGTGCTGGGCATATCTAGCCCCGCTAGTTAATAATGATCTGGTTGCCTGCGATTAGGTCTGCAACGGCGTTGATTGCTACAACAACATTGTCTCGATCTGCGCCTTCTTTGATAACGATACTAACATCGTTAGTCACTGATCCAGCATTAGACCCGGTAATTGCGTTCATGTCTCCGATTCCAGAAACATCATAAGTGCGATTAGCCATTTATATTCTCCCAGTAGGCTTTGAGGGGAGCAACGCGCTCCCCTCTAGTTACCTAGTTTGATCAGTCAACAACATACAGCATCGTCAACTCGATGGTGCCAGTAGCCGCAGCGCCCGCCGTTACAACGGTGATGGGAATACCAACATCGTCTGCATCAACAACACTGTTACGGCCAAGGGCCGAAGTAGCAGCAACGTCAACTGTGGCAATGCCCGTGGAGGCCGCTGCCGCTTTGTACTCGTCAACATCAAGAGCAACGACAGTACCAGCAGCGTTCGTATAAGCCGCGTGGCCTACAGAAGCTGTGGTGGAGCCGCCGAGAGCGTCATGTACCAACGTGCCCGAAAGGATACGCGCACCATTCGGAAGGTTGAACATCTGGATATCGCCAACTGCGGTAGAAGCAGCCTCAAAAAGTCCATAAGCGATACGAACGCGTCCAGCGTTTTCGTTTGTCTTGATTTTCGTAGAGGGAACATCTTGGTCCCACTTCGTCTTCTGTACTGAATATGATGTACCCATCGTTTAAGCCTCCGAGCAAGTAATGGCGACAACTTTTTTCTCTTCCAAACGGGTCGCGCCAAAAGTACCTTTGACATAAACCTGAGTGGCATAAGACTTGTCGTCACGTTCAGTGATCTTTGCCTCAATGTCATTGAAGACACCAAGAGTTACGCCGGACTTGGCCCAACAAACAGCAGTTCGATCCGTACCGGAAAGGGCAAGGCGCTGGCTGTCAACAAAGTTAAAGCCCATGAAGGCCTTAATGCGTCCGTCAACCAAGACGGGCTTGTTGGTGTAATCAAGGCTGACGGCCTGAGTCTGTCCCAGAAGATCGTCATGCTGCTGTGCGCCGATAGCGCAATACAGTTCCTCGTTGTCCACATCAACTTCCGCAGCCATGAGAAGCTGCATAGCTTCACGCAACTTTGCGATGGTCATGCCACCAGCGGTTGTTGCGGCAGTCTGTGCTGCTGGGAGAGCAGTAGATGTGCCGCCGTCTTCGCCGGTTTTTGCGGTGCCTGTGAAAGCTGCAATTACTTCATCATCCATCGCGCGACCAAGTGCATATGCGCCGTTAATGGCATAAGGCGAGGTCGGGTCAGCGATAATACGCAGCTTGTCCTGATCGTCGATCAGATCAGCCCATTCGTAATCGGTCGGGTATACCCAACGGCGATCCATAGGGGTTTCGATAAGCGGCGTATCAGCGTGGCGAGTCGTGCGCTTCTGAGCGGTAACAGCACCAACCTGATTGATTGGAACGCCTGATTTGCCTTGGAAGCTCTCTTCCATGACGCACATGCGGAACTTGGAACCCTTCTGCTGAAGCAGATGGTCTACTGTAGACTTGTAGTCAATTACTGACCAATTCATGATTTCGTTGGACATTGGGATAGCCCTCCATTTGTCCGTTAAAACAAAAGCAAGACGGGCTTATCCGAAAATCGGGGCCACACTACTAAGGAGCGAATATGTCGGCCTACGGGTTATCGACGGGTGCGCCTGTTCGACACCTATTGGTGCGCTTACGTTAAATATGTCACAGTAGTTGTATTGGCGCAATAGTTAAATTATGCACCAACACCGTCTACCATTTTTGCGAGACGCTGCTTTTTGTCCATAGCCCAGTTATGTGCTGGGTGGTTCTTGTTCATCCAAGCATCCATAAACTCTTTGTCCAAGCTCAGTTTGCTTAGTTCAGAAGCTGCTGAAGACGGAGTTAGTGCTACTCCTTCGCTGAAGCCACCAGTATCGTTTGGAGCCTCTCCCATCTTTCCTGCTAGGCCATCGACAAACCTCATGGCCGCAGCCGGTCCCATTGCACTACGCAGGCCCGAAAGATGCTCCTCAGTCATGTTTAGGGCTGTGGCGGCTTGGTTGATACCTACAACTTTCTGGTCATAAGCTGCGCCCCACTCACGTTTCAGTTCAGCTTCTGCGTCCTGAGCCGTTTGTGTGTTCTGCGCCTCTCCATCCTGTTGAAGCGAACCTACATGGTCGTTCCACTTCTCAGAGACAATCTTGGCCTGTCTGGCGGTTAGTCCTGCTTCGTGAAATACGCCGCTGGCCCACTCGGCCATTTGACCATCTTGCCCCTCTGGCACTGGCAAATCATAGCCGTCCGCCTTATCTGGTCGGCCTAGCTTGTTGTAGAACTCGCTCATTGCTGCTTCGTCTGCGTCAGGCGCTGGAAGCACTACGGCTCGGCCCGCTTTGTCAGCACCGAACAGTTTCTCTAGGTTGTGATAGCTGGATAGGACGCTCTCTGGTCCACCTTTATCCCAGCCTTTTGTTTCGGCTAGGGTACGCAATTCTGTATTTTCAATCGAACTTAACCAATCTTGAGAGGCCGGTTCGGCCTCTGATGCCGGTGCTGATACAGGCGCGGCTTCAACTGCTGCTACTTCACCTGCGTCAGGTGCAGGGTTGCCCGCTTCTACGGACCCGGTTTCTTCGGTCATTGGTATTAGACTCCTGTTGGGTTGAAATGTCTCATTAGTTCTTGTGGTGTAAGATTGAGATGTTTGGAGATACGCAACCAAACTTCCCGACGCCCCTGCATTACTCCCTCAACGCGAGGATCAGTGTGGAACGTGCTTTCATCTGCGCGGCAGAACTTAGCTAGATCATCTAGCACTAAGTTGCCTGCAACTCCCTTAAACGCTCCTTGATAGTTGCGCTTGCGCTCAGTCAGGAATTTTTCGGAATCACTTGCCTCTGGCATTATTGCAACGCTTTCATAACTCCAGCCGCCGCTGGGGCAGCTTCAACCATCTGCTGCATCTCAGACTGTTGCGCGCGCTGCTCACGGGCTGCTTGCACGGCTTCTGCGCTGTTCATCCAAGACGTTGGAACAGCATTGATTTCAGCCAGTGCAGGATAGATTACATCTACATTAAAGTGATCTAGCGCACTCAAGTCCTGAGTGGTGTTGGAGTACGCAATAGCTGCCTCTAGTGTACGAAGCCAACCAGCGGCCTCTTCTGCACGCTGTGAGCGTGTCAGCGGACTATCATACTCGATCTCAAACTCGCCCTCGGCCTCAATCAAAGCTGGCGGCAGAGGCGGAAACATCTCCTGACGCATTAGCAGATCGACTTCACGCTCGATCATTGGTCCCAGCATCTCGCTCTGCTGACGACCCATCGTCGGTGACAGCAACGCACCCTTCTCTCGGGCGCGCTCCAGCACTTCCGTTGCTGTCATCGCTGGGCTTTCAACAAGAATCTGAAACAAGCTGACAAGGAAGGCGTCGTTGATAACGGTACGCTCCATGTCCATAAGCTCTTGACCAGCCGCGAGATTGCCAGTCGGCAACTCATGCACAAGACGCTGGCCGGAAGCGTTCACACCACCAGCATTGATAGCGCCGGGGGTCAGAGAGAATGTATCAATAATGCCGTCATCATGGGTCAACAGAACCGGATCAACAACTCTATGCCCCTGCTTGAGCATTGTCTTCTTCTGCTCGTTCAAAACCTTGATCGAAGGCAGAGCCATCATTGCGGGTGAACGTCCGTAGATTTCACCGGGTCCAGTAACATACCGACTGATGGCATAGGGGAATGTGTTGTAGCCGCCCTCAAACAAAATCTCTTTTTCGTTTACCAGAACATAGTACGAGGCAAACGGCATACCCTTGGAGTCTATGCGACCTGTTCCATAGGCTTCTTCACGCGGCTTAACACAATGAATAATGCTGTATTCTTTGTCTGGGTTTTCCTTCATGTCCTTCGCGATGGTATCCGGCGCGTTGGTGAAGAACCCACTGTCAACTCTCTGAGAGACTTGGCGGGCCTTGAGGGTATACTTTCGATACACAGTATCAACGATGCCCTGAGAGGACATATCAAACACAACCTCACGCAAATTAAGCGCACGGTAGCGAAGCCCTCCGCCCTTTTCATTTCTCTCTGTCAGAATTGCCGCTGTGCCAAATGCACCAAGACCCATATAGGCTTCGTGCTGCTGACTAGCGTAGTTTGCTTTAGGGGCATAACGATGCTTAAACAGAACCCGCGTAGCCTCTTCAAACCACAGCTTTGTTTCTCGGTCTCTGTTTAGATACGGATCAGATGTAGTAAGCCTGTGCCACTGCTGATTGCGCGGTGTCAGCATACTTTCCATTGCAGCAGCAAACCGCTCAAGACCAAGTGCTGCTGTACTATCGAACATCTTCTCTGTGCGCTTCTCGCCTCGTGTCTGACTATCTCCAGCACCAGCCGTCATAGTAGATGCGTAGCGCGGCAGAACTCTGTCAGCTACTTCTTCCCAATGGGAGCGCCACGTACCCAGACCACCGTCCAGCTTGTCGTACCGGCGAATGATTTGTTCTGCTACAGAGTTTGCCATCTATTGTCCCAGCAAGGATTTAGTCGGGTTTTCCGCGTCTCCAGCAGAGGTGGTTTCGCCAAGCGTGCGCTCTTCAGCTTTCTTACGACGAGCTAAAACATCAGAAGGAGATTCTGCAACAACTGCGGCAACCTGAACAGGTGCGGGCGCTGGCGCTGGCGCTGGCGCGCTTGGTTTTGAAAATACCCCACCCATTACTTGTACCCCAAGAGCTTCTTGCTTGCTGGTAAAGGTATACCCAACCCACTAACCATCTTAGCTTTAGTGCCAGAACCTTGTGGCTTCTTCTTTACTGGCTTGCCTTTGTTTTTCATGCTGAACCCAGTAGTTGTTTGGTTGCCATAGGCGCATCTTCAGTCACGCCTTGGGGACTAGTGAGAATTGTTTCAGAGCGTCCTGTTGCACCCGCACGACGTTGCCGCGCTTCGAGCGCAGCAGCCCGCACTTCAGCGTCTGAACGTGTCGGGGGTAAGGGGGCCGCAGCTACTTGTTGGGGAGCGCCCCCACCAAAGATTCCACCCATAACAACACCTTTTGTTTTACGAAGTTAATGCACAATAGCAACAACGTCACTTTTGTGCAACACCTATATAACCGAGTACTCCATGCCCCTAGCTACACGCTTTCGCATTCCTCGACGTGAAACACCTGAATCCTTTCGCGCCACACTGCGCGAGAACGTCATTGCCAGCGCATCAGCGTTATTAGGAGAGGCATACCCTCTCTTCTTCATGCGGTCCTTCGGCTCTAGCTTTAACTGACCCTTGAGCGAGTAGTCATACATCGGAGCAGCAAGATCATCTGCCAGCCCTTTGTTATCGGGCAGACACGCTCCGGGCAGCCAATCGCGGATTCTACCCCATAACTCCGTTCGATGGTTAGCATATGTCTCTTTGTTCTCCGCTCCACCGCCCGCCGTTACCTCAATAATTCTGTATCCATACTCTCGCAGGATATCAATCACTCCGCCTCCAACACCGTCACCCTCAACAAACACACCATCAGGCTTGTACTTGTCGATGTACTCCGCACAGCTTGATGCCAACTCAGAGGTAGAACACCTCTTGTACGAGCGCCACGGAATGACATCCGCATTCCGACCCTGCCTAAACGCAATCACCGCCTCATCATCTCCAAACCGCGCAGGATCAACACCCATCAACAAGGGCGCACCCATGTCTGCGTCAATCTTTCGATTCATCGCATCATCAACCTCACCCCGGCTAATGAACTGATGGTCCCCCTGACGGGGGAACATTCCGTAGACCTCAACTCTAGCCTCGTCACTATCCGCCCCATACTGCTTAATGATCTGCTGGTAGAGCGCCTGATCATTCTCATTCACCGAACGAGCATCTACCGTGCGATTCCACCACGTATCCCGGTTCGCATTAAAGCACTCAAAGAACGCACCAGACGGATTACGCGGATTAGAGATAGCTACCCAAAAGCGATGCACCGTCTTATCGGTAAAGTAACCCTGCGTCACCGGCCAAATGACGGACGGAATACCAGAAGCCTCATCAAACAGCACAGCCATGCCCTTCTGGCTATGAACCCCTGCAAAGGCGTCAGGGCTTTCCTCGCTCCACAGACGGGCCTGTATGTACCAATAGGCGTCATCGTACTCTGTAGTGGCCTTCAGGGACGCCACAAGCCAGTCCGCCGGACGCAGCGACATCGCATTATGCTCGAACCAGTTGGAGTGGATAGCCATCGTGGCCCACTTACGTATCTCCGGGAACGTGGTCGATTTAAGCTGCTGCTCGGTATTCGCCGATACAATGACTGTGGAACTCGGAACGCAGCTAAACAGCCACAGCGCAATCCACGCGAGGAACGCCGACTTGCCAATACCGCGCCCCGACGCGATTGCAATCTTCAATAGCTCCGGGTCTAGCTGCTGTCGGGTTTTATTGCGGTTGCGAGCAAGATGATCTCGCATCTCAGTCAAAGCCTCTACCTGCCAGCCTCGCGGGCCTTTGGCATTCTCCAG
>TARA_R110002167_G_scaffold324300_1_pt1 | contig 16006 bp, 15 predicted proteins | sample TARA_R110002167 | Tara Oceans TARA_R110002167 (sample SAMEA4398238) | marine metagenome | biome: Polar Biome; feature: [MES] marine water layer (ENVO:01000295) within the mesopelagic zone...; material: water (ENVO:00002006), including particulate matter (ENVO:01000060) such... | reverse complement strand
ATGCTAAATTTAGGGCAGAGATTTTGTTTGGTCAAAAAACAAGCAAAACATAATCCCGCCCTAGGGTTATTCAGGAATACCGTCGTATATTATTATATTGGATGCTATTCTTTACTCGCATAATTATTATTCTGTAAAGGTTACATTGATTTTTTCATTAACGGCTAAATCAATAATATTAATGTCACTAATACTTTTTTGTAATTTATATGCTGTTTTTGTTGCGCCATTTTTTTCTGCAAAAGTAATAATATCATCACCATTACACATAACTTTTAAGGCAACAGTTTTATCCTGTAAATGGTAAGATTTTATTGCAGATTTCAATTTAAATAATTTATTGCTTTGAGCCGCTTTACATACTTCAACTAATGCTGTGTCGATATATGTCATAGTAGTTGCCTGACTTGGTAAGCTAAAAGCTAATGCAGGAACAGTTGTAGCTAATGCGATAAGAATTGATTTAATTGTAGTCATGGTATTCTCCAAATGTTGTAGTTTACAAAACATTAATTGTTTCGCTCATATTCATAGTTATTTTCTTCTTTGTGATTAGACTATTACAAGTGCTGTGCCAATCTTAATAATCCTTTTATTTCTTTGATAATTAAAGGGTTTTATTTAAAGTGAAAATGAATCATATTATCACTACATAATATGTTGCGCGATTATGTGGTTAAATTGACCACTTTTATGGTCAAATTAACCGCGAGTGTTTGAAGTGCAAATTCTTTAATGTTGGAGTGTTGAATTCTGGCATATTGGAGAGTTTAAATATTTGCACGTTGTGCTCACAATTGTCGTTATGAAATTAAAACCTAAGGGCTTTGTCGGATCAGTTGCCATTAGTATAACCACAATTAACGCCAGCAATGACAATTTAAAAGTGTTTATTAAAGTGATTTTTATGTGGGTTTTTGAAGTTTTCAAGAGTGAAATGTATGATGACTGGATCATACTATCGTGCCTGCATATAAATAGAATGTTATTGTACTAATATGAATCAAAGGTACTATTTTTAGAAAGAAACTTTAGAGTTTTAAATCTAAATTTATCCATTTTTTATTTGTGTGTTTTTCAATGAGTTATCTGGCATCATTTTTCAATCAGACTTTGCTAACTTATTAGGTGGAAAAAAACATTCCAGCGACATCGTTAGGAAAGTTAAAATCTTCCTTAATTTGGACTACCAAAGTTTCACCAGCGTTGATAACGGCACTCTCTTCGCCAAACGAACTATAATTTTGATTTTCAAATTTTTTATCTATACAGCCTGATTTAAAAATCAGATCGACTCATAAATTTATTGATGATGATTGTATCGAATGATTAATTAACTGCTGTTTATCATTGTCTGAATTGAAGTTAATAAGCTTATCAACATTGATAAGTCAACTATTGTAATTTTTGATAGCATGATTCATTTAGTATTCCTTACCTGTGAGATTATTTTTTGTTTTATTAAAGATTAATGTTGCTAGGAATTAGTTCCTTGCTTCTTAGCTTGTATCTACATAGAACACTTAAATGAACGCAAATGCATCAGCATACATATGCTTTAATAATGCACCATGCTCAACAAAGTCACTTCGTATAGCTCCAACCATTTCAAAGCGTCCTGCAAGATAAATATCGTAAGACTCTAAACTAACAATATCATGCATTACCGCTTGGTGAACTAAGCCTGTTTTACCTTGCCAAGCTTGGCTTGCGTTCTCACTTACATTTTCAGTCACGTTCTCAATGACAGGAATAAAATTAGCGTGGGGTAATTTAGCAATCATTGCAGCGGTTTCTTCCAACTCATAAGCAGCTGTTAGTTCACGTAAACCCCAATACACCAGTATATGACGCTGCGATTTTTGCTCGACTAAATATTCAAACATTGACTTAATGTAAGAAAAACCAGTACCACCTGCCAGCAATAATAAAGGACGTTCACTCTCGGTACGTAATTGGGCGTTACCTAATGGAATTTCAATCGTCACTGACTTATTATCAACTTGCGAAGATTTAATACGTTCAATCACTTGCATAGGATAACTGTCAGCAATAAAAGCGCCTATTTGCAATTCTATTAAATCACTATTAGGTGAACTCGCAATAGAAAATGGCCGTTTATCTTCATCGCTCATAACAAAATTTAAATAGTGTCCGGCAATAAAATCTATTTTTTTACTTGGCTTTAATAGCACTTTAAACACATGAGCCGTTAGTGATGTTAACGACACTATTTGACAATTAACTGTCTTCATTAATCAAACCTTACTCTGTTCATCTGGTTGCGTTGATATAATATTGAGATCATTCCAAATATCATCAACTTGTTGCTTAATAGCTTCGTCCATCACTATGGGTTCACCCCATTCTCTATTAGTTTCACCCGGCCATTTGTTGGTCGCGTCTAGCCCCATTTTAGAACCCAAACCCGATACTGGTGAAGCAAAATCTAAATAATCTATTGGTGTATTTTCAATTAACACGGTATCTCGGCTTGGATCCATTCGTGTGGTCATTGCCCAAATAACATCTTCCCAATTTCTGGCGTCAATATCATCGTCACACACAATAACAAATTTAGTGTACATAAACTGGCGTAAAAATGACCAAACACCCATCATTACTCGTTTAGCGTGCCCTGCGTATTGCTTTTTAATTGTCACAACCGCTAAACGATATGAACATCCTTCAGGTGGCAAATAAAAATCTTGAATTTCAGGAAACTGTTTTTGCAAAATAGGCACAAAGACTTCATTCAACGCCACTCCTAAAATAGCAGGCTCATCTGGTGGTCTGCCGGTATAGGTACTATGATAAATGGGGTCTTTGCGCATGGTGATATGCGTTACAGTAAAAACGGGGAAATCATCAACTTCGTTATAGTAACCGGTATGATCACCATAAGGCCCTTCGGGTGCTGTTTCATCAGGATCTAAATAACCTTCTAAAATAATTTCTGCTGTCGTGGGTACTTGTAAATCATTACTGACCGACTTAATAACTTCAGTTTTAGCGCCACGCAACAAACCCGCAAATGCATATTCTGACAAGGTATCTGGCACGGGTGTTACCGCGCCCAAAATGGTGGCAGGGTCAGCACCTAAAGCGACTGAAACGGGATATTTTTCACCTGGATTGGTTTTTTTGAATTCTTGAAAATCCAACGCTCCGCCGCGATGAGATAACCAACGCATAATAACTTTATTTTTAGATAAAACTTGTTGTCGGTAAATACCTAAGTTTTGCCGTTCTTTATGAGGCCCTTTGGTGATAGTTAAACCCCAAGTAATGAGTGGCGCAACATCACCCGGCCAGCAAGTTTGAATGGGTAACTTGGATAAATCAACGTCATCACCACTGAGTACAATTTGCTGACAAAGCGCTTTTTTGAGCACTTTAGTCGGCATATTGAGTACTTGTTTATAAATAGGTATTTTCCCTAATGCATCACGAAAACCTTTGGGTGGCTCGGGCTCTTTAAGCATAGCGAGTAATTTACCCACATCACGTAAAGCATTAACATCTGTTTGCCCCATTGCCAAAGCAACACGCTCAGTTGTGCCAAAAAGATTGGTTAATACGGGTATACCATAAGGCTTGCCACTTTCATCAACTGCATTTTCAAACAATAATGCTGGCCCTTTAGCACGTAAAGTACGATCACTTATTTCTGTCATAGCGAGATGGGTAGAAATAGGGGTGCTGATACGTTTTAACTGGCCCATTTTTTCTAACTGGCTGATAAAATCTCTTAAATCGTTATATTTCATAATTTTTCCAGTATAGAGCAAGAAAAACGCTTAGCTCCATGTTGGGTAATACACTTTATTTATACCAATCAGCTTATTTCAGATTAGACGGTATTATTTACAAAAAAACCAGCCATAAAGACTGGTTTTTTTAATCACATTAACACTATTTATTTACGTTTCATTGAATCAAAAAATTCTTTATTGGTTTTGGTCATAGCGAGCTTGTCAATAAGGAATTCAATCGCGCCAATTTCATCCATTTCATGAACGATTTTACGTAAAATCCACATTTTTTGTAACTCGGCTGGCTTAGTAATAAGCTCTTCGCGACGCGTACCGCTGCGATTAATATGGATAGCTGGGAAAACGCGTTTTTCTGACACTTTACGTGACAAGTGTAATTCCATATTACCCGTGCCTTTAAATTCTTCATAGATAACTTCATCCATTTTAGAGCCTGTATCTACTAAGGCTGTAGCGATAATAGTTAAGCTACCACCTTCTTCAATATTACGTGCTGCACCAAAGAAACGTTTTGGACGATGTAATGCATTAGCATCAACACCACCCGTTAGGATTTTACCTGACGATGGAATTACTGTGTTATAGGCACGTGCTAAACGGGTAATTGAATCAAGTAAAATAACCACGTCTTTTTTGTGCTCAACTAAACGTTTTGCTTTTTCAATTACCATTTCAGCCACTTGCACATGACGACTAGCTGGTTCATCGAATGTTGAAGCAATAACTTCACCTTTAACTAGGCGTTGCATTTCTGTTACTTCTTCTGGACGCTCATCAATGAGTAATACCATTAATTCAGCATCAGGGTGATTATGAGCAATGCTTTGCGCGATATTTTGTAATAATAACGTTTTACCTGCTTTTGGTGGAGCAACAATTAAACCACGCTGACCTTTACCAATGGGTGATGCTAAATCTAATATTCGAGCAGTAATGTCTTCCGTTGAACCATTACCACGCTCCAAGGTGAATCGTTCATTTGGATGAATAGGTGTTAAGTTTTCAAATAAAATTTTATTACGTGTGTTCTCAGGGCGGTCAAAATTAACTTCGGTTACTTTTAACAAGGCAAAATAGCGTTCGCCTTTTTTCGGTGAACGAATTTTTCCTTGAATAGTGTCACCCGTGCGCATACTAAAACGACGAATTTGGCTAGGAGATACGTAAATATCATCTGGACCAGCTAAATAAGAAGAGTCTGCTGAGCGTAAAAAGCCAAAACCATCTTGTAGAATTTCTAAAACACCACCACCAAAAATATCATTATCATTTTCAGCATGTTTTTTTAATATTGCAAAAATTATATCCTGCTTACGTGTTCTAGCAAGGTTTTCCAGCTTCATAGTATCAGCTAGATCAACCAATTCGTTAATGGATTTTTCTTTTAGTTCGGTAAGGTTCATAGGGGGTTTCTTAAATTATTTTAAGTGGTTACGTCTGAGGTGATTGCAGACGACAGTATATTTCAAATGTATATTTATAATCTTCTTATCTAACAAAGCAGCAATAAAGTGGTTAATAAAGTAGCAAATAAAGACGATAGAATAGGGATAAAGAGATGTTATTTTGTACTCAGGGCTTAAATTTAGCATTAAAAGTTAACTAGGTAAAGGAACTAGATAAAATGTAAGCAGATATTTTTAATATTTGAAAAAATCACATAAAAAAAGCCTAGAATCATTTTAGGCTTTTTTTGGCTCAGAAAAATATCAATTAAAGGTTTTTGTCTAAAAACTCTTTTAATTGAGTTTTTGATAATGCGCCAACTTTGGTGTCAGCAACTTCACCGTCTTTAAATAATAATAGCGTTGGAATGCCTCGCACACCATATTTAGGTGGTGTTCCTGCGTTTTGATCAATGTTTAATTTGCCAACTGTTACCTTACCTTCATATTCCGTGGCAATGTCGTCAAGCACTGGCGCTATCATTTTACAAGGACCACACCATTCAGCCCAAAAATCAACTAAGACTAAACCGGATGCTTTTAAAACATCGGCTTCAAAACTATCATCAGTTAGCTGAACAATTTTATCATTCATCATATTCTCCGTTCGTTATGGCATTAACGCCAATCTATTAATTACAACATTTAATGTCAATATAAAACCTTTATGGGGCTTTATTGTTTGAATATCAAGTTTGTTTTCTTTTATCTTCACTTATAGCTGCTAAAGTTAGTTATTAACTAACTATGGTGTTAAGCTAGCGCCATGAAAAAAACACACTTAACTGAAACAAAATTCGCTGACTTAAATCTTGCTCCACAAGTAGTGACCGGATTAGAAGCCATGGGCTTCGAATATTGTACGCCTATTCAGGCGGAATCCTTACCTGTACTGCTTCAAGGCACTGATATTGCTGGCCAAGCGCAAACAGGGGAAGGCAAAACCATTGCTTTCTTAGCCGCGACTTTCCATCATTTATTGCAAAAAGAAGCACCAACACATAATCAGCCTAGAGCATTGATTATGGCACCAACCCGAGAGTTAGCAATTCAAATTCACCGCGATGCTATTGAAATGTCTAAAAGCACAGGACTACGCCTTGGTATTGTTTATGGTGGTGAAGGTTATGAAAGTCAACGCTTAGAGCTAGAGCAAGGTGTCGATATTTTAATTGGCACCTGTGGTCGCTTACTTGACTACATGAAGCAAGGCATATACAACTTATCGAATATTGAAGTTATTGTACTCGATGAAGCCGACAGAATGTTCGATTTAGGCTTTATCAAAGATATTCGTTACATGTTCAACAAAATGCCCCCAGCTACGCAACGTTTAAGCATGCTATTCTCAGCAACTTTATCCTTTCGTGTCAAAGAGCTTGCCTTTGAACATATGAACGATCCAACAAGCGTTGAAATTGCGCCTGAACAAAAAACGAATACACGCATTAGTGAAGAGTTATTCTACCCTTCTAACGAAGATAAAATGACGCTATTACAAACGCTAATTGAAGAAGATTGGCCAGAAAAAGCCATTGTTTTTGCTAACACTAAACATGTTTGTGAAAAAGTTTACGATCACCTTATTGCGGATAAATTACGTGCTGGTTTGTTAACCGGTGATGTACCACAGAAAAAACGTTTGAAAATACTAGAGCAATTTACTGACGGTAGCTTAGATTTTTTAGTTGCCACTGATGTTGCTGCCCGTGGTTTACATATTCCTGCGGTAACACATGTATTTAACTACGACTTACCCGATGATTGTGAAGATTACGTTCATCGTATTGGTCGTACAGGACGAGCTGGCGCTTCAGGTCATGCTATAAGTTTAGCTTGTGAGCAGTATGTATTTAACTTACCTGCTATTGAAGCTTATATTGAGCACGAACTACCCGTGAGCAAATACGATCATGAAGCCCTAATTGATGACTTACCAAAACCAAAACCTCGTCAACGTCGCCCTAGACCAAATTCAGGTCGCTCTGGTGGTAATAGGCAAGGCGGTAATAGTAATTATCGTGGCCGTCGTTAGTCACACCTCGTAGTAATATGACAAAGTTCAACAAAATACCACAGTACGATGCTAATCATTATGCTGTGGTTGATCTAGGCTCTAATAGTTTTCATTTATTAATTATCCGTTTACATGATAATGAAATTAAAACAGTTAACAAAGTAAAGCGCAAAGTTCGCTTAGCTGCTGGCCTTAATGAGCACAACGAACTTAGCATTGATGCCCTTGAGCGCGGGCTTGACTGCTTAAGGTTGTTTGCCAAACATCTTGCTACTATTCCGTTAAGCAATATCCGCATTGTGGCTACTGCAACCTTAAGAATTGCCAAAAATCGTAATGACTTTCTAAATAAAGCCAACAAAATCCTCCCCTTGGCAATAAAATTATTGAGTGGAAAACAAGAAGCTGAAACTATATACAGCGGAGTTGCTCATTCTTGCAAGAGCAATTTAGCGCAAAAGCGGTTAGTTATTGATATTGGTGGCGCTAGTACTGAATTAATTATTGGTCAAGGCTTTACAACAAATAAAGCAATTAGTTTAAATTTTGGCTGTGTGAGTTTTAGAGAAAAGTATTTTACTAACGGACAACTAACTGAAGACAACTTTGCTGCTGCTATTAACGCTGCTAGTCGCATTATTAAGCCCATCAGCGCTAACTTCATTAAACTGGGTTGGCAATCGGTTGTTGGTAGCTCTGGAACCATACAAGCATTAACTGAAATCTTATTTTATCGTCAACAAGAAACAATAATTACTGCTAATTTCTTACAAGAAATTAAAGGAGTACTTATTGATTGTAAATCAATTGATGCTATTGCCATTAACAATGTTGCTTTTGAAGGTTTACGAGCCGATCGATCGCCAGTATTAGCCAGTGGTTTATGCATATTAATTGCGCTCTTTAATTGCTTACAACTTAAAGAGCTTAAATTATCAACTGGCGCACTGCGAGAAGGCTTATTGTTTGAAATGCTGTCTATTCAAAACAAGTAACTCGCAGAGTTATCAAAATACTACACTGGTATTACTGCTTCTCTTCCTTCAACCACCTTGCTACTTGCTTAGCAAAATAAGTTAAAATTCCATCCGCACCCGCACGTTTAAATGATAATAAACCTTCCATCACACAAGGCTTTTCTTCCAGCCAACCATTTTGAATTGCTGCCATATGCATAGCATATTCACCACTTACTTGGTAAGCATAAGTGGGCACTTGAAAAGTGTCTTTCACTCGACGTACTACATCTAAATACGGCATTCCTGGCTTAACCATCACCATATCAGCACCTTCGGCGATATCTTGGGCAACTTCGTGAAGTGCCTCATTGCTGTTAGCAGGATCCATTTGATAAGTATGCTTGTTGCCACCTTTAATATTTCCTGCAGAGCCAACCGCATCACGAAAGGGACCATAATAATTAGAAGCATATTTGGCTGAATAAGCTAAAATTTTAGTATATACAAAACCATTGCCTTCAAGTGCTTCTCTGATAGCGCCAACTCGACCATCCATCATATCTGATGGCGCAACAATATCCGCACCCGCTTGTGCATGAGACAATGCTTGTTTTACTAAAATATCTTTAGTGACATCATTTAGTACATAACCTACTGCCCCTGCTTTATTTTCATCGCTTTCACTTAAAATACCATCTTGTCCATGTGTAGTAAAAGGGTCAAGCGCTACATCCGTAATGACTGCTAGTTGTGGAAAATTACCCTTTAAGGCTCGAACGGCTCGTTGAGCTAAACCGTTAGGGTTATAGGCTTCTTCTGCCATTAATGACTTTTTTTCACTGGGGGTTACCGGAAAAAGCGCAATGGCAGGAATACCTAAATCGACTAATTCTTGAGCTTCTTCTAATAGTATATCAATACTTTTACGCTCTATTCCTGGCATAGAGGCAATAGCTTCTCGTTGATTTTCCCCCTCTAATACAAATACCGGATAAATTAAATCATTTACGGTTACTTGATGCTCTGCCATTAATCGACGAGTGCAATCATCTTTACGCATACGGCGCATTCGACGAGCGGGGTATTGACCAAAAATATTATTGCTGTTATTCATTACTATATTCCTAGAGTTTTTGTGTTATTCAAAACTGTGTTTACATTCTTGTGTTTGATTTCGACCATCATGCTTTGCTTGATAAAGTGCTTTATCTGCATGCGCAAATATTTGCTCTGGCATGACGTTATCTTGCTGAAGGTACGTAAAAAAACCATTACTAATGGTTAATGAGATGCTTATTTCTTTATAAGTGCAGGCTTGCTTGGCAATATTTTCCCTTAATGTTTCAGCTAAAGCCATGGCTCCTTTGCTATCTGTATCTGGCAATATTAAACAAAACTCTTCACCACCATAACGAAAAACCATATCTGAGCTACGTTTTAAACTTTGCTTTATATGCTCACTAATCCATACAAGACATCGATCTCCAGCTAAGTGTCCATAAGTATCATTGACTACTTTAAAATGGTCAATATCAATTAACACTAAACTTAATGGCGTTAAGTTACGTTTACTACGGCGATACTCTGCTAGAATTTTTTGATCATAAAAACGACGATTGAATAAGCCCGTTAGCTCATCTAGTGTGTTTTTCTGTTCAAGCACATGATTTACTGCTTCTAATTCTTGCAAAGCGATATTTAGCTCTAAAGTTCGTTCTTGCACACGATTTTCTAATTCTTCTTGACTTTGCGATTGCAACCTTAATAGCTCTTCTTGTGCTCGTTCAGAAGCAATAGCGCTTGTTAGTGCTTGACGTTGCGCTTCTTGTTTATCTATTAATTGATAGCGATATTGACGGCTTAAAATAAAGGTAACCAATAAACAATTGAGCCAGAAAAGAATCCCGTAAAATAAACTCCTATAGGCGATAAAACCTATATCTAACCAGTTTACAGAAGCAATAACGACCAACACAAAAACAAACTGAACTGCCATAGCAAAAGTAAAAAGTAACGCTAGGCGACTACCATGCTTACGCAAATAAATACCCAAAATTATTAAGGAAAAATTTACCAAGGCATAAATAGCCATACTGATAGATATATTATCAACCACAGAAAGCTGAATACTTAGCGGCATATAAAGGAATAGCCACCATAAGCAAACTCGAATTCCCTGATAAATCCCATAAAATCTAGTTTTTAAATTAAAAAGCTGAGCAGTAAAAAGGAGTAAAAAAATGGCTGATGCTGCTACTAGCAGCGGAATTTCGATGCCTACCAATTGTGGCAAATGGGGCAATAGATAATACAGGTTAAAACCAAGCATCGCTGAAAGTATGAGCGTATTACTTAAAAAGTAGCCAAAAAGGGTAAAAATAGGCTTATTGCCCGTCGCAAAAAATAGCAACATATATGCAATAGACAGACAAAATAAGCCCCCTATCGCAATTCCTTGTTGAAACTGTAATGCACTACTTGCTTCAATATATGCTTTTGCTGAATATATATTTACAGAAGAACGAAGCCGAGAAGAGCTTTCAATGGTTAAATAAAGTGTTACTTGTGAATAAGGGGCAACCGAAACCTTAGCGCTACGATTATTACTTCGCTGCAATTGCATATTTTTTTGAGAAAAATTTTGATCTCTATCTCGGACAAATAAATCAACATGGCTCATTCGCACTTGGTTAGCTATCTCAAGATATACTTGCTTTTCTGCCTTACTGTTATTTATTAACTCAAACGCAAACCAGTTTTTACCTGGCATGATTAATAGATCACCATTTATCAAGTGAGTTCTCTGCCACTCACTTGCTGTTAAGTCACTTATTTCATTAACTGTTTTTTGTTGTGATTTATTCAAAAGTCGATATAAATAGTTAACAATTAAGTGCTTGTCTTGATTGAGTTGATATGAGGGTATTTCAGCTTTCGCTTGCGCAATAGACACTATAAAAGACATAAAAATCACTATGCATAAAATCTTTGTTGCTTTTAATATATGATGAAAAAACATGAGCATAGTTAACGCTTATATCAAGCCTAAGTTGAAGTGATGAATTAACATGGTAAATTAAACACTTGTTGTGCATTTATACTAGTTTGACAAGCTATTTCGTTGGGGTCAAGCGCTGTTATTTTTGCTACTTTTTCAATAATAAAAGGTAAATAACTCGGTTCATTTCGGCTGCTTTTTGGTTTCGGCTTAATGGTTCTAGGCATTAAATATGGCGCATCGGTTTCAACAAGTAAACGATCCAAGGGAATTAAGCTCACAATTTCTTGCAAGGTTTTACCTCTTCTTTCGTCACATATCCAACCTGTAATCCCTATATACATGCCTACATCTATGCATTTTTCTAACTCATCTTTACTGCCAGTAAAACAGTGAGCAATCATAGCAGGCACTTGATCAACAAAAGGCCTTAACTCATTGAACCAAGGTTGAAACGCGTCACGTTGATGTAAGAATAATGGCATACCAAGCTGTTTAGCTAGCTGTACTTGTTCTTTAAATACCTTTAATTGCTGCGCTGGAGCTGAAAAATTACGGTTAAAATCTAAACCACATTCACCTATAGCCTTAACCTGAGGTTGCCCTGCCAATTGTGTTAATTCTGCTAAGTAATCGTCACTAACGCCATCGGCATCATGAGGGTGAACGCCAGCAGTAGCATAAAGTGTATTAGGAAATTGTTGTTGGTAATGTTGACATAGCGCTAAAGCATGTTTACTTTCATTGACGCTAGTACCTGTGATGAGTAGTTGTTCTACACCTATGTTTTTAGCACGAGAAATAAGCTCAGTTCGATCTTTATCAAAACGTTTATTGGTTAGATTAATACCAATATCAATCACTATTTTAGTCGCATAACTCGTATATTACGGCGGCTACCTTCTTTAAATAAATACACTGCCCCCATAACCCCTTTCTGTAAACGAATGCTATCACCCACTTTTAATTTTATTTTAGCCGAGTCTTTTTGTTGCCATTTCTGACCATTTTCTAGATCAATAATCCATTGACCTCTAATTAATTTTTTTACGTTACTTATAGTGGCAGTAATATTGTCAGGGCCTCTCTCTTCATCCGTTTTAATCAAATCTTCTTTGGAGAAGTCATCTATTTTCTTGGCCTCTTCCGATTTTACTTGTTCACTTTGTGATACAACTTCATTACTCACTTTCGTTGCACTTAAAGACGTTATATTATTTTGGGCTAATTTATCAAAACAAACTAGGCGTTGCTCGTCATTAGGCAGCTTCATGCAACTAGACAAACCATTAACCAAAGCAGTATTTGTGCTAGCGAAAGCATTTGAAGATGCTAATCCAATAAACAAACTAAATAGTGTAATAATAATTATTCTCATGTCTCATCCTTCTCTAGATCTTCATCTTCTTTATGATAAAACGACGCTATAATAATGCCAACCTCAAATAAGAGTAACATAGGTATAGCAAGCATAGATTGAGAGATAATATCTGGTGGGGTGAGCAGCATCCCCATAACAAAAGCACCAACGACTACGTAAGGTCGCTTTTGTCGTAAACCATTAGGACTAGTAATACCTGTCCAACACATTAAGATAATAGCGATTGGAATTTCAAATGCAGCACCAAAAGCAAAAAATAATTTTAATACAAAATCTAAATAGCTACTAATATCTGTAGCGATAACGACACCTTCTGGTGCAACTGAGGTAAAAAAAGCAAAAACGACTGGGAAAACAAGAAAATAAGCAAAAGCGATACCGCTATAAAAAAGCAAGGTTGAGCCGAGCATTAGCGGTGCAATTAATCTTTTTTCATTTCGGTACAAGCCCGGCGCAATGAATGACCACATTTGATAAAGAATATGAGGCATGGCAAGAAAAATAGATAAAACAATGGTTAGTTTAAAGGGCGCAAAAAATGGAGAGGCTACATCTGTTGCTATCATTTGCGAGCCAGCAGGCATAGTTTGTAGTAATGGTTGCGCCAAGTATTGGTATATATCTTGGGCAAAATAAACCAAACAGCAAAAAATTAATATAACACCTAGCACGGCACGAAGTAAGCGAGTTCTTAGCTCAAGTAAATGATCAAAAAGAGTAACACTCTTCTGTGGCTCTACTGGTTTTGATTGCTCTGATTGCTCTGATTGTTTAGGTGAATTCATTTTTCTTGTTTATCTTCATCCATAGTAGACCCAACCTGTACTTTGGAAGACTCTGACACGTCAATTTTAAATGAGCTTTCGATAGGCTCTATAGTTGGGGAAACAGCTTGATTGCTTTTTGAATTTGCAAGAGAAGTTGATATCATAGAATCTAAAGCGGTAGTATCCACTTTTTTGAACGGCTCATTCACCATTGCTGCAGCCTCTCGCAATGATTTAACAGACTCTGCCACTTCAGGTGATAAATTAGCCATATCACCTTGCTCTGCTTTTTTTAAGTTAGCATGTAATTCATGAATTCTTAATTCTTCTGAGAGTTCTGATTTCACTGTATCACTAAACTTACGAACACCTGTTATCCAACCCTTTACTGTTCTAACTGCTACAGGCAAACGCTCAGGGCCAAGCACAATTAGCCCAATAACACCAATAAGCATTAACTCCCAAAAACCAATATCAAACATTAGTTATGCCTGACTATTATCTTTTTGACTTTCTTTCTGGTTATCTTTTTTGCTAGGTTCGTTTGATGTAGTCGTATTATCCGCTAAAGAATCAGCACTGTTTTCAGATTTAGCCGATGAATCTTTTTCATCAGTCACCGCATTTTTAAAACCCTTTATAGCAGAGCCTAAGTCACCACCTAGGTTACGTAATTTTTTAGTACCAAATAATAAAACAACAATAACGGCAACAATTAATAATTGCCAAACACTGATACCACCCATAACAACCCCCTATAATCGATTTAACAGCAGTATACACCGAAACTCATTCAGTAAACGAGTAAAAGCATATAAAGATTAGCAAAAAGATGTGCTAAGACAATATTTCAGAGGTGTGGTTAGCGTTTTGAAAAAGATAGTTAGCTAAGCACAACTTTTATTCTGACTTGTAGAGGTGCTTGATTGCATTTTTTGCGGTTTACTAATGTGATAACCTTGACCGAAATCACAGCCTACGGAGTGAAGTTTTTGCAATACGTCTTCTGTTTCAATACCTTCAGCAACCAACCGATAACCAAACTGTTCACCTAAATCGTGCAAGGCTTTAACTAATGATAAGTTTTTATTATTAGTTTTCAAAGTTTTAATAAAACCACGATCTAATTTTATAAATTCAAACGGATAGCTATGCAGGAAACTAAAAGATGATACGCCTGATGCATAATCATCCAATGCCAATTTGACACCTGCTTTTTTCAATTTTCGTAGGCCTTTAAGTGCTATGTCAGCATGATTACCAAAGGCTAATTCGTTAAATTCTAGAATTAACTTTTGCGGCTCGAATGATTGTTGCTGTATTAAAGAAATCAGTTTATTCAATTGATTTGCTTGTGTTAAATGTCTACCAGATAAATTAATGGCGATAAAAGTATGTCGATAAGCAATATCATCATTCCAGAATTGCAATTGTCTCGCAACTTCTTCAACAACCCAAGTTTCAATTAATAATATGATACCTGTCTCTTCTGCTAAGTATAAAAACTCGCTTGGTGTTAACAAACCTTTCTTCGGATGATTCCAACGTAGCAGCGCTTCAAACCCTATAGTTTTGGAGCTATTTAAATCTGATATTTCCTGATAATGTAACTCAAACTGTTGTTTCTCAATTGCTATTCGCAATTCTTGCTCTAACGTCATTGTCGCAAGAAGCTTTTCTCGCATACTATCATCAAAAAAAACATAGCGACCACGCCCAAGACTCTTCGCTTGGTACATTGCAGCATCAGCATCGCGTAAAATTTCATCCGCACTATTATAATGTCTATTGCTCAAGGCTATACCAATACTAGCATTCGAATATAAAGTATTACCTTCGATGGTATAGGGTTTTTCGATACTTGAAATAATCCGGCTAGCAACCTCTTCTGCATCGTCAGGTTTTAAAGAATCCAGCAAAACAACAAACTCATCACCGCCAAGGCGTGCTAAAACATCATTATCACGCACACAAGAGCGTAAACGTTCGGCAATTTCGATAAGAAATAAATCACCAGTATGGTGACCTAAAGTGTCATTTATCATTTTAAATCGGTCAAGATCGATAAAAAGCACAGCAAATTTTTGTTCAGGATGACGCTTGAGATGGCGAATAGCATAGCTAAGCCTATCAGAAAACATAGCTCGATTAGGAAGTTTAGTTAAAGCATCGTGATGGGCTTCGAAATAAAGTTGCTGCTCGGCTTTTCGCCGTTCAACTATCTGCATATGGAGATTCAAGTTTGCTGTTTGCAATTCCTTAGTACGTTTAGCCACTAATGCTTCTAGCTCCGAATGGTGCTTTTGCTTTAGCGCTTCACGATGTATTTTCTCTTGCTCAAGTTGTTCATTAGCAAAGTTTAGGTCATCTAATAAAGACTTAACTTTTGAACTCTCTAGCGCTACACATACCTGCTTATTTATCCTTGGTTCCATCAAGGTTCCCATGCGTTTATACGTTAAAGCTTTAACACATAGCTTAAAAGTATAATTTATATTAGTATTATTTTTGAGCAGACAGTGTAACAAATTATTATCACTAGGCTAGTAATAAATTAATTTTTGATATAAAAAATTGATTATAAAAGATCAGTTACATTTTTTTCGGATCTCACAAAGCAAAAAGCCCGTCACTTTCGTAACGGGCTTCTCTAAATAGAAGTT
>TARA_R110002167_G_scaffold138515_1_pt1 | contig 16035 bp, 10 predicted proteins | sample TARA_R110002167 | Tara Oceans TARA_R110002167 (sample SAMEA4398238) | marine metagenome | biome: Polar Biome; feature: [MES] marine water layer (ENVO:01000295) within the mesopelagic zone...; material: water (ENVO:00002006), including particulate matter (ENVO:01000060) such... | reverse complement strand
GCAATAGCCGAGCCAACAATAGGTGAGTTTTCGACATGGCAAATGCGATAATGAATACTTTTTTTAACTAATATTTCATTTAAATATTGGCGAAAATATTCTTTAAACCTTGCTAATTTATAGAAAGTTGAACCGTCAATATTAATGCAAATTGGCTCAAGTGGTGAATCTCCGGCTTGTATTTGTTGATTAGTTTTTAATACTGTTGAAGCAACATTAATAGCACTTAATTTCGCCCCACGCTGGATCATTTGTTGAATAATTAAGTACGCATTACTTAAACATTCTTCCGATAATGTTAAATCTAAAAAAATAGGTTTTTGATGTGGAGAATCCATGAAATCGCTTAACTCATACGTTTGCAGAGGAAAGTTGTTAGACTGAGTTAGATCATGGCTTAATACACCATCTTTATAAGCTTGTTGTAATACATAAGACACAGCTTCACCAAAATAACGACCCGAAGTCAATTTTTCCAGTAAATATGCATTTGGGTCTTTAGTTGTAGAATCAAAGTCTATTTCTGGTTTAGATATTGAAAATTTGTCAAATCCACCCGATTCAACGTTAATAATTTGCGAACCTCTTTCTAAGTTTACTTTATTTATTTTTACGTTTTGCTCAATATAAGCCGTATTTATGCCTGTACCAAGAATGAAGCCAATATAACTAGAGCATTTGCGAGGCTCACCAAAAATTTTTCCTGCGACCAGCGTTGAAACTGTATCATTTAGCAATGTAACTCTTTTATTCAAAATACCTTTTTTTTCAAGGGCGTCTAGTAAACCTTGTCCAATATATTCACCAACTAATTCCGGTATACTAATTTCTTTCGACCAATGTAAAAGCTTACCATCATGTTCGTTGATTTCAGTGGTATATGAAAAGCAAAAGCTGATCTGATCACTAACGTGAATGACCGGACTAATATATTCAATTAACAACTCGTAAAATTGTACTTTCGATAATTCTTTTTCAATACCTGGCATTAAGTAATTTGCAAAATCGTTGATAACAGGTTGTAAATTATCATCAAAATACACAGTACAAACACGTAAATTTGTACCACCAGCATCAAGTACAATCACTGGTTTATTTAATAAAATATCACGGTTTACATTAATATAAGAGGGTAGCATTGCTAATGATGAGTCTGAACTAGAAGTAAGCCCTAATTCCATTTGCGATAAAAACAGATCAATGATTTGCTGTGTATCAACATTACTAGCTGATAATTGATACTTATCAATAAATGTTGTTACTTTTTCACTCATACTATTCTCTCTTTTCATTGGTATAATTTAATAAATAACTGCAATAGTATTAATTAGATTTACTGACATAATTGCAATTTTTTTTAAAACCGTGTGATTTATAGACATTATTTTGGAGGGGCGCTACTAATGTAGCTATAACTAAACTTGGAAGTAGCCTTTCATCAGTTTTTTACTGTAAATGCCACAGCCACTAGAGGTTTAACTATTTATTTTAATTCATGAAAATATCCAAACTGTTCTTGTAGCTTTTTATTTTCTTTTGCTGCGTTCAAATAATAATCAATGTTATTAACTTTACTAGATGCGTCTTCATCAAGAATAACAATTACGTTTTTATGATTTTGTAATATAGAAGCTGGATTTTTAGATGATATAGCACCTGATATCAAACGATTAACAGCATCAGATTTATTCTCTCCTGTGGCTATCAATATAATATATTTAGCATTTAAAATGGTTGAAATTCCCATTGTCATAGCCATGTTAGGTTGGTATTCATTTTTATTAAATAAGCGGCTATTATCATCTATAGTTTTTTGGGTTAATGTCTTTATCCTTGTTTTAGACATAAAACTTGATGACGGCTCATTAAAGCCTATGTGACCATTAGAACCGAGTCCTAGGATTTGTAGATCGATCCCTCCAGCATTAATAATTTTTTTTTCATATAAATCTCCAATAAGGTTAGGGTTTTCACCTTCTAAGCAAATCAGAAAGTGTGCTTTAGATTTATCTATATCTATATCTATTTTATTAAACAGATATTTATTCATAAAATATCGATAGCTTTGGATGTTATCACCATCGATATTGTAATATTCATCTAAGTTAAAAGTAGTTGTTTTTTTAAATGTAACTTCATTATTATTATATAATTCAATTAATTTTTTATACAATTTTATAGGTGTACTACCGGTTGCTAAACCTAATGTGGCATTTTCTTTTTTATTAATAAGATATTTAATATAGTTAGCTACTCTGTCAGCGACAGCTTCCTGAGTATCACAAATAATTACTTCCAAATTCCCCTCCTAAAATAACTTTTCTATTACGCTGACATGAATATAATCAATTTACATTAAACACTTAAAATTTTCCTAACGATGCTGATAAGAAATTGAACATCGACTTTGAATCTTTTATAATTGAATTTAAACTGACATTGACCAGAGCAAGTCGAAAAACTTCCATTTAATTACTCTGCAGCCCTTTATTTTAAAGGGTTGGGCTTTACGGCTAAGAAAAAGCAAACATATTAATATTTACGATACATTTTAAAGATCAGTGTCCGTTTTTAATGGGCTACGGCTAAATAAAAATCATCAATATCTGCCTGCTCAACGTCAGTTTAAAGACTGTATTTCATACTAAATTTGAAATTAATATTTACACAGATATTTTACAGAGTCATACGTACTTATAATAAAAACCTCTTTAATTCACTTTAAAAATGAATTCAAAAACCATCCATAAACTGCATTATTTTTTAAATCAGAATGTTTTGAGCATCAACCATCTTACTTCCTAATTTATCAGTTGCTACATGGTTAAATCCTGATTGAATACTGTATGAACCATATTCTCCTTTCTTATTTAAAGCTAAAAAGCCAACTTGGAATTTTTTATCTTCACCAAGATTTTTAACTATGCGTTGAATTGCTAATTCGCACGCAGCTTCTGGCGATAACCCTTGACGCATCATTTCTACAACTAAATGACAACCCAATGTTTTTACCGTTAGTTCACCTATGCCCGTTGCCGTTGCAGCACCAACTTCATTATCAACATACAAACCTGCCCCAATAATAGAAGAGCCACCCACCTGCCCTGACATTTTAAATGAAGCACCACTGGTTGAACAAGCACCTGATAAATCACCATTAGCATCGATTGCCAACATACCAACAGTATCGTGGTCCTCAATATTAGTAACCGGCTCATAGTTGGATTTAACCAACCATTTTTTCCATGCTTCCTCCGCTTCCGGAGTTAATAAGTTTTCATCTCTAAACCCCTGAAATAATGCAAACTGTTTTGCACCATCACCTACCAACATTTCATGAGATGTATTATCCATAACTTTTCTTGCAACAGAAATTGGATGCTTAATACCTTGCAAAAACGCGACTGAACCACAGTTTTGGTTCTCATCCATAATACAAGCATCTAACGTAACTTTACCTTCTCTATCAGGAAAGCTACCGTAACCCACAGACATCACATCAGGATCTTCTTCTAGAAACCTTATTCCTTGCTCTACTGCATCAATCGATTTACCGCCATTACTTAACACTTCCCATGCGATTTCATTTGCATGCAAACCGTAATTCCATGTAGATACCACAACAGGTTTATTGGTTAATTTAATTAACGCGCTAAGTTTTTCAGGTGATTTTGCAATACTTATTGTTGCAACCAATGAACATGTTGAAAGTGCTGATAGCTTTAGAAAATTTCTTTTACCATTATTGAAATCAGTCATATAACCCTCTTTAATTGCTAATTGAATTCAAACCAGAAGTACAATTGCTTTATAAACAAGCCGCTACATGCATTAAAAGGCATATAACGGCTCATTTATTTAGGTACTACATCAATACCTATAATTTATTTAAAACCTATAAGTAGCTTGTAGCGTAGCACTTCGACCAAAGATAGAACGACCATAATTAACCTCTGGTGTTCCTTGACCACTAACAATATCACCACGAGGATTACCCTCTGTGACACCTATTTCGTTAGTTAAATTATCAACCGAAACTTGTAAAGTCCATTCATCCCAGTTTAAGTTAGCTACAAAATTAATGGTGTGATATGCAGGTAAAACAGTTGAATTTTTATAGTCAACAAAGCGTTCGCCTACGTAGTTATAACGAATCGTTGCAGTAGCGTCTGCATCAAGCACATTAAAGAAATAATCCGCTGATAAATAGCCATATTCCTTAGGTTGACGGCGTATTCGATTTCCATCTGGAGCAACGGCTGATATATTATCATTTAGACTTTTTAGGTCACTCAACTCAGGCTCAGTATATGTAACATTCGCGGTAAACATTAACTGTTCAATTGGTGCATAAGTTGTCAAAACCTCAATACCAGGAGCTTCAGTGTTACCGGAGAAAACTGCGTCAAATGTATTACCATCAGCCTCAATAATATTAAACGTATCAGTAACTGGCTCATAAGTTGCGTAAAATGCAGTCGCAAAAATATTAAAGTTATCAGTATCATACTTTAAGCCCAGTTCATATTGCTCAACTTCAGTATCTTCATCGTTTCCACCACCAGATAGACCCGCTAAACTACCAATGGCTGTTGAGTTTGACATACGAGCATAGACTGATAAATTACTCTCAAGAGCATAGTTTGCACCTACAGTCCAAGCTAAGTTAGTATTACTACTATCTCCTGATGGATTAAAAACACTGGTTATTCCTATCACTGCATCATCAGCTAATGTTGAGTTATCGCCTAAGTTAACCGTCTCATTACCATAACGTCCACCGGTATAATCACTATGTCTATAACGTAATCCCGTATCAATACGCAATTTGTCCGTAATTTGCCACTCATCCGTTACATAAAGAGCAATATGCTCAGCTTCTTCTTTGTAGGCAAATGCGTATGCACCTTGACGAGATACACCATTTTTAGTTACCGAACCGAGTTGAGTACCTTGAGCATCATAAGCAATTAAATTAAGTGGTTGTGGCTTCGCTTGCATCTCAAATAGATACATCATATAGCGTCGATCCACTTTTTCACCATAATTGAAATAAAATCCGCCAATTGTCACATTATGATCATCTAGAGTGGCAGTAAAGCGGGTGTCACTAACAAAATTAAATGAGTCATTTTTTATCGTACGAAATTGTTCTTCAATAACAAAATTATCCGTTGTGGCTGGATCAAACGATCCGCCCGTAACAGCATATTGATAGGCAAAAGAGTCTACTGTTCCACCCCAAGCGTCATTCGCTTTATCTAAATAGCTATCCGCATAAGTTTGTGCGTTTTGCATCGGTCTGCCTGAATATAACGCATCAAAGTTAAGTGTTATATCAGAATAACGCATTTTACTTGACACGTACCATGTGTCATTTAACTGTTTTTCGTACTCAAAACCTAACGCCATAACATTGATATGGCGTCCATTTGATAAGTCACGATGTTCTGTACGTTGTCCACCATTACCATCAGACGACACTAAGTTTACGCCTTGTAAATAAGGACTGTTCAGTGTATCTGTAAGAGGGTCAATCAAGTGTGATACTGATTTACCCGTTGAATCAGCTAAAGGCATCGGTAAATAAAATAGATTTTTATCATCTAAGTAACGACCGTAAACATTAAACGTACCACCATCTTCAAGCTCTGTTGTTAAATTAAAACGAAATTGTCCGCCTTCATCAGCCCTAAAGCCACTATCCCTATAACCGTCGTTAATACGGACAAAACCACCAACAGCAAGACTTGTATTATCTCCAACCTGACCAGACCAATAACTATCCAATCGAGCCAATCCAGATGTGCCAAATGCGGCTCTTATCGCACCTTCTGAGATTTCTGTTCCTCGACGGCTAATGTTATTAAATATAGCAACGGCATTATCAGCAAAAATAGGGGATGGGCCACCACGCACGACTTCAAGGGTAGATGTCATAATATCCACACGTTGTGCTACATCAGAATCCACAAAAACACCTGAATAACCGAGTGAAGGTAAACCCTCTTCTTGGAATGACGCAAAATCTCCTTCATCAGGTATACCACGGACACGATAGATATTTTTTACTTCACCACCTGTCGACTCAGTAAAGATCCCTGGCGTTTTACCAATAAGATCAGCCATATTAAGTGGTGCTAATTTTTGAATCGCCTCTTCCGGTAATACAGTAATAGCGTAAGATGCATCCATCTGTGATATGCCTTTAGACGAACCTGTCACGACAATTTTTTCAAAATCTAACGCTTTATTTTCTTTCTTTTCGTCATTATCTTGAGCAAATACAGTTACTGGAAACGCTAAAGTAGCAAACAGCGCATACTTAATTGCTTTACTCAATTTTGTTTTGTGAATCATCTTGTGCCCTCATATGTCATGTTATTTTTAATTAACTTTTTTTATATACGAATGATGAAATACCTAACCAACAACTCCATCTGCGTACCACGACAATACCAACAAGATAACTGGTGTGCAAGCAAGCATTAGTAATTCACAGGCTTATTTTGATTGTTTATCACACAATCTTGTTTTATTTAGCTCATTTTACCTTGAATTTATATTATTGTAATTAACCCTTTCCGACTGGACCTATCGTGGTATGATTCAGTAAGTGTGCATAAGCATTAACAAAAATTAATTAATTAAAGAGAACAGACTATGAAAAAAATGCTTTTAATATTGCTCCTTGGTTTAATACCAATGACGGGGGGTGCGGTTGAAATTGAGTATTGGCAATATAAATATGATGCTCGAGTCAAAGCTGTTGATCTTTTAATTAAAAAGTTCGAAAAGCAAAACCCTGAAATAAATGTTAAACACGTTAAATTTCCTTATGCACAGTATCGCACTAAAGTAGCGGCGGCCATGGCAGCACAACATGGCCCCGATGTACTCCAATTATATTATGGGTGGGTATCTGATTATCATTCGGCGGGATTGTTACAGCCTTTAACAGATAAATATATTACAGCGAAAGAAGTAGATGAACAGTTTTATCCTATTGTACAAAGTATGAAATACGATGGGGTATATTATGCGCTACCTACAGCCGTGCGCACAGTTGGGTTATTTTGGAATAAAAAACTATTTAAAAAAGCAGGCTTAACTCGTCCTCCTAAAACGCTTGATGAATTGGTTGAAATGAGCAAAAAACTTACCAAACGTGATAAGAACGGTAACTTGACTCAAGCAGGATTCGCTGTAGACGTTGCTAAACAGTACCATCATTGGTGGCGTGAAGTATTAATCCGCCAGATGGGCGGTGAACCTTATACAAATAATTATCAACAAGTCAATTACAATAATGAAGCCGGTGCCAAAGCACTTGAATTTTTAACGGATTTTATTAAAACGCATAAAGTGACTGAATCTGGATTTATGGATGAAGGGCAAGCGGCGTTTAAATCAGGTCGTGCGGCAATGTATATTGATGGTTTATTTCGAATTCCTACCTTTAAAAAAGCACGTCGTTTAGATTGGAGTGTGGCTGAATTACCTTCACATAATGGCATTAAATCTAATGTTTCTTCTTATTGGGTTAATGCCGTTACGCAAAAAGCAAAGGGGGAAAAACGTGATGCTGCAGAAAAATTCATTGCCTTTTTAAGCTCTGAAGAGGCGATGCAAGTTTGGATAGATATAGTAGGTGAATTACCAGCACGTACTGCCGCAGCTCAAAAGAAAGAAAATGTAGAGCATGAACTTTATGGCCCTTTTATTCAAGGTCTGGGCTATGCGCATAGCACTCAATTCAAATCAGAAGCATCTCAGCGTCAAGTGTTATTAAATGCTTTCGACAGAGTGGTTTTGCAAGGTATGCCTGTGAAGGAAGCACTTACTCAACTTGCTGATGAAGAACAAAAGATTCTCAATAAATAATCCGTTCTATTAAAGTGAGCTCGTTATATTTTTGTAAGCTTGCCAAGGAAAACTGTTATGAATACTAATACGATAGCATCTCAATCTATCAATAAAAAATATTTTAGTGTAGCGCAAAAAAAAGCAATGTGGGCTTGGTTGTTTTTAGCTATTCCTATTATATTTTTTATTGTCGTGCGCTTTTACCCAACTATTGATTCATTTTATATTTCGCTGACTAAATGGAACATAGTTCAAGATAAAGAATTTATCGGCTTAGAAAACTATATTCGTTTATTCTCTGATCCTGTCTTTTGGGTCGTCTTATCCAATACGTTCGAATATCTAATTTTAGGTATGCCTATTTCATTAGTACTGTCATTTACGATTGCCTATAACTTAGACAAATTCAAGTTTGGCCATACATTTATACGTGCTTGTTATTTTATCCCTTACTTAACCACTGCTGTTGCAATGGCTTGGGTGTGGCGTTGGTTTTATCAATCAGCACCCATTGGGTTATTTAATAATATATTAATAGAGCTTGGTTTAGAACAAATGATGTTTTTACGCTCTACCGAACAAGCATTACCGTCTGTGTTAGCACCTGCTATTTGGGCAGGACTAGGGTTTCAAATTTTGATTTTTATGGCGGGGTTACGTTCAGTGCCTGCTAGTTATTTGGAAGCAGCGAAAATTGATGGTGCTGGTCGTTGGCAAGTACTTAAAGAAATCACCCTCCCACATTTATGGCCGACGATTGTTTTTTTAGTGGTAATTAGCACTATCGGTTTTTTACGTATTTTCGATCAAGTATATAACATGACTTTAGACGGCCAAGGTGGACCTATTAACTCATCTCGTCCATTAGTCTTACACATTTACCAGTCAGCATTTGCTGATTTTGAAATGGGCTTTGCAGCGGCACAAACTGTGGTTCTCTTTGCTATTTTATCAATTATAACTTTTATTCAATTTAAACTTATGAGGAGGAAATAATGAGTAATCTTCCTACGAATATGAAAGCCGTACCAGACATGAAAAAACTACTCACTTGGACAGTATTGTGTATTGGTGGCTTGGCAATGATTATGCCATTAATATTTATGTTTATTACTTCACTTAAAGTTGGTGAAGAAGTTTACACGTTAAGTTTTTGGCCTGATGAACCAACGCTTGAAAATTACATCTATCTGTTTGAAAACTCGAACTTTCTTATTTGGTTTTTTAATTCTTTTGTTGTCGCTATTGTGACGACCATTAGTGTGTTGTTTTTTGATTCTTTAGTGGGCTATACCCTGTGCAAATTTGAATTCAAAGGTAAGAAATTGGTTTTCGTCGCTATCTTGTCAACGTTGTTGATCCCCACTGAAATGTTGGTTATTCCTTGGTATTTAATGGTGAAGGATTTTGGTTGGTTAGATACCTATTGGGGCATTATGTTCCCAGGAATGATTTCAGGCTTTGGTGTGTTTTTAATGAAACAGTTTTTTGAAACCGTGCCTGACGATTACATCCATGCTGCACGTATTGATGGTTTAAACGAATTTCAAATTTGGTGGAAAGTTGCCATGCCTATGGTTGGCCCTGCCCTTTCTGCCTTAGCAATTTTTACCTTTTTAGGAAATTGGACAGCATTTTTATGGCCAATGATCGTGAGTAACGATCCCGAACTGTATACGGTTCCTGTTGGTTTAGCGTCTTTTTCGGGTGAGTTTAATACCGATTGGGAATTGATCATGGCGGGAGCAAGTGTTGCGACTATACCAACCCTGATTGTTTTTATACTACTGCAAAAATATATTGTCCGAGGCGTTGTGATGTCTGGACTGAAAGGATAATTTAAATGAAAGACACCTCTACTTTCCCTTCACCAATTTATAAAGACGTTGTGCTTGAACCGTTATTTGAAGGTTCTAAAAAGTTTTTTAAAGAAGGTCACCTTGCGATTGACCAAGCACACTGTGTGATGTTGGTTGAGCAAAAAATTATATCCACTGATGAAGGTTCAAAAATCCTTAATGCTTTAGAGGAGATTCAGCAAGAAGTAAATTTTGATGAAATTAAATATACGGGTGAATTTGAAGATTACTTCTTTTTTATTGAACATTGTTTAAAAGAAAAATTAGGTGCGGATCTTGCGGGACGTTTGCACACAGGAAGAAGTCGTAATGATATTGACCATACGTTATTTAAATTAAATATTAAAAAGCGCTTGTTGCAATTAAATAATGATTTGGAGCAGCTAATCAATGGGGTCTTGAGTGTATGCGAGCAAAATTACGATACTGTTGTTGTTGCTTATACGCATGGTCAACCAGCACAACCCACTACCTTTGCGCATTACTTATCCGCTTTAGTAGAAGTGTTATTACGAGATAAACAGCGTTTGCTCAATGCTATGGATACAGTCAATTTATCGCCAATGGGAGCGGCAGCAATTACAACTTCGGGCTTTGATCTTGATCGTAATCGTGTTGCTGAGTTATTAGGATTTGAAAAACCACTATACAATTCTTATGGTTGTATTTCTTCTTGTGATTATATTACTTCCGTATATAGCGCTATGAAGCTAGTGTTTATTCATATTGGCCGTTTTGTGCAAGACATGGCACAGTGGAGTAGCTTTGAAACGGGGCATTTGTATGTACCAAATGCTTTTGTTCAGATCAGCTCGATTATGCCACAAAAACGCAACCCCGTGCCAATTGAACATATGCGTTTGATTGCTTCAAAAGGTATGGGCTTGTGCGATACCTTAGTAAATGCAATGCACAACACACCATTTACCGATATGAATGATAGTGAAAGTGAATCTCAACAAGTGGGCTTTCTTGCTTTTGATAATAGCCATCGTTTACTGTCTTTATTAACAGCTTTTGTGACTTCAGTACAAATCAATGAAACCAAGGTCCATCAACATCTAGATCAAAGTTGTGCGACTATTACCGAATTAGCAGATACCTTGGTAAGAAAAGAAAATTTGTCCTTTAGACAAGCGCATCATGTGGTAGCTGAATTGGCTACTTATGTAGTGGAGCATGAATTAAGTTTACAAACTGTTTCGGTAGATATATTCACACAAATATTCGAAAAACACATTGGACGATCTAGTCAATTAACTGAAGACGATCTACGTTTTTACGTATCAGCAAAAAATTTCATAGCAGTGCGTGACGGTTTAGGCGGTCCAGCCCCATCAGAAATGCGTAAGGCAGTAAGCCAATATAAAGCCCAATTACAAAGTTCAAATGCACAATGGTCATCTATTGAAACATTTACTCTTAATGCAATAGATGTAAGAAGTAAAGTGGTTACCGATTTAATTACTAAGCGATCATAGGAGCAAATCATGGCACAGGTATTATTAAAAAATATTGCTAAATATTATAACAAAACGAAAGTCATTGAAGAGCTGAATCTATCGATTAAAGATCAAGAATTTGTCGTACTTGTAGGACCATCAGGTTGTGGTAAGTCGACTTTGTTACGTATGATTGCAGGGCTTGAAGAGATCAGTGATGGAGAGCTATATATTGGTGATCGTCTATCAAATGAATTAGAGCCAAAAGATCGTAACATTGCGATGGTTTTCCAAAATTATGCGCTATATCCGCATTTGACAGTCAAAGATAATATATCGTTTGGCTTACGTGCAACAAAAATGGATAAGCAAGAGATTGAAAAACGAGTGGCTCATGCAGCTGACATTTTGGGGGTCACCCATCTATTAGATCGTAAGCCGTCAGAGTTATCAGGCGGGCAAAGTCAGCGTATCGCAATGGGCCGTGCGATAGTGCGTCAGCCTGAGGTATTTTTATTTGATGAACCGCTGTCGAATCTCGATGCAAAATTACGTGCGAATATGCGTGTGGAAATTAAAAAATTGCATCAACGTGTTAAAACAACGTCGATTTATGTGACACATGATCAGGTTGAAGCCATGACTTTAGCTGACCGTATTGTGATCCTAAAAGGTGGGGATATTCAGCAAATTGGCACGCCGATGGATTTATACCATACCCCAACCAATGTTTTTGTCGCGACCTTTATTGGTAATCCTCCAATGAATATTCTTAACGGAACGTTAACGCAGAATAACGACAATAGTGACGAAAACTGGTGTGTGAAATTTTCAGACACAGAAAGCTTATCTTTTAGTATCGATAAGCCTTTAACTACCTATCAAGATAAGCCTGTGAAACTCGGTGTTCGTCCAGAAGATATTCGCGTGCTACGAAATAATGAGCAACCACAATCATATGAACGTGTTTTTTCAGTTCAGGCGACAGTCATTGAGCCGCTAGGAGCAGATACCACTATCTTCACAGATATTGCCGGTATGGAAATAAAAGCTATTACTGATGGTCGTCATACCATTCATCTTAACGATCCGTTAAAAATAGCCATAGATACTCGTCACTTACATTTGTTTGATGCACAGACAGAAGAGCGTATTTTTAGTACGCAAGTAAGTGTAAAAGTGCAGAACTAATTGAATAATAAAAATAATTAAACCTTCCTCTTTTAAAGAGGGAAGTTTTAGGAGGTTATTAATGGATAACAATAAACAAAGAAAAAAGCCGACAAATAGTGAACTTAACTTATCTGCGCTGGAACAATTGTGGCTACAAACAAACTCACTTTCTACTACGTTAACCTTTTTGCAAACCGGGGCGCACCCTGATGATGAAACAACTCGAGCGTTAAGCTATTTATCCAGAAAAATGGGTGCAAGGGTTGCTTATTTTTGTGCGGTTCGTGGTGAGGGTGGGCAAAACAGCATTGGTAAAGAAAAAGGCACCGCTATCGGTTTATTACGAAGTCGTGAAATGGAGCAAGCGGCTCGCCATGTCCCTATGGAGCTTTATTGGAGTAATACTGATTTTGATACTACCATTCGTGATTTTGGTTTTTCTAAAAATCCTGAAGATACTTTCCAAAACTGGGATAAAGAGAAATTATTGGAGTCGTTGGTAAGAGTTATCCGTGAGCTAAAACCTAATGTAATTTCTCCAACGATGTTGGATATCGAAGGACAACATGGTCAACATCGTGCAGTAACACAAGCAACTATCGAAGCTTATTCTTTGGCTGCTGATTCAACAGCGTTTCCAGAACACTTTAAGCAGGGTTTATCGGTATGGCAAGCGAATCAATTGTTATTACCTGCTTGGAGTGCTAGCGGCAGTACTTATGATGAAGCATTACCACCACCTAAAGCGCATTTTGAATTAGCGACAGATATTATATTGCCTATATGGCAACAAAACAGTTATCAATTAGCTGAAGAAAGTCGTCAATATCACCAGAGCCAACAAATGGGCTTTCAAGTTGATAGTCAATTTGGTGTAAAAACACCTTTTCATGTGCTAAAGGAATACTATGAAAACCCTCTCCCTGTTCTGGGAGCTGGGGTGCCGTTGTCGTTAAATGACTGGGCTAAATCATTAAATATGGATATCAATTTACAAAGTTGTGTCAATATTATTCAACAAATGCAGTCTTCTTTTCCTGAGCGCCAGAAGCTTAAAGAGCAAGCACTTAAAGCGTTACATTGTTTACGTAATGTTGATGCAAAAACTAATGTGTATTTAGAAGCACATTTGGCATTTAAAGAAGTGCAGTTGCTTAAATTGATTGCTGATATTTCAGGGTTGTTTGTTGAGGCTAAATTGGTATCAAATTCATTGTATTGCCTTGAATCTAGCTCGTTAACAGTGTTATTCAACAATACTCAAAATAGTGTTTTTGACAATATTCAAGTGCACTTATATGATCAATGGAATAAACCGTTAACAACGGTGAAATTAAATCACCTTGGTGCATTTGAAGAAGCACAAAAGAACATGCACTTTACGGTTCCTTCACGAGAGTTTTATCCTTTACAGCGTTATGTTTCTCTTCAAAACGAAAATAATGCGTTACGTGCCGAATTAATTTATCAAGTAGATGGTATTGATATAAAACAAAACATTTCTATTCCTCCTGTGATTATTAAGCCGGAAGTAGATATTTCTTTTACATTGTCAGCACGTTATTTGAATCTTAAAAAAGAGCGCTCTTTTGAAACCGAGGTGAAAGTATCAGGTAACAGAAAAGGTCATGTAGCTGTTTCGTTACAAGCACCTAAAGGCTGGACTGTGACACCATCTAGCGCTGAATTAAATTTAACTAAACATGAACAAACCGTGATGTTTAAGGTATCAGCACCGAATGATGTTAATTTAAATGCTTACACTCTTTCTGCTAATGTGAAACAAGGTAAAAAACAATGGAACTCTAAGTTTCAATCTATTGATTATCAACACATTTATGCTACAGGTTATACAGTAAAGGCAGAGCAAAAAATACAAGTGGTTGATTGTGTTGTACCCAATAAGTCTGTAGCTTGTTTGACTGGTGCAACAGACGATTATTTACTCCAGTTGAAGTCATTAGGGATTACATTAGACGTCATTAATGAATTAACCCCCAATGTATTAAAGAGCTACGATACCTTGCTTGTCGGCAGTCTTGGTTTTGCTAGCGTTCAAGAAACGGAAGCATTAAAACCTTGGATTTTACAAGGTGGACGTATGGTAAGTTTATATCATCGCCCGCATGATAACTGGAATCCACCAAGTCACTTAGTGATAGGATCTCCATCTTTCCGTTGGCGTGTGACACAAGAAGATAGCCCTGTAAACTATCTTGTACCTGATTCACCGTTATTAAATTTACCTAATGTACTTGATGAGAAAACATGGCAAGGATGGCACAAAGACAGGGGCCTGTATTTTGCTAAGGAGTGGGGAAATGATTATAATCCTTTGTTGGAAGTGATTGATGCCGAAGGCATTCGTTATAACGGCTCTTTGCTGTATGGCAAAATAGGTAACGGTGAGCATATTCACTGTTCATTATTATTGGGATACCAACTTGAACGGGTTGTTAGTGGTGCCGCTTCATTCATTGCAAATTTGTTAACCTATAAGGTTTAAGAATGATTTATGGATAAAATGCGGGAAGTGATTTTACAGAAAGCATTGGAAATTGATGTTTCCTCTCCTGGTATGTTGTACCAAAAACTGGCAAATAATATTAAGGCAGCAATAGATAAAGGCATATTAGAGGAAGGAGACTTTTTCCCGCCGCAACGAGAATTGGCGGCAAATTTATCGGTGTCTCGTGTAACTGTTACTAAAGCTATAGACGAGTTGAGAAGGCAGGGTGTCGTTAAGCTAATTCCACGTCAGGGTGTGCAGGTGATTGCCAGTAAAATCAGTGCGATTGTCCCACCTAGATTACAATTGTCTGATCAATATAATTTTACTAGAGATATGCAGGCTCGTGGTATGACTCCTTATACACACTGGCTTAAAAAAGATAACGCTATTGCCACTACTCATGAAGCACTCACTTTAGGACTGCCACAAAATAGCAAAGTTGGACATTATTGGCGTTTACGTTATGCGGATGATCTACCTATTGGAATCGAAGTAGCCTGTGTACCTGCAACGGTTATTCCTGATTGTAAAGAAGTGGGCGAATCGTTATATGAGGCATTAAAATCTCGTGGGATTTTGCCTGTTCGAGCTACACAAACAGTTACAGCTTGTGCAGCTGATAAATATACGGCAGAACAATTAAAAATAACTATAAACACGCCAGTACTTTATATCGAACGCCGTGGTTATGATAAAATCAATCATTGTGTTGAATATACTCGTTATTGGTATTTAGCCGATAAGTATTGTTTCATTGCTGAGATAACGTTAGATTATTAATCTATAAATCATTTTTTATAATTGCACGAATTTGAATTGGTCTACCAATACACCTAACCTTACGCATTTATCGATTCATTTTGTGATGTTATTTAATGACATCACGGTAGGCATGAGAACAATATTGGCTGCCCACTTTGAACTTATGTGCTGCCTTAGCCACTAATTACGGCCTATTCATACTCTTGGCAATGGTTTTAACATCGGGCCGAATTCCTTGCTCTGCTAGGTCTCTTAAATGCGTCTAGCACCGTTTCGTTGTTTACTGTCATCAAACGCTGCTTTAATACGCTCGTCACGGTGCTGTTGTGCATGTTGACGTTTACTGGTCGTTTGCACGATATATTCCACGCATAAAACCCACTTGGCGATACACACAACACCTTGGCCATTTGCGTAATAC
>TARA_R110002167_G_scaffold89368_1_pt1 | contig 16055 bp, 10 predicted proteins | sample TARA_R110002167 | Tara Oceans TARA_R110002167 (sample SAMEA4398238) | marine metagenome | biome: Polar Biome; feature: [MES] marine water layer (ENVO:01000295) within the mesopelagic zone...; material: water (ENVO:00002006), including particulate matter (ENVO:01000060) such as...... | reverse complement strand
AGTGATTACAATCGGCTGAATGGGGACTGGGCCGGCTATGCTGCAAAGTATATTGAAGAACAACAGGGAGATATCGTCGCAATCTGTACAATTGGTTGTGGTGCCGACCAGAATCCGGTTCGCGGAAATAAAGAGGTCGCCCGCAATCTGGCGATTGGTCACGGACGGGCGATTGCAGTGGAAGTTGCCCGTCTGCTCAAACAACCGGCGGTGCCCATCACCGTTCCACTGGGCACTGCTTACGGTAAAGCCAATCTTCCCTTTGATCCTCCAGCGAAAGAGGGACCGAAGACTACTCTGGATCATCGGCGGCCCCAGGTCAGACAGCATGCGTACAATATGCTAAAGCATTTTGAGCAATATGGTAAGCTGCCGACGAGCTACCCTGCTCCGGTGCAGGTCTGGAAGTTCGGCAATCAGCTGACGATGATCTTTCTGGGAGGTGAAGTCGTTGTGGACTATGCTCTCCGGCTCAAAAAAGAACTGAACAGCGATGCGGTCTGGGTGACTGCGTATGCCAATGACGTCTTCGGCTATGTTGCTTCTGAACGAATGCGGGACGAAGGAGGCTATGAAGTTGATTTCTCGATGATCTACTACAATCTGCCCGGTCGCTGGGCTCACGGTACCGAAGATATTCTGATCAACCGGATTCACGAACTGGTTAAGCACGCCGATTAACATTTCTACCTCTGATTGATTATGTCAATTGTGCTCTGTCTGCTTATATGCGAAATGCGGAGGCGGTTTTGGAGCGACCTCAACGCCGAAGTGGATTTTTTTCAATTCCGATCCCGCATTCAGTGTTGTAAGTATTGAGAATGAAAGTACTTTCCCGTTAAAATCCAGCACGTCCTGAAGTCCCACTGCAGCGAACATGATTCACACTATCAGGGTCTATCAGGAAACTTCAGCGCCCGTAGCTCAGCTGGATAGAGCAACGGACTTCTAATCCGTAGGTCGGTGGTTCGAATCCACCCGGGCGTAATCCTAAGTCAAATAAGAGTCACGCTTTATGCGATGGCTCTTTTTTGCGTTTGGGGCTGTTTTTTCGAGTGCTACGTGAAGTGCTACGTGAGTCCGCCTGACAGGCTGCCCAGATCGAACGGGCTGTATCCTGGGTGTTTTCTTCAATATAGAATTCTTGCGTCGTGGCGATGCTTTCATGACGCATCAGTTCTTTCAGTTCGAATTCCCGAACACGTTTTGACCAGCGCATTCCAAACGCCCGCCGCAGATCATGCGCTGAGGCAAAACGAAACTTGCGTTCTCCCGTCACTTTGTCCATGTTCCCCTTATCACCGACGACCACGTTCGCCTTTTCTCCGATATCAGCGACGATCTTAGAAACCGATGACGGCAGCATCCGGTCTCTGTACTGTTTGTTGGCTCGAGGATTGAATACAGGGCCGGTTCTTTCATCCTCTGGTACATCCTCCAGGAATTCGGCGAACTCGGGCGTCATCGGCAGCATCCGGTCTTTGTTGCCCTTCTCCGCCTCTGCCCGGATACGTAACATCGGAAATTCGCCTTCCAGATCAACACAGAGCGCGTCTTCCCTGTCCCAGTAGAGATTCATGGACTCTTCAAGTCGTAAACCAGACCACCAGAGCCCCCAGAGATAGAATTCCCAGGAAGCGACTATTTCCGCGTGTCGCTCTAGGCTTCCCTCTGATTTCCCCAGTGGTTTAATCACCTCAGGGATCGCCTCAATCATGCGTTCGAACTCTTCCAGCGTGATAGGCCGTCCCCGCATTGCCTTTTTCGTTCTGGCGCGTCTGAACTTCGGGAAGTCCGGCACCTGCCCGATCAGCTTCTGAGATTTTCCCCACTCGAGCGCCGATTTCAGGTGTCCCAGACTGTTTTTGATGGTGACCTCTTCCAGCCCCTTTTCTCGGAGTTTCTTCACCATCTTACTGATGGCGGTTTCATTCAGGTTGACCAGTCGCTTAGGATTACAGTGTGTCTCAACATAATTAAAAACAGTACCTATTTTCTGTTGTGTTCGTATAGCATGCCCTACTGCCACTTCTGTCTCGTATCGACTGCGAAAATCCTTCCAGCTGATCGTTGAGCGGCGGTAGTAGGTCCCCTCGTTGAGTTCTTTTTCAATTCTCCCGGCTTCGCGTTCGGCATCCCGTTTGATATTGGTTTTTGTGCTCTGCCACTTCTCACGCCCTGTATCCGGGTCGATCCAGCGCATCTGCCAGAAATTGCTGTTCTTTCGCTTAGACAGAAAAACTCGAATGATCGCCATGAATTGACCTCCTATCAAATGGAGCCGACTGGAAACAAGGATTGAGTGCGTTCGTAAACTTACCGATCAGGCCGCCCTTATTCGACCGGGGGGACGTTCGAAATAGTTGCGTGAGGACCCGCGGCGTCAAGTCTGTATTTCCCTGACGGGGGTGATCTCGTCCCTGATGTATTCGATATCATCCACTGATCGACGGGTCGACAGTCGACATCTGCCGGTTTATTACGGTTCAATTTTAGTTTAATGTCTAATCAGCAGGTCGTAGTCTAAGCAAGTTATCAATGGTTTCCGTTATTTGGATCTGGACAGGTTAATCTGATCACAAAGCGGACACTTCCAGGAAGAAGATGATGCCTTCTGTGGAGTAGAGACACCAGCGCCGCAATGCAGGCACTTTCTTAGTGTAGAGTCAACTTTATTTTGTGCTGACCTGCCTTCGGTTGTAGTTCTATAAGTTATATCAATATCATCTATTGTTGATTTGGATTCAAAAAATGTTTCAGTACCACAAGAGGGACATACTTTCGCTTCTCCATCCAGACGTGATCCACACTGAAGACATTTTTCACGATTATCTAATGTAAATGCCACCAGGATTCCAAGTGGACCAAATAATAGACCAAGCCAAAATCCTGCTGTACCTGCATCCTTGCTACCACCGACAATTGCGCCAAAAATTCCGCAGATAATCATAGATATAATCGAGACGATTAGAATTGTTGAACCTATAAAAATTTCGATTGCTCTATCCCTTTAATTTCTTAAGCACTTGTTGACCGTTCGCGTAACGCTTCATACAGATTGGTATGACTCAGCAGAATGTCTTTCAGTCCCTGCTGTATTTTCTCTGAGTTCAATGCTTGAGCGCTCATTTCCGTGTGGGCGTCCAGGGCTTCGATGATGGCATTGGTCAATTCTGAATTCAGATCAGGCGAATTGCCGAATTGCTCTTTGGAATTACTGCCTGCCTGCTTTCTTAACGTCTCAGACTCGAGCAGTTTTCCGAGAATCACATTATTCACATAAACCAGTTTGTCGTTCTCGCTGAGTTCGCCGGTAAACAGGTCATTCACCTTTTCGATGATTTCACTGAGACGGGCTTTCAGCTTCTCCTGAACGGCACCACTGCCTGCTTCGGTGATCGGGTCCAGCTGCAGACCGTCTTTATCGTGCAGGTGCATCTGCTGTTTGCCGCGGTTTTTCAGGTTGTGGTGCGTCAGTTTGACCTCTGACAAATCCACGCCTTCGCGCTCGCGTCCGAATTTCAGCAGCCGCTGCAGATGCCGGTAGAATATCGAGCGTTTTTCGAAATCAGTATTTCTATAATCAAAGATTTGCGACAGGAACGTATAAGCCCGCAGATAGGTCTGCATATTATGTTTGAAAAGTTCCAGTGCCCCCATCGTTTCCTTGGCGGCTTTGGCTGTCTCGTCGTCGTTGTTTTGTTTCGCCAGATTGAAGTCTGCTTTCGCGTTTTCATACTGTTTCAGCAGTCGTTCGGCCACTGGCTTGATGGCGGCTTCCAACTGTTTCTGCTTCGATTTCGGGTTGAGTTCGACATTCACCACCCGGTCGACTTCAAATTCATCATAATAGCCGGTCGCGTCCAGTTTAGAACGCAGATCCAATATCAGGTTCGGGTCGGTGACATCAGACAGACTGGCTGTTGTGAAATAGACTTTGAATGAGGCGAGAATCTCTTCAGGATCATTCACAAAGTCGAGGACGTAGGTATCATCCTTGCCCGGATAACAGCGATTCAGCCGGGAGAGGGTCTGTACTGCCTGTATCCCGTCCAGTCGTTTATCAACATACATCCCGCACAATAAAGGCTGATCGAAGCCGGTTTGAAATTTGTTTGCCACCAGTAAGATCTGGTATTCGTCCCCTTTGAAGGCTTCGCGGATATCGCGACCTTTCAGACTGGGGTTGAGTTCCTGACTCGATTCCTTGAACGGTTCGGGGCCGGACTCTTTGTCGTTGACTTCCCCGGAAAAGGCGACCAGTGTTTTGAGTGGATATCCTTTCTCTTTGATATACTTTTCAATCGCCAGCTGCCAGCGTACCGCCTCCAGGCGACTACTGACAACGACCATTGCTTTGGCTTTCCCGTCCAGCAGCATGGCGACCGTTTCCCGGTAATGTTCAACGACGATCTGAACTTTCTGGGAAATGTTGTAAGGATGCAGCCGGACCCAGTTCATCAGGCCTTTCATCGCGGCGCCGCGCTCGACTTCGGTGTCGTCAAATTCTTTGCCCTCGTTGGCCAGTTTGAAAGCCAGCTTGTAAGACGTGTAATTCTTGAGGACGTCCAGAATGAAACCCTCTTCAATCGCCTGTCGCATCGAATACACGTGAAACGGTTCCGGCAGGTTGCCTGCGCCCGCCGGTAAACTGGGATCAGGACGCTGCCCGAACAGTTCCAGCGTTTTGGCTTTGGGAGTGGCAGTAAAGGCGACGTAGGTGATGCCTTTCTCACTGGCGCGGGATGCCATCTGTGCCGCCAGAATGTCTTCGCTGCTGATCTCGCCCCCGTCGGCAAAGGCTGCCTGTTCCTCTGCCGATAACAGCTGTTTCAGTTTGGAAGCGGCTTCCCCGGTCTGTGAGCTGTGCGCCTCGTCGGCGATGACGGCAAACTGTTTGCCCTGGGTGGCTGCCAGTTCGCGGACTGCTTCCAGCGCAAACGGGAACGTCTGGATCGTACAGACGACAATCTTTTTATCCCCGGACAGGGCTTCTGCCAGTTCTGAACTCTTACTGCCGCCTCCCCCTTTGATTGTAGCGACGACACCCGCTGTCCGTTCGAAGCCGTAGATGACATCCTTTAACTGACCATCAATCACTTTCCGGTCAGAGACGACCAGGACGGTATCGAAAATCTTTGTATTCTCGGCATTGTGCAAGTCTGCCAGAAAATGAGCCGACCAGGCAATCGAATTGGTTTTCCCCGAACCGGCGGAATGCTGGATCAGATACTTCTGACCGGGGCCTTCGGATAAGATCGCCGCCTGTAGTTTGCGGGTCGCGTCCAGTTGATGATAGCGGGGGAAGATGATTTTAGAGATCTGTTTTTTCTGATCCAGTTCGGCGACCATATACCGCCCGAGGATTTCCAGCCAGCTTTCCCGCTGCCAGACCTGTTCCCAGAGATAGGACACCATATAGCCGTCCGGGTTGACCGGATTTCCCGCGGCGCCATCATCGCCCAGGTTAAACGGTAGAAAATGGGTTGCTGTCCCTGCCAGTCGGGTGGTCATCTTCGCTTCCCGGCTGCTGACCGCAAAGTGAACCAGGGCGCCTGAGGGGAACGACAGGAGCGGCTCGGCTGCCTGTCCTTTGGGAGCAGGATCGCGATCATGGCGGTACTGATCGACGGCATCTTCAATGCTTTGGGTGTTATCGGTTTTCAGTTCGACGGTCGCGACGGGCAGACCGTTCAGGAACAGAACCATATCGATACTCTTTTCATTATGCAGAGAGTACCGCACCTGACGCACTACTCGCAGCCGGTTGGCGGCGTAATGTTCCATGATCTCGGGGTTGATGGCCAACGCGGGTTTGAATTGTGCCATCTTGAGTTTATGGCGCATGCCCAGTACATCGAAGCCCTGCCGCAATACAGAGAGAGTCCCGCTTTTATTGAGTGCGTCCCGTAAACGGTTGAGTAGCGTCTGTTCTGCTCCTGCGCCATGGTTCTTGGTCAGGACGTCCCAGGCTTTGGGCTGTGTTTCCTGTACCCAGGCGACGACATCCGCGGGATAGAGTGCCCGTTCCCGGTCATAGTTGGTCGCGTCTTTGTCGGTAAACAGCCAGCCCGCCGCGGACAGCTGTTCGCAGATCTCGTCTTCGAATTTGATTTCTTTGTGCAGACTCATATAGAAACCGATCTTTAGGTATCCTCTGTTTGTCGTTTCAGTTCATCCAGCGTTCGCCCGTCTTTGTCTTTCCAGGCTCTCCAACCATTACTATTGCGTCCCAATAAGGCCACTGCAGCTCCACTGGGTGAATTGAAGAGATGGTCTTTCTGGAAAATCACTCTGTCACCTTCGATTTTGAAAATATTGTTTTTAAGTAGCTTAACTCGGATTCGCTCGGCTCGATTGCCATCAGCGGAAGGGGTTTTTCTTAATGGCCCCGACGAACCTTTCAACACCACAAATCCCTCTGTGGTATACTGTCCTCGACCATCTGTTCCCGAGGTATTGCAAAACAGAGTTTCATCTTTGTCTGCTGCTGGATTTGAGGTAATGGGATCGAAAACAGGATAACCCAGAGTTGCCAGCAGTGTTTTGGCGGTGTCAAATATTTCCAGACAGTCTGCTTCCAGGGGGGCTGGTGTGTGGGGCTGGCTGCCGCTGTTGCCGTTTTCGTCTGCAAAACGCTCTGCTTTTCGGCAGGCCTGCAGGCAGTACCATTCCAGAAAGACCGCGTGGGTCTGAGTCATACTGTTGGTTCGGGAGATGACGACCAGAGCACGTTCCCAGAAGTCCTTTTTATTGTTATGTGTTGCCAGTCGTGTGCGGAGATCTCCTGTCTGACCGATGTAGACGATGGGCTCGTCCCCCTCTTCCGATTCACCGAACAGGAAGTAGACGCCGACCTGATTGCTTTCCGGCATCTGGAAAAAATCAGATAGCAGCTTGCGCGGGACTTCGATGACCTGCAGAATCCGTGTGGTGATCTCGGCGACTCGAATTCCCTGGGGATCGCCCCCCGGCAGAAAGATTTGAATGGTTTTCGGTGTCTGGTTCATGCGGTCTCCAGTGTGGCATATTCGCGGACATCGATTTTGCCGGTGACGGCGGCGGAGATCAGAGCTGTGCGGCGTTCCTGTAGGAGATCGATGGCTTGTTTGGCTTCTTTTTCAAGTGTCTTTGTTACAGACTTTACATGGTTAACCCGATCAAGAATATTTTCTTGTTCATTAGTTGGTGGAACTAGAATCGGTATGGTTACAAGCTTTTCCTTTCGAAGTTTGTATCTGCCAACACCTTGTTTGATTAACCAGGGAAGTAAATCTTTGTGTTCGAAGTAGAGCGACGCCCATTTGGTTGAGCAGTTTCCCTTGCCCTTGATTAAGTGTGCGTGATTGTTGACGTTGAATTGGCCCTCTACATTAACGGTCATCGGCTGCTTATTGAATTTTAGAAAATGATCTCCATCTTCACCTAGTAGGAAGTATTCACCTTCAACAACGAATTTATTGATTCTGCTGAGAATCCCAGTTGGGCCGTAATACGGATAATCGCCGACCATATCAAGACGCGACTGTTTGTCTATAGGGGTTCTCAGAGTATTGTCTATTTGGCAAGCGTGGCGAACAGACTTTACTTCCCAGTGTTCCGGGACATCGCCCAGCCATTCAATGCCGCTGTCTTTCAGGGGGGCGCTGGGGTTCAGGCCTTTGGTGACCGCGTGACTGATGACCGCCTGCCGCTTTTCCTTCAGCAACTCAATCAACCGCCGCTGCTCCGCCACCAACGCGTCGATCTTCGACGTTTCCGCATCGAGGAATTTTGCAATCGCGGTTTGTTCTTCATAAGTGGGTACTGGTATAGAGATTCTTACCAATTCACTCGCATTGATTGCAGGGTAACTTACTCCTGTCGAACGTGAGATAACCTCATCGATAAAATATTGGGAGAGAAGCAGATATCCCGCATATCCTGTATGAAAATTACTTCTGGGGCGAATAACTGCGAAACCAGTAGAAACAACGAGGTTGTCTTCTGGATTGATGACTCTCGCAATTGCTTTCAGATATGTTCTGACAGTGGAAACAATTACATCGCCATTTTGTACACAGCGTCTTGCGCGAGAAGGAGCGTTACCAAAAAGCATCGATTCTTTCGAATGGATTCCATCAGTTGTATTTACACTGGATATGTCGACGTAAAGGATTTCTTTGTCTTCTGGAGTGTTCTCATCTAAGGTGCTGTCATTGTATGTTACAACATCTTTCAGGCGTTTAAGGCACCAATTGCTTGGTAGAAATTCCAAACCATAAATTTCACTCTCATCATACTCATCATACTTCGGAAAACTCATTGGGACAACTCCCGAATCATGGCGACGATGCGGTCGGTGACGCCTTTCAGTTCCGCGTCGATTTCGTCCAGTTCGCGGGGGGGCTTGAAAACGTAGAAGTGCCGGTTGAAGGGGATTTCATAACCGACCTTGGTTTTGTCGTGATCGATCCAGGCATCGGGGACGTGGGGCAGGACTTCCCGTTGGAAATAGGCGTCGATGTCTTCACTGAGGGGGACGTCTTCGGTGTCCCGTAGTTTGGTGTCGATTTTGGGCTGGCCTTTGCGTTTGCCTTTGGTCTCTTTCACGATATTGCCGTCTTCGTCGCGCTCGGGGCGTTCAACGGTAATCGTCTGATAGCCGAAGTCGGTGTTTTTGAAAATCCGGCTGATCGGTATCCCCTGTTTTTTACTGACTGGTTCTGGGGCTTTCGGATTCTCATAGACTTCAATTGCTTTACCGAAATACTGGGTGATCTCGTCGATATGCTCGCTACTGAGTTCCTTGCGTTTGCTGCCCAGGCTTTTGCGCATCTTTTGCCACATGCCGCTGGCATCGATCAACTGGACCTTGCCTTTGCGGTGTTTCGGCTTGCGGTTGGTGACAATCCAGATGTAAGTGCTGATGCCGGTGTTATAGAACATATCAGTCGGCAGACCGATGATGGCTTCCAGCAGATCGTTTTCGAGGACATAGCGGCGGATTTCACTTTCTCCGCTACCCGCGTTGCCGGTAAACAGGGGGGACCCGTTGAGAACGATACCGAACCGGCTGCCGCCATCTTTCGCGGGGCGCATCTTGGAGATCAGATGCATCAGGAACAGCAGTGAACCATCACTGACGCGGGGCAGACCGGGACCGAACCGCCCGTTGAAGCCATCCTGTGCGTGTTCCTTTTTGATTTCCTTTTGAATCTTTTTCCATTCGACGCCAAACGGGGGATTGGAGAGCATATAGTCGAAGTGTTCCCCAGGCAGCCCGTCTTCGGAGAGCGTGTTGCCGTGGATGATCTTACTGATATCCTGCCCTTTGATCAGCATGTCGGCTTTGCAGATCGCGTAGGATTCCGCGTTGAGTTCCTGACCGTACATCACCAGCCGCGCGTCGGGGTTCTGTCCGCTCAGGTGTTCTTCAGCGATGGAGAGCATGCCCCCGGTTCCCGCTGTCGGGTCATACAGGGAACGCACGATGCCGGGTTTGGTTAATGCGTCGTCATCTTCGATAAACAGCAGATTGACCATCAGCCGGATGACTTCGCGGGGGGTGAAGTGTTCCCCGGCTGTTTCGTTGGAGAGTTCCGCAAACTTGCGAATCAGTTCTTCAAAGACCAGCCCCATCTGGGCATTGCTGACGACATCGGGGTGCAAGTCAATATTGGCGAACTTTTCAGTGACCAGGTACAGCAGATTAGCTTTGGCCAGCCGTTCGACCTGGGTGTGAAATTCGAAGCATTCGAAGATATCGCGGACACTGTCTGAAAAGGATTCGATATAGGAGAACAGGTTTTCGCGAATATGGTCCTGATCGCCCATCAGTTTTTTGATGTCGAGGGGGGACGTATTGTAGAAATGCTGTTTTGACTTTTTCTTCAGAAACGGTTCGGGGTTGATGTTCGCGGCTTCGCGTTTCTCTTTTTCTTTGAGGACGGCTTCTTTCGTCGGTTCCAGCACACAGTCCAGCCGCCGCAGGACGGTGAACGGCAGAATGACTTTGCCGTATTCGGACTGTTTATAATCGCCGCGGAGCAGATCGGCGACCGACCAGATGAAAGAGGATAAGTTCTGCTGATTCATGTTTGTTGGTTCTTTGATGTAGAAAACGCTGGTAACTCTTGGCAGGTAAACAATTTATCAAGTTGCCATACTACACAGAATGACAGAGGTGAGCAAGCAAACGGGCTGACTGCTGTATCCGTGGTCGGGAGTTGAAAGAGATTGCCCAGTTTAACAGCCCTTTGAATAAATTTGCCAAAAAACAAACGTGATGGAATACGTGGTTTTGAGTCTCTGATTCTGACAGGATGTTGAAGCCCCCCGGGCGTCTGCTGCTGCATTCATCGATTTTGATTTTCCTTTCGGTAAATATGTTTGCGAAGTCCGAATCACCTTTGGTTTTGGATGGGCTGGTCAGGACCCGATTGATTATGCCTGACTGACACTACCTGAATATGTTGTGATGGGCGGTAGAGGCGCGAATCGAAACCGGAATTGATTCAGCCCATCGGAGAGGACCCCGCGCGTCTGCCGGCACGTTGTTAAATAGATTGACTGCTGTTTCATGCTTGATTGGCATCCGGTCGGGTCCTTTCTGAAATCTGACTTTTGTCTTCGGTGCTCCCGATACGGGGGAAATTTCTGCACATAACGCGTAAAACTGGCTTCACCATCATCATGTCTCAGCTCACCGTTTTGATCTATTTGTTGACAAGTGATGATGATGATGCCTCCTGAATTATTAGTTAGCATGCCGATTTATGCTGCTCTGAACTCGCGCGATAACGCCACCTGCAGAGGGACCCGCCAAGATGCTGACAGTTGCCCCTGAAATGAAACCCAGGGCATCAGGTCGGACTTTCTTTAATCTCGGCAGGATCATCGCCGGATTCGCTCTGCGCTGCAGTCTCATCGACAGGCAGGGCCGATATGACCCGCACGCCAACGCCGCCCGCTATGCGCTTGAGTTTGGCTTCGAGTCCGTCCAGGGAAATAAACTCGTTGACCGGTTCCAACTCGATACGGAATACCTTGCTCACCATTTGGATGGTCCTTTCAGAAATGAGATAGAAATGAAACCCGATCAGAACAGTTCATCAGGGGCTGATTGCCCAGGATACCAGGCTTTCGAGTCGACATCTGGGTGATGATTCCCGCCAGTTTCAGTGGTAACTGTCGACTGTCGACCAGTCGTCTGGGTAAACAATTGAAAGATCAGTTGAGGTTGTCCCGGTTTTTTCGATTCCTGATTCGCCATCTCGCCCAGACCGGCTTCGACCAGTTCTTTGAGTGCTTTTTCTGCATCAACTGACTTTTTAATGTGTTTGATGCCGCGTTGAACTTCGCGAACTGTCACTGCGCCCCCCTTCCCTCTGATGAATTCAATCAGACGGGTTTGTTGAGTCTGCTCTGGTGTCTGTTTCGCCTGCTCGCGCGGTTCCAAAATCTGATAGACGCGGAGTGTCTCTTTCTTGAACCACTCCACCAGTCGAATGGCATTCTGCATCGTCGCTTTGCTGATACGCTGATTCTCGGCAGAGCCTCGCGCATGATCGACACAATGAAAGATCAAAGCGATTCTCAGTACCGTTGCGTTGAACTTAGACCAGGCAGACCGCTCCTGACTGTTATTGAAATACCATTCGTCGCTACTCGTTTCATAGTATGCCTGATAGGCGTTTCTTGCTTCGGTGGTCAGGTAAACCCGCAAAGGAATAAAACAGTTTTCATCTACACTGTAGGGCTGAAAATTATTCAGGCAGTCGAACAGTTGATCGAGTTGTTGTGAGATCTCCTTTGGTGTTCCATTTTCCGAGGGAAACGGGAGATGGTTCGCAGGGGGATAAGCGAAATTGAAGCGGGCCAGCATCCCGTTTTCGCGGTAGTCTTTTGACATCGTGTTTTTAAAAACGCCCGGTTGAATTCCGCCTGTTAAACTCAGGGCAGCACGTTTAACGTAGAGTGCGAGACGTTGTGATTTGCGATGAACCTGTAAAGTACCAGCGTCATACAGCTTGAGGTACTGGGCAGAGTCTGAACCCTTCGCGCCAGTGTACTTGTCAAAACTGCCGAATAGGCCTGACAGCTCGTCTTTGTGTTGTAAGATGCCTTTCGGATTATCTCGGAACAGTTCCGCCAGTTTTTCTGTTGTCGTATCATCGACACAATGGGCTTTGACTGGTGGGTATTCGGGCTTTATGGGTTCATCGGGGGGAATGTTCTCTGCCTTTTTCGTCTTTTGATTCCAGGTCTTGATTTCGTTTTCATAAGCAATAATGTCTCTGTCGTAATTGGAAAGAAGTTCCCTGTTTTCCTGTTCGTCAATCGCCTGCAAACGCAGCAGTGGTTTCAGAGCGGCATTAAAGCCGGGAGATTTACCCGTTCCACTTTCCCCTATGACGGCAGTCCAGATGATCGGCGGAACGCGAAAGTCTCGATTGAAATACAGTTCCCGTGTCATCCCGATCAGAGAACCGACAATCGACAGGAGCGGCATTGCCACAAAAGAGGGATCGCAGCCAATGGTACTTGAGACATGCTCGATGAATTGAGACAGAACCCGCGGGAAGCAATCGGTCGGGATCGATTCGTAGTCGTCCTGTGTATGACAAATAGTTGCTGCCACTGCCTCCTGATCGGGTTTGGGTTTAGGTTGAAATGCGGGCCGATCTTCCGCCTGTTTCAATAGATGATCGACCGTTGTCTGATAGTCGATGCCTGACGAATAATTGTGATTCATCAGATCGCGGAAATCATTCACGACTTCACCGATGCCCTGTGAGACATCCGGTGTCTTGACTTCCGGCACATAGGGACAGATTTTGCGGGCGAATGCTTCCCCGCCCCTGATGCCGGTTTCATCGTTATCGGGTACAATGATGATGTTTTTTCCAGAGAATAGTTTCAAAGACATTTTGCCGCCCCTTTCGCTCCGCAGATATTGGTAGTGACGGCAAAGCCATCAGGAAGATAAGGATAAATTGAGAGTGCATCGGGGATGCCTTCCATCTTGACGACTGTATGAGCCGACTCGATGACAGACCGTCCCCCCAGGTACACCCAGCCATCACGGGACCCGCGGACGTTGTGCGTCTTTCGGGCTTTTAACCCATCAGGAATAGCGGGGAAGTCTTGTCCGTCCAGGCGATACAGTATCCATCCGACGGGCTTCTCTGAGTCGCGATAAGCGGGAAACGCCACACAGGCGAACTGTTTGCTCTGAGGGGCTTTCCTGGGCCACATGCAAAGACGGGCGCCGGCAGCCAGAACAGCAGCCGCGGTAACTGGTGGCTTATGCTTTGCCCAGGTTTCGAACTGCTGCAGATCTGTTTCCAAGAATTCGATCTGATCAGTGAAGTCTGTGTCGGGCGTTGCTGGGTTGACCGTACGCTGTGTGGCAGACTGGCTGGATGGTGCATTGAGATATTCACCGACCTGATCGACGGCTTCTTCAAAGGACCAGTCCAGCAGCCAGCAGAGCAGCGCGAAACCATCACCACACTTTTCAGCGAAACAGTGACTGCAGCGCCCTGCCCCCTCCAGAATGTTGATCATACGGAAACGGGTCGTCCCACCGCACCTGGGGCAAGGATGCTCTTTCTTATCATCCAGTATTCCAGGATTGATGCCTGTCAGATGAATGATGATGTCGGGCCATCGTCCTCGGGCCTGATTGCGTACTTCTTCTTTATCGTAGTTGGAAAATGCTTGAATCATCAGCGTACCTCCCATTGAGAGGACGTTGACTCTGCGCAGAAAATGACTATCATTAGAGTACCTTTTAAACGGTTTTCTTGTTCGTGCAAAACAGGAAACAAAAACAGCCTCAGCCCCTAATTGGGACTGGGGCTGTCATTCATTCTGCCGTTAATTCTCAAAAGGTAATCTCTGTAATCTTTTCCATTGACGTATGGTGTCCTGCCATCCTTCAGAATAGGTAATCCGCGTTTCTTGCATTCTGCAATCGCATGCCGCCCCTTGCCGGTAATAGACATGAATTCTTTCAAAGTGTAAGTCTTATCCAGTTCGATAATACCACTAGTGTTCTGCTCTTGAAATTCTGTATTTTTCATTGTCCTACCTTCCATGTTTTGGATTGGTAATTGAAAAAATAATTTCCGATTCATGCGGAAAATGAGATACGTCTACAAATCGACTTAATCGCAAGGTAGATAGCGTTAAGGAGGGCCGCGGGAATCAGAGGGGCAGAACGGTTCATTGAGAATCGAGCGGAACGCAAACAGCTCAAGAGAGGCGATGCGCGTGATACAGTCTGACAATTTCAGACTGTCGTCGTTCCAGGAGAGACCGACCAGGATAAATGGACGGTTAATCGTATTTCTTTGGGGATATTCACAAAGTGAATTACAGGGAAGTGATCCTGACCCAGTCCATGGTCTTAATAACATAGCAATATCTGACTGCATCTGTTTTCTTCATTTATATTGCTTCCCTGCAATGAAGTTTAAAAATAGTCCAACCTCTATTCCATCCGCTATGCGTTATCGAGGCGCCGTTTATTGTCACTCTGGTTGATCAGAGATTAGTCGCTGAGTTGATCAGATATAAAACGTTCAATTTCACTTCGTGTGTATTTGATAGAACCGCGGACGCGCACTGCTTTGAGCTGGCCATCTTTGCGGATTTGGGCGACTGTTTTCTCGCAGCAATCGAGCAGTCTGGCGGCTTCTTTTTCGCTGATCAGAAGCGGTTCATCCCTGACTTCCATTTGAGTAGATGCAGTTGCCATCGAAATTCTTTCCCTGAATATCATGTAGTAGAGAGCAGGTTTTATCCTTGCCTGAAATTGCTGGTCATTCCACAGCAGTGGTCTCTATGTATTTATTTTCCGGGATCGGACAAATAAGTCTATACTAGTTTCGTCCCGAATCTGCACAACAACACTGATTCATTGAATAAGGTTACTCAGTCGACCTGACTTCAGAGTACAGTGCTATTTTAACGGCAATCTGACTGGTGACAGGGTGGGATCGGGTTCGCGTCCGATTGGCGCCGGTTCGATGATTGCATAAGAGGGAAAGAGATTGAATCAGGTTGAACAGGGTTGAATTGAAATTATTTTTCTGACTGCAGAGTGTCGGTCGAATTTTGCATTAGACACTTTGGTTGATTTGAATGAATCCAAGGAAAGATCTCAAAAAATGCCTGTATTCCATGAGCAGATACGACCAGGAAGATTTCACTGGATTTTAAAAGTGCTACGTAAAGTGCTACGTGAGTCAGCATCCGCGCGCGAGTCAGTCGCGAACCGGACATAAACCGGATTTTAAAACCCCTTGTTTTGTAGGGGCAAAATGCCGATTGAGATTTGCTTCATATCCGGTTCATGCCAAGTATCAGGACTTCTAATCCGTAGGTCGGTGGTTCGAATCCACCCGGGCGTATTTCTAAGGTGTTAATTGACAACCGGTTACGATATTGTTGTTTTGGCTGGTTGTGTGCCTGGATGAGTGGTTCTTAATGTGTACCTGATTTGCTCGTTTTCAACGGCATGAAAATAATGGTTAAAAAACGCGACGTGGAATATTTATAGGGAACTCTTTCATTTCTAATCGCGTTCAGTTTTGTTGTTCCGTTTGACAATCGGTCGTCAGTAGAGTGGTCTTGAGGGGCCGCGTCAGTCGAAACACACCTGCAGGTCCCCCCGGTGCACCGGAATAAAAGAAAACATGCTGCACACCGGTTTGTAAATCGACGACGGAACCTCCGGTATGAAAGCCGTCGGCTGTCGCATAAAAATTTCCTTTGCGATCCAGCAATCGGCATTCCAGCTTCCAGTCCGCCGTCTCCCATTTCTCCGGTGAGATGCTGAAGAGATTGATCGACATGCTGCTGCGGTCCGACTGCACCGCTTCGAAGTTTCCGGTCACGGGATTGAAAATCAGGTCGGAAGTATCTACCGAGCGTTTACTGATCATGTTGGTCTCTTGGGCCTCGAACGATGCGCCGGGTTTGCCGCGCAGCTGGATCAGATGGCGCGTCGTCTGGTTCCGGGCCAGACCATAGAACTCTCCCTGGTGAAAGATAAAGTTGGGCTC
>TARA_R110002167_G_scaffold8292_5_pt1 | contig 16065 bp, 14 predicted proteins | sample TARA_R110002167 | Tara Oceans TARA_R110002167 (sample SAMEA4398238) | marine metagenome | biome: Polar Biome; feature: [MES] marine water layer (ENVO:01000295) within the mesopelagic zone...; material: water (ENVO:00002006), including particulate matter (ENVO:01000060) such as...... | reverse complement strand
CTGCGACAGCCCGTTGCTACCCCAAGATCTGGTTCAACGAATGGCAGTTCAAGCAGCACAAGAAGACGCCGAGATCGCCGTCGCCCACGACGGCCAACGGATGCAACCGGTGGTAAGTCTGATTAAACGTGAGCTTCAGCCGTCGCTGCAGCGTTACCTAGAGAGCGGTAATCGCAAGATCGATCTCTGGTATGCTATGCACAAAGTTTGTTGTGTTGACTTCAGCGATCAACCCGAGGCATTCCTCAACATCAACTCACATACAGACAAGCAGCAGCTAGAGAACCAGGCTTAATGACCCCACCAGTCTCCATCAGCTCACCCTTACCCCTGTTAGGCATCGCTGCTTTCAGCGGTACCGGCAAGACGACCCTGCTCAAACAAGTCATTCCACTGCTTAAACAACGGGGCGTCCGTGTCGGCATGATCAAACATGCCCATCACCGTTTTGATGTTGATACCCCCGGCAAGGACAGCTACGAACTACGCAAGGCAGGTGCGGGACAGATGCTGATCGGCTCGCGCGATCGCTGGGCTCTGATGACCGAAACACCTGAAGAGCAGGAGGATCCCGACCTGAATTACTTGATCGAACAGCTAGACGCCAGTCGCCTTGATCTGATTTTGGTGGAAGGATTTAAACACCTTCCTTTCCCCAAAATAGAGCTTCACCGTCCCAGCATCGGCAATAAACTACTGTTCCCCAAGGATCCGTATGTAATCGCAATCGCCCACGACCAGGCATTACCGGTACCGACCCAGTTGCCCCAATTAGATATTAATAATCCACTGGCAATCGTAAATTTTATCCTCGACTACTGCTTACCCGGAAACGTCATCGATATCCATACCAATAACAAGAATCACAGCTGCAATCGGAACCAGGCCTAATGCACCCAACCATCCAACCTCCACATTTAGACCAAGACCAAGAGACAGATCAAGCATCTGGCCAACACCAGTGCTGTGGCGGCCCCGCTACCGGCCTGCTGCCACTGGCGCAGGGTCAAGCGAAAATATTAGACGAGATTAAACCACTTCAGCAGCAGCTACGGCTGGATCTTCGCGCTGCCCAAAACCGCGTCCTCGCTCAGGATGTGACCTCGCCGATCAATGTTCCGGCTTACAATAATTCAGCTATGGATGGCTATGCCGTAGCCAGTGCCGATATCAACCCTGATACCGAAACCCGACTGCAGGTTGTTGCTAGCGTGCTAGCCGGCCATCCGTTTAGCGGTGAATTACTACCGGGACAATGCGTTAAGATCATGACCGGTGCGCAGATTCCAGATCAGCTCGACAGCGTCATCATCAAAGAGGTTTGCCACTGCGAAACAGACCTGGATGGTCTTAACTGGGTACAGTTTCCGCAGGGTGCCAAAGCGGGTCAGAATCGTCGCATGGCGGGCGAAGACCTCGCTCTGGGAGCGGTCGCTATTCCGGCAGGCACCCGCCTCGGCGCGGCAGAACTGGGAATGATCGCCTCGCTCGGCCAGGCCGAAGTCTGTGTCTATCGCCGTCCAAGGGTCGCCTATTTCTCCACCGGCGATGAGATTCGCAGCCTCGGCCAAACACTTGAAGCAGGCCAAATTTACGACTCCAACCGTTACACCATCACCGCGTTGCTCCAGTCGATGGGGATCGAGGTGATCGACCTAGGTGTTATTCCTGACCGCCCCGATGCGATCGAAGCCGCATTACTACAAACCAGCGCTCAGGCCGATGTGGTCCTTAGTTCAGGCGGGGTTTCTCTGGGTGAGGCCGATTTTGTCAAAGCTGCACTGGATAAGCTTGGTCAAGTCGGGTTCTGGCGTTTGGCGGTCAAACCCGGCCGCCCGCTGGCCTTTGGTCGAATCGGTGAGGCGCACTTTTTCGGCCTGCCCGGCAACCCGGTAGCGGTAATGATCTCTTTCCTGCAGCTGGTCAAGCCCGCTCTGCGCAAACTTGGTGGCGAATCCTGCTGGCTATCACCAAGCTGCCAGCTGCCCAGCGCCGACGCGCTGCGGAAAAAGCCGGGACGAACCGAGTTTATTCGCGGCATCATCGACATCGGTAGCAACGGTCAGCCCCAGGTCCGCAGCAGCGGCCAACAGGGCTCCGGTATCCTGACCTCGATGAGCCACGCTAACTGCCTGATCGTGCTCGCTGATGCCCAAGGGGATATAGCCGCTGGCGATCTGGTCTGCGTACAACCCTTCAACGGCCTACTTTAAGGTCGCCTATCAGCACCCATCAGAGATATCAGCAGTTAAGGTATGGGATGCTCTTTCTGCAGCGGCCCGAGGCAATGTACAATGCCGATTTGCTTCCCTGTACCTAATAACCTAAGCGTCTGACCACTCCTTCTTTTCTACGCTGTAAAGGAACCGATGGATAGCACCAGCTTCACCGGATTACTCAATAACGCTGCGCTGCTCATCGCTCTGGGGGTGATCTACGACGCCCTGGGGCTAGAGGCTGTCGTCAACAAAACCAAGCGCCAGCTGCTCTCCGGCTTGCTGGTAGGTGCGCTCGGCCTGGCAGTCATGAACACCGCCTGGGAGATGGGACCAGGACTGATCTTTGATACCCGCTGGGTCCTGATCAGTCTATGCGGACTCTTTTTTGGTTTTATCCCGACGCTGATCGCCGCCACGATGATGGTGACCCTGCGCCTCTATATTGGCGGCGCTGGCTGGATGGTTGGCTCCCTGGTAATCATTCTCCCGGGCTGCATCGGCCTGATCTGGCGCTACGCCAGTGGCCATTTCAAGAAGAGATTAAACTGGCTCAGGCTTTATCTGTTTGGGCTAATTATTCAGCTGAGCGTACTCGGCCTGATGTTGCTGATGCCGGCGCATCTGCGCTTTAAAATCATCGCCGCATTATGGCTACCCTTGCTGCTGATATTTCCGATCGGCACCATGCTGCTTGGGCTGGTGCTGCGACGCCAGAACGATCGTCGCCAAGCCGAGCGGGCACTTACTGAAAGCCAGCACCTGCTGGACCGAGAGCGCAGTTTATTACGTGGCCTGGTGGACTCTCTCCCGGACCTTATCTCTTTCAAAGACCCCCAGGGACGCTATCTAGGTTGTAATCAAGCCTTTGGCCACTACATCGGCTATCGAGAACCGCAACTCATCGGCAAGACCGGACAACAACTGACCGGCACTGCCTCAGCGACAGCGGCTACCGAGCCTGGGGGTCAAGCCCTGATCAGCGCTGAAAAAAATATTACTTTTGAAGAATGGGTCACCTACCCCGACGGCGAGCAGGTGCTCCATGAAACCATGAAGACAACCTTTCATGGCCAGGATGGCACCCTTTACGGGTTGGTCGAAGTCAACCGTGATATCACCGAACGCAAGAGTGCCGAGGAACAGATTCGCAACCTCGCCTTTTATGATCCCCTTACCCAACTGCCCAATCGACGCTTGCTGTTAGATCGCTTGCAACTGATGATCTCTGCCAGCGCCCGCAACAACAACTACGGCGCGCTGTTCTTCATCGATCTGGATAACTTCAAGACCCTCAATGATACCCGAGGACACAGTGTCGGCGACCAGCTGCTGATTGCTGTCGCTAGCAGACTGAAGGAGTGCCTTAGAGAGGAGGATTCCGTCGCCCGGCTGGGAGGCGATGAATTTGTTGCCATGATCTGTGACCTGGGGAGCATAAAGGTGAGTGCTGCAGCCACGGCCGAGATGATCGCCGAGAAGATTCGCCAGGCACTCTGTAAACCTTACCAGCTTGCCGCCCCCAACGTATCAGGAACAGCTACCCTCCCGCCGATATCACCCTATCACGGCACCCCCAGCATCGGTATCAGCCTGTTTCGATCCGACCTGGGCAGCCGTGACGAAATTATTAAGCAGGCCGATGTTGCGATGTATCAGTCTAAGGCGGCAGGTCGAAATACGATTCGCTTCTTTGACCCTGAGATGCAGGCTGCGCTGGAAAAAAACACCGCACTGTTGTCGGATCTCCATGATGCCCTCAGCCGCAGCGAACTTGAGCTTTATTATCAGGTACAGGTCGACCAACAGCAGGGAATTCGCGGTGCCGAAGTACTGCTACGCTGGCACCATCCAAACCGAGGCATGGTTTCTCCGGCTGACTTCATCCCCCTAGCCGAAGAGAGTGGGCTGATCATCGCCATCGGCCGCTGGGTCATCCAGACCGCCTGTCAGCAACTAAAGCACTGGGAAGCAACCGCCTGTCGGCAGGACTGGCAGATCGCCGTCAATGTCAGCGCGCGTCAATTCCAGCAGCCGACCTTTGTCGACGAGGTGACCGATATTGTCGCCAGCACCGCGATCAACCCGGCTCGGTTAAAACTTGAACTCACCGAAAGCCTGGTCTTGGATGATGTAGAGCGCACGATAACCACTATGCAGCAGCTCAAGCTGCTAGGCATCCACTTCTCGATGGACGATTTTGGCACCGGCCAATCCTCGCTATCGAATCTAAAACGGCTACCGCTGGAACAGTTAAAAATAGATCAATCGTTTGTGCGGGATATCACCAGCGACCCCGATGATGCGGCGATCGTCAAAGCGATTATCAGCCTGTCTCAAAGCCTTAAATACGATGTGATCGCGGAAGGGGTCGAAACGGATGCGCAGCGTCAGTTTCTCTATAACAACGGTTGCAGTCAGTACCAAGGGTATCTGTTCAGCCGCCCGCTACCGCTGCCAGAGTTCGAAACACTGGTAACAACCGGCGCTCTGGCAAAGCTCAACATCAGCAATCAGGGTCAAAAAGCGGATTCAGCAGAGGCTATTTGAAAAGCGATCCCTGCCAGACCAAACTACAGAGAATTAGGCTTCGCGTTGCTTGTTGCCCAAAGAGATATGTTTAGGACCCGCTAGGTTATGCTGGCCACTGACACCAGAATTGATAACCTGAATCTCGCCGCCTGCTTTCAAGAAAGCTGCTGTTTGTTCCTGTATTGATAGCGAGGTTTCGGTGGGCGCTGATTTTTTCTTTTTGGAAACGGTTGTCTTTACAACGGCTGTCTTCACTACTTTGGCGACCATGCTCAAGCCTCTTACTTTTAGAAAATTAGCTAGATAGCATACAGGATTTAAGCTTCGAATGCTGAAGTAGTTTCAGCACTCAACCAGTAGCATCCAGCAACATCAAAACGTATCCGAGTACAGCCTTAACCCTGAGTGTTGCATTCATCGACTCGACCACTGGACACTTGGTAGCGGTTGCGGCCCGCAGCCTTAGCCTGATACATCGCAGCATCTGCCTCTTTAAACAGCTGCTTAATGCTCTCATGACGACTCACAAACAGCGCGATACCGATGCTTGATGTTGCCACATACTGACTGCCGTTGATCAGATGCGGCTCCTGCAACTGCTGTAATATACTGGTGGCAATCTGCCCGGCGTGCGCTTTTGCAATCTCGACCCTGTCCCCAAGAAAATCTAGCACGACCATAAACTCGTCACCGCCTAGGCGGCCCACGGTATCGGTCTCTCGTACCGACTTGATCAGCCGGCAGGCCACTTCGCAAAGTACTCGATCGCCTGCCTCATGGCCTTCGTTGTCATTGATCGGTTTAAAATTGTCGAGATCGATCATCAGCAGCGCACCGTAACTGCCGCTACGGGTCGACTCGGCAAGCGAATGCTCAATTCGATCGAGCAGCAGACGGCGATTGGGCAACTGGGTCAAGGGATCGTAGAACGCTAACTGCTCTGCAGCCTGCTCAGCCTGTTTGCGCTCGGTGATATCCCGGCTCACCCCTACCAAGCCTAGCAGCAACCCATCACTGTCGATGACCGGAGTTTTCAGTGTCTCCAGCAACACCCGGTCACCATTGGGATAGCTGGCCCACTCTTCATTTTTAGTGGGTTTGTTCTGCTGCAATACCTGCATATCCACCGCACGTAACAGTCGCGCATTAACTGAATTAAATAGCTCAAAGTCTGTTTTACCCTGCAGTTCTGGCAGCTGCTTGCCAACCACTCGTTGAAAGGCCTGATTGGCGCCCAGATAGAAGCCATCCGGGTCTTTAAAAAAGATCAGATCCGTAGTTGCATCGATCACACTCTGGAGTAACACACGCTGCTGTCGCAGCTCATTCAGCAGCGCCTTACGCTCGGTGATATCACTAAAGGCCACCACCACACTCTGAACCCGATCGGCATCCACAATGGCATTGGCGCGTAGCTCAACCGGAAACAGGGTGCCATCTTTACGTACAAACCAATCTTCCACTTGCCGGGAGACCCCATCGATTAGGGTCTGAAACATCGGGCAGGCCTCTATCGGGTAGGGACTGCCATCTTCGTGACTATGGTGAAACAGCGCATGGCTTTTTTTAGTAGCGATCTCATCACGGCTGTATCCCAGTAAACTCACCGCCGCAGAATTGATAAACCAGATATACCCCCGGGTATCCATGCAGTAGACCCCCTCCCCCAGCCGATCGAGCATAGCTTGATGCTGTCGCAACCGAATATTTATCCTACGCAACGCCCTGTTATGCTTTCGGGAGCGACGTAAAACAACCGTACCGATAATCAACAGCAACCCCAGCAGCACAGCGCCCCACTCCAACAGCATGCCGGTGAGCCGATCAAACGCCAACGCCTTGGAGCTAGAATGGATATTAAGCCGCGACATCACCGCCTCTACAGGGCTATAGTCCAGTGCGGGTGAAAAACCTATGTATTGACCCACCCGCGCGGCTGGGTCGGATGCAGCTATTCTTTGCAACTGGCTTGATACCGACTGTTTCAGCCGGGTATCGACATGCGCAAGAGCCGCCAACGGCCATTCAGGGTAGAGATCCGTAGAGAGCAGTAGCGGGAAAGCGGCACGGGGCTGCTGGTTGATCACCTTGATCAGAGACAGGTCTATTTTCCCTTCGCGCGCCATCGTCTCCAGAATGCCGGTACGGACAAAGCCAATATCGGCACTCCGCTTCAGCACCTCGTAAACGCTATTATCCTGCGGCAGGCCGATAAAACGCTGCACGCCCAGATCCTGTTGACTATCGATACCGGCCTGCTTCAACGTCCATTGCTGAGCTATATAGCCCCCCAAAACGTCATTCCTTGCTGAAACCAGCGACTTTCCCCGAAGGTCATCGAGACGGCTAATATCATCCCTGTCACTGCGGGAGAAGATAACCCCTCCAAATTGCGCTAGAGGGTGATCACCCACCCGAGTAATAAGCGTAGCAACCGCTTCAATACCAGCTTCATGGTGCAACTGAATATAATCGTCGGGATGGGTCAAAACGAACTCCACAGTTTTATCGGCAACTGCTTGAGTGAGTTCAGGATAGGCCAGCGGTAGGAGTTCAAACGTATACGCGGGAAGGGTGCGATTAAGGTAATCGGCCGTCGGCTGCCAACGCGCGTCGGTTTGCGCCAACGAACGAAAAGCATGTACGCCTATGCGTACCACCGGGAGAGTTTGAGAGGGCGTGGAGGAGGTTATTGCAGAGGTAAGATGAAGATCGGAATAAGCGGGCGGCGCAAACAGCAGCCATCCCAGCGTTAGCAGCACACAACCGCCTGATCGCCTTAGATCAGTCTGCGTTAGCACCGATCGCATTAGAACAACATGCGTCTGAAGCCATTCTGCCATGATAGCGACCATCCATCACTGGATTGACTTGCTTGCATACTCAGCCCTATCCATTGCTAAGCACTAGCCATTGCTGAGTATCAACCTGAACCAGGTCTTTAGTGTATTCCTAGGGGCTAATAAAGAACCTGATCAAGATCACACTACCGCCAAAATCTTAGACCAACATAGGTGTTTCTCCTTACTCTGGGTATTGTTAATTCAATTCAAAGGATCGTGCCTGATTCAAACTATCGAATTTAACTCAACGAGTGAATCTGATTCAAACGAACGGATCAGACTTAGCAACTGATTGGCGCCCTGCCCCAGAGAACCATTGTTATCGATCGGCACCACCCCGGCCTCCAATAGCTGAGTGTACTGCTGTGCCCTCTCGATTCTTGCCAAAATCTGAGCATCGGTTTCACGCCCCCGCAGGCGCAGCCGCTGCTCGAGACTGGCTGCATCGACCTGAACCAACAACGGCACTAGATGCTCGGGATAACGTGCCTGCGCCTGAGGTAGATAATCCCTAGAGCCATTAACCAGCACATCAAAGCCCTGCGCAAGCCAGAGCTCTATCTCCATACCTATCCCGTAATCATAACCGTTGGCCTGCCACTGCATGGCGAATGCCTGGGCGGCCCGGCGCTGGACAAATTCCGCTGCCGTTAACCAGATGTGATTTTCACCCCTAAGCTCCGGCTCTCGGGTGATGTAACGATGGGCGACAAAACAGCGATCGGTATCGATGATCTGGCGGCGGACATGACACAACAGGCTGTCCTTACCAGAACCAGAAGCCCCCATCAGATAAAAAATACGCCCCATCAAAAGCCGCAACCTCCGCCGCCATTACTGCCATAACCACAGCCGCTGCTACGACCACAAGGAGCTAGCTCCGGGTTCTTCAACGAACGGCTTTGCACCACCGCTCCCCCGTTGGCCAGGCGTTCTACCGGGCCGTCCGCAGGCGTCGAGCCCGGTTCCAGGCCGGTACAGGCGCAAAGTTCCGCCCAGGTCTGTATCTCCATGCTCATCGCATGGCGCGCCTCATAAACAGCACCCGTGGTGCTGCATCGGTAATCGTATGTTGGCATCCTAAATCCTTCCCAGACTCCGCTACGCTTTCTATATACCCATCCGCTGCATAACGGGGTCCAAATTGTACGCCAGCAGCAGCGCTGTCGGAACAGATTCTGAACCTTACAAAGCAACCACCCTGTAGGTTGGGCTTCAGCCCAACAAAGCAACCGACACCGGCGCAACCTTCGGAATGAATTAACCCTCTGCGAATGACTCCCAGGTCGCGAGCAAAAGTCCCGAACAATCTGAGCCCATTATCCAAGTCAGCACTGGCGATTACCAAGCAGGCTGATTATGATTCGGCAACCAACTACCCTGGAGAGAACTATGAACTGCCTGTTCTGCAGCATCCTCGACAAAAAAATTCCTGCCGATATCGTCTACGAAGACGAGCATCTATTAGCATTTCGCGACATCAATCCTCAGACACCACAACACATGCTGATCATCCCCAAAAAACACATTACAACCCTTAACGATGCGCAAGAGGCCGACGCCTTGACCCTAGGACGTCTGTCGCTGGCCGCGGCTAAACTCGCCAAGCAGCTCGGCTTTGCCGACCAGGGTTACCGCACCGTAATGAACTGTAATGAGCACGGCGGGCAAACGGTCTACCACATCCACCTGCATCTGTTAGGCGGCAAAGCACTGGGCTGGCCCCCGTTTACCGATCAGCTCAAAGCTGGCTGATCCGACCAGACCACTCACTTCGGTTTCTTTAAAACCACGCCTAGCTCGACTTTCGTCGGATCTATTGATCCGGCGCATGCGCTTACACATTCTATATCGCCTCCCAACATTGCAGTGCAACATAAGCTTGCTATGATGGTCCCCACAAATTTTCACAGTGATAGGTATCATCATGGTTTTGGATAACAGCCCACCCGCGCATGACCAGCTTGAGTTTTTTATCGCGCAAACGTCAAGAACACCACCGGTCAGCACGGCGGTCATCCATCCGGTTGATGCCAACAGCCTTCTAGGCGCGATCGAAGCGGCCGAGCGGAGCATCATCGATCCGGTTCTGATCGGCCCTGAAGATAAGATCCGCGCAACCGCCGAAGAGCATCAACTCGATATCAGCCAATACCGTATTACCAACACCCTACACAGCCATGAATCGGCTGAAACGGCGGTGGCGATGGCGCGCAGCCTGGATGTAAAAATTCTGATGAAAGGCGGCATCTCTTCCGACGAGATGCTGCGCGCTGTCATCCACAAAACCAACGGGGTGCGTACCGAGCGGCGCCTGAGTCACCTGTTTATGATGGACATCCCCAACTACCACAAGCCATTGATGATCAGCGATGCTGCGATCAATATCGCCCCGGATCTGGATATCAAGCGCGACATCATCCAAAACGCCATCTACTTCTGTCATGCGATCGGTATTGCCGCACCCAAGGTGGCGATTCTAGCAGCGGTTGAGAAAGTTAAGTCCAATATGCAAAGCACTATTGATGCCGCAGCACTGTGCAAGATGGCCGACCGTGGCCAGATCACCGGCGGTATTCTCGACGGCCCGCTGGCATTCGATAACGCCATCTCCCTGGAAGCGGCGATCGATAAGCATATCGTTTCGCGCGTTTCTGGCGAAGCCGATATCCTCCTGGCCCCCGACCTGGAATCTGCCAACATGCTCGGCAAGCAATTGATCTACCTGGCCGGTGCCAAATCAGCAGGGCTGGTACTGGGTGCCCGGGTACCGATCGTATTAACCAGCCGCGCTGAGAAAACCCTGGGGCGTTTGGCTTCCTGCGCCCTGGCCGCCCTTCAGGTCACCCATGGAGAGATTCGATGAACAGTATCTTTACCGTTAACGGCGGCTCATCCAGCCTCAAGTGCGCACTGTTTTGTATCAAGGGTGAACAGCCTGAGCTGTTATTCAACTTCAAGCTCAGCAACATCCTCGGTCAGGCTCGGGCCCAGATCAGTGACCAGCGGGGCGAGCGGATCGCCGATCTGGCGCCGGATTTTTCCGAGATCGATCGTGACGGCCGCCACCAGGCCTGTCTGGACTTTGTCTTTGCCTGGATTCGTGGCAACGCCGGCGAGCAGACCCTCAAAGCGATCAGCCATCGCGTGGTTCATGGAGGTTCGGTATTTAGCGCACCCGCGGTGGTCAATGACGCCGAACTGGAGCAGCTACGCCAGTTCATTCCGCTGGCACCGCTGCACCAACCCTTTAACTTGAAATTGATCGAGGCCTGTCACGCGCTGCTGCCCGAGGTACCTCAGATCGCCTGTTTCGATACTATGTTCCACAGCCTGATGCCCAAGGTCGCGACCCTATTTGCGCTGCCACGCCAATTAAGCGACGAGGGTGTGCGCCGCTACGGCTTCCACGGTCTCTCCTACGAGTACATCCAACGTCAACTCGAACAACGCGCTGCCGGCGGTCTCAACACCGTGGTCGGCCACCTGGGCGCCGGCGCCAGCCTCTGTGCGATTAAGGCCGGTCGCAGTATCACCTCCACCATGGGCTTTACCGCCCTGGAAGGCCCACCCATGGGCAGCCGTTGCGGCAGCATCGATCCCGGCGTACTGCTCTATCTGATGCGCGAAAAAGCGATGGATGTCGATGCGATCGAAACCCTGCTCTACAAGAAGAGCGGCTGGCTGGGCGTATCTGGCGGCATCAGCAGTGAAATGGCAGAACTGCTGGCCAGTGACAAACCCGAAGCCAAACAAGCGGTGGAGCTGTTCAGCTACCGCGTCGCGCGTGAGATCGGCAGCCTAAGCGCCGCGCTGGAGGGCCTGGAGCAGATCGTCTTTACCGGCGGGGTGGGTGAAAACAGTGCCGAGATTCGCGCCGACATCTGTGCCCGCAGCCAATGGTTGGGGATTCAGATCGATGCGAGCGCTAACCAGGCCAATGCCGAGATCATCAGTACCCCAGGCAGTCGGGTCATCGTCCGCGTCATCCCCACCGACGAAGAGGGGATGTTGGCACTGCATGGGATGGAGATGTTGGCTTAAGCCGGCACTAGAGCGCAGAACGTAAAAATAAGAACGAAGAGCAGGGCTAGCGGGCGCCCTGCTCGATCCACTGCTGAATCAGTTCAAACTGCGTCGCATCCAGAGCAGCCGGCCCCGGCGGCATAATGCTGAAGCGCCCCGGCACCACGCGGATAAAGTTCACCAGAGTGCCTTTTTCCGGCTCCCCGGCAAACAACACCGCATTGTTTGCGCCGCCTTGATAAATATTTTCCAGCGAATCTAGTCGCAAACCACCCTTCGGAAACCAGCCCGAATGGCACTCAACACAATAGCGATCGAACAGCGGCTTAACCTGCTGCTGATAGGTCACAGATTCAGCCTGGGCAACCGCCGCAACGCAACATAACAACGTAAAAACCCTACACTTCACAGACCTACTCCCCGCTCGTCAACAGCCAAAAAAAACCCAACCCATTTGTAACCAAGGGATTACTGAATCCCATTGATAGGGACCAACGCAACCTACGTTTTTCATTGCAATGCAACATTGACCCTATAATATATGCTCCATTCCCATACATTGATTAAACCACAGGTAACAGTTATGAGCTCAGCTCTGATGCAAGGTAAAAAAGTTCTTATCGTCGGTATCGCCAACGACAACAGCATCGCTTACGGCACCGCCCGCAAGCTTAAGGAGCAGGGCGCCGAGCTGTGCATCACCTATCTCAACGAGAAGTCGCGCCGCTTCGTTGAGCCTCTGGCTCAGGAACTGGGCGCAGAGTTGATTCTGCCGATGGATATCACCGTAGCTGGCGAGCTAGAAAATGTATTCAACAGGATCCAGGAGAAGTGGGGAGTATTGCACGGCGTGGTTCACTCTATCGCTTTCTGCCCACTGGCAGACCTGCACGCACCGGTTTCCGAGTGCTCTCGCGAAGGCTTCTCGATGGCAATGGATGTCTCCTGCTACTCCTTCATCGAGATGGCGCGCTTATCCAAACCGCTGATGATCGAAGGCGGCTCGATGATCAACTACTCCTACCTGGGCAGCGCCATCGCCACCGGTGACTACAACATCATGGGCGTCGCCAAAGCCGGTCTGGAAGCGGCAACCCGTTACCTAGCACGCGATCTGGGTAAGAACAACATCCGCGTCAACTGCATCTCCCCAGGCCCGATCCAGACCCGTGCTGCCAGCGGCATCAAGAATTTCAGCGCAATGCTCGAGCACGATGCCGAGATGTCTTGCGATGGTAAGCTTCCCACTATCGATGAAGTAGGCGACGCCTCTCTATACTTCCTCAGCGACCTGTCACGCGGCGTAACCGGCACCATCCACTACGTGGATCACGGGGTTTGCATTACTGGCTAAAAAAGCGGCTAAGAAAGCGGCTGAGCAAACCGCGCATACCAAACCTTTAAAGCCCGCATCGCGGGCTTTTTTAAGCCGCCCATCAAACTTGCCGAAATACCCAGCTAGGAATGTATTATCATGGCGGGTTTAAAATCCTTAACTTATTACTTGGAACTGGGTTGTCATCCGATACACCCCCCTCAGCATGCTTGATCTGATTCGCGAACTTTGGTGTTTTATCCTCCACGGAAAACGGTTCTGGATGCTTCCTATCTTATTTATCCTGGCCCTGCTGGGAGGTTTGATTGTAGCGACTGAAGGCTCTACCTTACTGCCCTTTATCTATGCGCTCTTTTAGCAAACAATCCTGGTCATATCACCGACGCTGGATCTATGCGGCTATCGTAGTGCTCGCTTTTTTTATCCTTGTAGAGACCATACTCAAGCTTAACGGAGTTCAATCACTCCTAGCTGAAGAAGACCCCTACGTTGGGTTTTCTAACAAACTAGCTAGATTTGAGCGAGTCCCCTCCGAGCAAGGGGATCAGATGGTGCTCAAACATTACAAGCCAGGGATGTTTAATGATCAACAATTCCCCGTTAACAAAAGCCCGAACACATACAGGATATTCTGCCTTGGGGGATCGACCACTTTTGGTCGCCCTTACGACCATCGCACTTCGTTTTGTGGCTGGTTAAATGCGTATTTGACTGCGGCAGATCCCACACATATCTGGGAGGTCATCAATGTCGGCGGCATCAGTTATGCAAGCTACCGTGTAGCCGCAATGATGGCAGAACTGAACACCTATCAACCCGATCTGTACATCGTTTATTCAGGCCATAATGAATTTTTAGAGGAGCGTACTTATAGAGAAATAGCAGCAATGCCTGAATGGATCCGCGACCTCAGCACCGAACTCAGTCGATCGCGCCTCTACAGCGAGCTAAAACGTCGGATTAGAACGCTCAGATCACCCGCCCTTGAGGATACCAACGACATAGTGCTGAAAGATGAAGTTGATGAAATACTGAGCCACTCGGTTGGACCCAAATCCTACAAACGCGATGATGCGCTTAACCGCACTATTCAAGACCACTATCGTTTCAATGTGGAGCGGATGATTCGAATAGCAGAATCAAACAACACCCAAATAGTATTTGTTCAGCCTGCCGCCAAATTACACGAAGAAACCCCGTTTAAAAGCGAGCATAGGGACGGGATCAATGCCTCCGAGATGCTGCGCTGGAACGCTCTCTTTCAGCAAACTCAAAAACTCTACGCTCAAGAGCTCTATTCCCAAGCCCTGAAAAGCATAGATCAGGCACTGGAGATCGATAGCCGTTATGCTGAATCACACTACTGGCGCGGCAAAATACTCTTTGCCTTGCAGAATTACTCCCAAGCGCGCATCGCCTATCAGCGCAGCTTAGATGAAGACATTGCACCACTGCGTATATTGGGCAGCATGCAGCAGACGCTTTTCGAAATAATCCAGGCACATCAAGTCGCGCTAATAGATTTCCCAGCAATCATCGCTGACGCGTCCCGACAAAACCTAGGTCACGATCTACCCGGTAGCAAACTGTTCTTGGATCATGTCCATCCAACGATAGAGATGCATCAAGCGCTAGGCTTAGCACTGTTTGAACGATTAAAGCAGCACGGCACTGTCAATCCTGGAAAGGAGTGGAATAGCACCGCGCTTGAGGCGGCTACGAAATCTCAACTAGCCCTCGTGGACAAAAAACTGCAGCGTGAAGCACTGCATAACCTAGCATCCGTCATCCGCTGGAGCGGTAAAACCGAACAAGCGTATGCGCTATTGTTAAGAAGCCAGCAGGAGTTCGGGAACATTCCACGCACACTGACTATGCTTTCGACTTTGGCCCAAAGGCTTGGACAAACAGCGGACGCATTAAAACATGCCTACCAGGCAACCGAACTCTACCCCGAAGATATTAATAGCTGGACCTATTTAGCAAGCCTGTACGAATCGAATGGACAACCTGCAGAAGCGGAAAATACTTACCGAAGAGGTCTAGCTCTACAACCTGAGCATATTGAACTGCGCCAAGCGCTCTCTCTAGTACTCATCCAGACGGGTCGCACTGCCGAAGCCATTAACGAGATTGAACGGATAGTTAAACTCGATCCAAGCCTCGATGAAGGCTTCCTGAACCTGGGCATTTTGTATGCAGAACTTGAACAATACAGCCAATCTGAGCTCAACTTCCGCCAAGCCCTGGGGTTAAACCCTAATCTTGCTTATGCCTATACGGGTCTAGCCATTATTTATGAACGAATGTTTAAGTATAATAAAGCGCTCCAAAATTTCCGAAGAGCACAGCAACTAGAGCCTTTAAACCCAGAAGCCTCAAACAACCTGGGCCGACTACTGGCTCGCTCTGGCGATCCAGCGAGCGCCATAAAAGAGTTTGAAGCGGCGCTTAAGCTCGATCCGAATTACAGGGAGGCACAACAGAATTTAAAAATTGCTCAAGCCCAACAACAAGCACACTAAATCAAGCCAGCGGCGCCTCGACACGTGCGGCATCAGAAAATTTACAGAGACAATAATCCATCTATATTTTCACCAGTGACGTAATCGGCAAATCAACTATGGGCACTAAGCTTTCACCAGAACAGCAGTTTGGACTGATCTTGGCAGCGATAGCAGCACTTCTCGCATTCTGGCCTTTACTCAGCAAAACACAGCCATCGTGGTATTTTGCAAGCGTGGCCCTTGTGTTACTTCTAATTAGCTGGAAGTTCTCTAAGCGCTTATCACCCGCCACCAAGGGCTGGCTTTTTCTAGGAAAAAAACTGGGCGCTTTCAATTCGGTTCTACTACTCTGCCTAGCCTTTTATCTTCTGATAACGCCGCTGGCCTTAATCTTCAAAATAATCCGCCGCGACCCCTTGCAACTCAGACACAAAAACCTCGACAGCTATTGGATAAAAACCGACAAATCATGGACACCAGAATCATTCAAGCAACAGTTCTAAACGAGCTTTGGTACCTTTTAAGTCTCAGCTCGAGCTATCCATCCAGCTCTGTCGTCCTTTAACATGTGGATTCTCGGCATATCGGCTTATTACCATGACAGT
>TARA_R110002167_G_scaffold366222_1_pt1 | contig 16091 bp, 9 predicted proteins | sample TARA_R110002167 | Tara Oceans TARA_R110002167 (sample SAMEA4398238) | marine metagenome | biome: Polar Biome; feature: [MES] marine water layer (ENVO:01000295) within the mesopelagic zone...; material: water (ENVO:00002006), including particulate matter (ENVO:01000060) such as...... | reverse complement strand
AAAATCTCTCGCATTCCGCATGGATCAAGAAACGGGGGGAAGGTCAATTCAAGAGTAATTTCATAATAAATATTCTATGATTCTATCTCATATTTATCTGGAAGATTCCTTGGTAGATAATTTACTCCTTCAATTCGCGTCAATACAGATTCATGTAATAAAGGACTAGTTCTCCCAGGAATATATGACTTTATCTTCCGGTGTTTCCAAAAATTGGGACATTTCCAACGTTTACTTCTGCTTTCTGCTGAATAACTTCTTCGAGGCATGAGCTCAAATATATGCCAGTGTTTGAGTAGGGACTCATGGATTACTCCCAACGCATCAGCAGGTAGATGTGTTGGAGGATTGTTAGTAATATATTGCTGACTGTCAGGATCAAATTATAACCCACAGCTCTCGCCTTCTCGAAGCATCCATTCCAGCGATATTTTAGACAGTGCTCCTGTTACTTCTGGATAACCTCCACCAACATCACAATGACAACCCGAAAACCAGACTTCTTTGATGGTTTCATGTTGGTGATTACTTTCAGGGCGGAAATGGTTTACTCGAAACATTGCTCGATGTTCATCAATTGCTACCGCGTGTCTGATATGTTTGATTTGTGAATTATTGGCGGTGTGTGGTAATGTTCTTAAATCGTTAATCCATCCAAATGAACTGACGGTGTCCCAAACACCAACAAAGTGAATCATTACTTTTTCATTTATGCAGAAGCATTTTTTGAAACGATTACCGCCCTGAAATCTCATAGAGATGGTGTGATCTATATTCTCACCGCTATAAACAGACCAAGCCATTTCAGCAAGATGCTCCAATTCCGGGCGTAATAATCCCAGAAAATATATCATACCAGCGATTCCTCGAGCAGCATATGGGCCACGGCTAAATCCAACTAGATAAATCTGATCACCTGGTTCATAGTATTTTACCAGGAACCGATAAGCTTCTACTACGTGCTCACGAATAGAATGCCCCATTGCAGAATCCAGAGTGCGGCTCAAACGCCGACCGCGTTGACTAATTCGGTCGGTATTTGAAATAACTCCTACTCCACAATCGTAGTAGACAATCAGTGAATCATTACGAACCAGGCAACGATAAAACCTCAACACATTTGTAGACTCAGTTGCAATTTCATTTGTTGTCCCATCACAGCAAAGAATAATATTCTTCGACACTTGCTCTCTCCGATTAATTTGATTGCCAGTAGTTTGGTTTCATATCAAAGAGTGAGTTGAGCATATGAGCTAAACACATGCTGTTCCAACTTCAATGATGAGTTCAAGCTATCAGTACCATTCGCATTTTCATGAAATTAAATATACTTGAGCATAAAAAGCGAGCGATCAATGCTTACTAATTTGGAAAAGTGCTCTGATACGATATTCCGACACTAACTCGGTAGCGACGATTTGATGCTAATAATTTACTGGGTCAAGTAAATTAATAATGATTGAATCTTTGTTCGGCTCTCGAAAATTCACTTCATACATTCGACCACGTTCTAATTTTTTCCTGAAAAATGCTTCTACGCTTTTAGTAAACCCTTTTTTGCCTGTCTTATTTGTCAAATGTAAAATAAAATCATCTTGAGAATGAGCCACTTCCAGCATTTTTTCGATCGTCTTGATCAATTCAGGATTCCCATGTTTTCCATTTCCGGACGCAACGTAATGAGTAGCGGGAAATGAGCTGAAAAATTCCGTCGTGACATTCCGATCACTTCCGTGATGTGGTAGTTTCAGCAAGTCGACATGTAGCTGATGATTTTGATCATATAAACCGGCTCCCTCGACACCTGCAAATATATCATCCCCACGTGCATCGCCTGTGAGAAGCATTCTCTTGCCCTCGCATTCAGCTAACACGACGATGCTTGATAAGTTGGCAACTGATGTATCAGAAAAAGCAGCCAAATCTGCGAGAGATTTTAAATTGGGTTTTTTGCGAATGGCTGCATCCCATTTCGACCTTAATGATTTCAGCCGTATAATATCTGGAGCCAGAATAGTAAGCTTCAAGTCCTGATCCCACTTAATTGTCCGCACTCCGTGTTCAGGGCGAGCTATCAATGGGCGGAATCCATTTTCTCTTTTCTGACCATTCCAGGCATTTAGAGCAATTCCCAGTTTTGCTATGTTATGGTGAAGTTTACGTCCCTGATTTACACTCGAGAGTATGGCAGCGCTATATTGATCTTTAATTTCAATATCAGGAAAAGTACCATCGACACCAGCTAAATTAATTTGATCGATTAATCCATTAAATATTTCTTCGTCTTGGTTCCCCAGAATATCATCAAAGCTGTTAAGCCAGAAAGTGCGAATATTGTAAGGAATTGCAGACTGGTCTTCCTTCTTCTCAATTAAATCATCCGTCATTGCTAACAGACCTTCTATATGATCATCATCAATGTGACTGACCATTACAATCTGCAGCTGTAGTTGACCATTTGCATCAGGAAATATTTGTCGTAACTCCTCTAAACGCTTGGCGGTCGTATTTAAAAACGTGTTGCGATTTGGACCTCCATCGATCAGCAGAAATTTGGGGGCACTTTTATTTCCGTAATGTAATAGTAGTGAATCACCTTCATCAGCTTGAAATACTTCCAGAGAAAAAATGGACATTTCAAAACACCTTTCTAATGGGTAGAATCCCGGCTATTACAATCAAATTAAACAAATTGAAGTGCGCGTAATATATCCAGCATTCCCGCACCCTGGTAATGTCTCTCGCGGCCTAAATTCGTAGCTGTCTGACAGAGAATCATTTTTATTCGCTCTGGATTACCGATCAATTCACTATTTCGAGCCATTAATAAAGCGGCTGCTCCACTAACATGAGGCGCCGCCATGCTGGTTCCATCAAGGGACTTGCTTTTATTTCCAGGAACTGGAGCCTCAATTTTCTCACCAGGGGCTACAAGATCTGGTTTCATGCGCCCGTCTCCAGTTGGTCCCCGACTGGAGAAATAGGAAACACCATATTTATGCGGCTGAGAACGATGAGTCGCTCCAACAGTAATTACGCGCTCTGCATTTCCTGGATCTGTTATCGTACTTTCCCGGTAACCGGAATTTCCCCTCAGGTTATTATCATCAACTCCAGCAAATCCTCTGTTTCCAGCTGCAGCTACGACTACGACTCCGCTTCTGACCAATCGGTCACATTCCTCGCAAACGGGAGTCTGTCCACATGCATAACTCCTCACATCGTGATTAATAGACATGCTGATATTAATTCCATGAATCAAGGGAATATCAGAGGTCGCATTCCGGTTTCGAACGAAATGTAATGCAGCCAGAATACTAAACTCATCTGCCATACCTTCTTGATCAAGTACTCTCAAATCGTATAACATAATGGAGGGGCAGACTCCTACCATCCGCATATTTTCAGTCTCCCAGTCGGCACCTAAAATTCCTGCCACATGAGTCCCGTGAAGATTTTTGGGAATTGATTTTTCCAAATCAGTCCAATCATAGTTAATTCGAATCGTTTCGAGTAAACTCTCCCAGTCCAATAAGCTGCCTGCAACAAGTCTTTTTCGCAACTCTTTTGCTTTTTCATCAAAGGCTCCCGACATCTGACTGATGCTGATACCTAAGTCTTTTATGCTGAGCGACAGCTTTTCTCTCAGCTTGGTAAAGTCATATGTAGCAACGATCCTCGTATGATTTTTGCTGCCGTTTTCAAATGGTTGGCTGAAGAATTCCCCATCCTTTTTTCTTTTTCGAAAAGCTAAATGTGTTGCATCAATTCCTGAATCAATAATTGCCCAGGCGATCCCGTCTGCATGGGGACGAAATAGTAAATTGGCGGCATCTGCTTTAATTGCTGGAATTGATCTGCGTACGGTTGTTTCTGCTTTTCGATTTATAGATATACCCCACAAGTGGGGTTCTGAGGATTCATGTTGTATTAGATCTAGAAAATCACTCATCCGTTTCGATAGATTATTTAAATTAATATTCTTCAAATCAGATTTGAGACACATTCGCCACCAGATTAAACCAGCCAGCTCCATAAACCATTTGCCGCTACCTGTCAGATTTTTCACAGAAGACTCGTATTTTTTGTGTGATACCATGGATTCGACTTTTGCTGCTATCTGCGACGATACGGATGTGTGATCATGGCTGAATTCGGAATCAATCATTCGTGATGGATCCTCAACGACATAATGCTGCCACCATTTTGTCAGAGGAAGAGCGACACAGATCAGTTCCCTGAAAGTCAAACGTGTGCAAACATGTGTGTCGGTATAACTGAGGTCGTATTTACTCAGCCAGTCTTCATGTAGAATCTGCTCTTTGTTCGGCGCAGTCTTATTTGGAAACAGTTTCAATTCGTGTAGGTTATAATCATGCAGAGAGACTACCAGATGACAAACAAGATCTTGCGCAGTACTTGCTCGGTGAGGTGAGAGCAACAAATCTTGTCGCTCTTTGTGGCTGTCATGATTCGATTCTGCTATCAGAGCATAATTCTGCCAGACCTCTGGATAGATCGGAGTGTCTTGGGTAAACCGATTTTGGATGCTGCTTATATGAAGCAATTCATCAAATTTATTTTTAAAATTTGACACGATATCTATGGCCCTCATTCTGTGAAACAGTTGGAGTTTCGAACTTCTTTTTTAAAAAAGGAGTGGCTCAGAAAATGCAAGTTACTGAAATTGCATGTCATTCACATATAAGTTTCTCCCTATAGTTTAACTGCACAAAAATCACTTTGCACATAAATTCAAGTGTCCAACAAAAAATTATAAGTCGCGAGTTTATTTGAGGATGTCCGATTTATAAGCTCTACCCATTTAACACTTTGCACCTATACAAACAGTTTATTCAGTATGGTTAAGCTGTTTAGAATTTACTAAAATAACCGCCGATTAACTTCTATTTGCTTATTTTCTGTTTTAAGTCAGTTTATTCTTCTGATTTCACCGCTTGGAATAACTCTTGTTGGAGGCAAATATTTCCTGAATTAACAAATCAGGAAATTCATATGGTATTTTTCAGAATTATTGTCGCATCGGTAATAATTTTTATACTTGTCCCTTTGTGTACGGTAAATTTAAAAGGTGAACATACTCATTATCAGAAGGCACATGAAATACAAATCTAATATTGCTATTTGGAGAGAACGAAATGCCAACTACCTTTCGCTGTACTTTGATAATGTTTATAGCACTGATTTCCGGAACTCCCGGAATCTGTAATACCAACTTTGGTGACACAAAGATCTGTCCTGTAGAGACTCCATTTAAAAAGTTACCTTCTGTAACAGAAATCACTCAAACAACTTCCGAAACAGAGAATCTATCCGAAGATAGTTGTAAAGATAAGCCATGTACTCATGAATGTTTTGTTGATGCAGTTTTCACCAAAGCTGCCCGATTTCCCGTCAATGAATTCGGCACCTGTGGCCAGGTTTACGAGACTGACGCAGTCATCATCTACGAAGATATGGTGCTTCAATCGCAGGGAAACGGAAAGTATCTTGTCAAATTTGTTATAGAAACCCCGGAGATTCCTGTAACAATGCGGCTGCAGTTTGTGGTTAAGAAAAAAGTCTGTGGTAAAAAAGAGAAGACCATCGGCACAATTACACTCCCCCCGATCACAATCGATCCCGCACAACGGGACAGCAACACAGGGAGCCGATTCTGGGTCATCAAACACAATGGTTATTCAAGCATTCTGAATAAGTGTCACTGCAAATTGAAGGATTATAAAGTGATTCGACAGGGCACCGCCAGATTCGGATCCTACTCCAGCCAGACGGCCTTCCATTATTAAACGGCAAAAACTGCCGGTAAAAATCGATTTTCAAGAGCCAGTGCATGTAACGTGCGACTGGCTTTTTCTTTAGCATGACACAATTTTTTATATTCAATGTACACAGTCCACATGGGTGTATACTTTTCCACAAAATTGGAACAACCGTTTAATATTAACAGCCTTTCCCTCCGATAGAGAACAAAAGAAACTTATCGCGCATCTGAACAGTGTAATTGAGAGATACGTTCTGATGCACAATTAACGCCTTTCTGATCTCCCCATTTTCAAGTTACCAAGGATGGTAAAATGTTGCGGGCCCTGGGAATTGTCTTTCTCGTCTTACTGGTAATGTTGATGGCGGTTGGAGGAGGATTCCTCAGCCACTTCCTGACTCGGATCAATTCGCCTCAGGTTCAGAACCAAAATCTCCAGCAGGTCAATCACGCTGTCAGTCCGGGTGGAGGTGGGTATCCAGCGAATTACCAGCCTACCCCCCTGCCTTTCCCCCAGTCCAGCCAGATGCAGGCGGTACCTGTTCAACAGCAGGTTAATCCGATCCCCGTCACTGTTAACCAGAATCCACTCGCACAGCAACCAAACGCACTCAGGCAGGTCAATGCGGTAGCAGGAACATTGTCGCCTGCTACGCTGGCTTCCACTGCAGTGATGCTGGCTCCACAGAAAGAATTCAAGATTGTTCAAGTTGAGAGTACTGACAAGATTATCTGGAGGGACAAGCTATTACTGAATAATGGGAAAAAGCAACTTTTGATTAAATCTGGAGCCCCTTTAGTCATAACAATAGAACAAACTGAGGATAAAAATCCTGCAAACCCAAACGACATTATTAAATTCGTACTCAAGTCAAATACTTCATCTAATGAGATAGAGAGTGATACTCCAGAAGTAATAAGCAGTGGTAAACAAATTAGGGCGACATTCGCACTGGGGAACGATTTTCAAGCTGGTGTCTATGATTTCGAGCTGAAAACTAATTCAAATGCTGATTTGAAAGAAGTGGGGCAAGCAACAAAATTTATCTATCCCAGCCTGAATCTCAAGCCAGAGATTAAATATATCTCTGTCCACAAATACGGAAATAGAGAGTTCCAAAGTGATGCTACATATCATGTGTATGATGGTTTTATTCGCGTCTATCTATTATCTGCAACCGGGCAGGAAAGCTTTCTCTTTGTAGATAATCAGAATCAATATCTCAAAAATGTGGCTGTTACCAGAAAAACGAAACTTGCCGGATCAAATAATTATTGGTGTTACGATTTAAAAATACCATTTGACAATTTACTCCAGGGAAACATATTCGTCTTGCATCAACAGGGGAGTATGCACGCTTATGCGGATACTGCAATCAAGGTGAGTAAGTTGAATGAGCTTCGTGAAGGAGTCAATATACTCAGCGTGAAGCTTTTCGATAGCAGTAATAATGAATTGAAACATCAGGGGACTGGAAACTACTTTACGAACAACAGTGAATGCCAACTCCGAATTCAAGTCAACAACGGAATTGATAATGGCAATTTAGTTGGTGTTCAATTTATTGTTTTAGACTCAAAGGGAAATTTACTCAGCGAAAAAGTAATCGAAGAAGTCTCTGAACAGGCTACAGTTACTGAAGGGGAATCAGAAGGAGAACCAGCGGCCGCTAGTGAGGTTGCAAATCCTGGTACCTATAGTATCAACCTTCCGATTCATCTTCCCAATGTAGGAAAATATACACTGGTTCCCAAGCTTTTTCAAGGAAATCAGGCACTACCAAGCATCCAGATTGCACCGGTCCAAGTCAGTTATGCTTCAGGCGCACCACCTAAAGGTATCGTTGATGCTTCTTCATTCAGCCAGATTGCCGGTGAAAACGAATTTACGATCTCATTTGATAAAAACTATCCATTAGATAGAGACAAAATCATAAAAGATAATTTCGCAATTTCAAAGCAAGGAGGAGCGTCATCTGCACCGACTATCGCAAAAGCAGAATATGTTGAGTCCAGCAATACGATTAAGTTTCGACTGGATGATGCGACTTCACCTGGGCTTTATCACTTAGAGATCAAGGATACCGTAACAGACCTGCATGGGATTGCCCTGACAGGGACCTATGATGTTCCCAAGCTGGTTGCCAGTGGTAATGTGACTGTGGGAATCACACGCGGTCTCAATGGGAGCACCGGGAACTATGTGCAATATCCCGAATACACGCCCCCTCGGGAGAACTCGGTCGGCTTTAATCCCTCGGACAAAGTAGTCACCCGCGTTGCCCGCCTGTATTACTTCCGTGATGCACACCGTGTCGCTCAGATTATCAATCGGAAAATCCGTTCGTATAACCGACACGGCGTGGAAATGAAAAATCAACTCGCGGGAGAGGCGCTCAAAAAAGCGGAAGCCGCGACTGACCTGCGGAAGCAATACGAAAAGAATGCCATCAATGCGGCCGTCAAGACACGCCAGGCAGAAGCGAAGCTGGAAGACCTGCAGCAAGCTCTGAGCCGTAGAAGCAATGAAACTCAACAGATCCAGCGTGATATCCAGGAAATGGAAGGGGACCTGAATCGACAGCGGTTTCTGGCATCACGGGATTATGCGAACCTGCCTGGTCTTTCAGATTCAGAGAAAGAAGCCGAACAGGAAGAACTGCAGAAATTGAATGAGAAAATATCACAAGATCAGACCGAAATCCAACTTGAGCGGGCCCGACTCAGTCTGACTACCGTCAATACGGATTCTGCCTTAACACGGACTCGAATCCAGACTGCCCAGACCGCAGTCGAAACGGCTCGGGCAGAAGAAATACGCCTGAATGACGAATGGGAAGTCTCACAGCGAAAAGAAGAGCGGGCTTATGCAGAAGAATTTCGCAGACGCGTGGCAGCCGCCCATGAAGACCCCGATTCCTATGCGGAAGGCGTTCCGAATTCAAAAGATCCGGTCGAACAGGTCTCCCTGTCCGTGATTGGTACGGGGTTGATTCAGCTACGGGGCCCTCTGAAAGGGGTCAACGAAGTCCGCACGATGATCAATCAGATTGATGCCCCCGTCGGACAGGTGCGCATCACCCTGCATACAGTTCAGATTAATGGCGAACATGCTGACCGCATGGAAAAAGTGGCCATGCAGATTCAGCGCTACATAGATCACTCTCGGTTTCTGACTATGCAGTCAGCCCAGATGCTTCGCAATTCGATTGTCAAAATCGCCAGCCAGAAAGCAGCCCAGGTCGATGCGATGTGCCCAGAACATTCTCAGCATGCACGCGACCTCAAATATGTCGAAGCGTTCTTCGGTGCCGATTTTCTGCATGCCCTGTATGAAATGGATTCCGAATTCCTGAAGACCGGCAATAAACTGCTTTCGATCAATTCCATGGATTCCACCAGCCTGTCGTCAGCGTTATTCCTGATGGCACTGGCCAAGAACAGTGTGCGGATGGAAATACTGGCAGATTTTCAAATGCAGATAGAAACGCAACTCCCACTCGACGAACAGGACTATTTCGTTGCCTCCGGGATGACCAAAAAACACGATTTCAAGAAATTCCATTTTCTGGCCCACAATGCAAAATTCGTCTCATTGCGCGGCTTCTTCAACGCAGACGTCATGGGCGACGACACGCTCAATCCGCTGCAACGCGAATTCATTCGCCTGGCCCAGATTTTCAAAAGTCGACTCGTGACCGAAATCGAATTGAAAGAACGCGTCCTGGAGCGATCGGTGATTGAAGATAAGATTGGTGATTACCAGGAGATGAGAAAAAAATCTCGAATTGAAGAAACCGATGCGAAAGAGGCGGTCAATCAGGCCAAAAAAGTCCGCTACAGAGAACTCTTGGAACTATCTCAAGAATTTCAGAACATGATCAATGTTTTGACAGGAGATGTTAAGACATTAATTGAATTTTCACCCTCAATAGAAAGTCAATCACGAGAGACTCAATCTGGCACAACCCCAGCTGGCACAACCCCAGCTGGCACAACCCCAGCTGGACCAACCCCGGATGGATCAAACCCGGATGGACCTCCCACACCTGATCCAAAATCGCCAAAGAATGATACACAAGCGCAAGAAAAATCTAAGGAATACAAAATCACATTCGGTAATACTACCTATGTTTATTCAATCGATGGCGAGGAAATTGATGTACGTAAAGTATTACCGAACAGGGAGAATATGATTAATGAAGACAAAAATGAAGACAAGACAGATTGGGATAATAAAAAGTGGAAGCAAATGATCCAGAAATTAGCGATTGAGTATCAACGACTCCACAAACTTTGTAATAAGTTTCATTATTTTGATTTAGATCATCAAGCGCTGCTGCTAAATGAAAATAAATATTACGACTCAATCATATCAGAAAATTTCGAAGGAACTTCAGAGTATAAAACACTTAAAAACGAGGCAACTTTTAATCGAAGAGTCGTTGCGATAATCACGATTGGAATACAGAAGTATTCCATACTCGTCAATGCGATAGAATTACAAACTCGGGAATACGAGAAACGTGCTGCTTTAATATTAGCAAATCTCAGATCCAGAGAATTTAATCTTCAAGAGGCATTTCGTGACTGGTTAGAGTTACGAGATGATATCCTGGCCCACTACAAAGACGAAACATTAAAAGAAAAAGCAGAAAATGCGATAAAAATAGTCAACAAGAGTTTTCAGGAGATGTTCACTGCAGAGCTGAATGAACAAATCGCTCTGCAAATCCTGGATGGTTCTCGTCTTCCTCTCGACCACAAAAAGTTTCTCGACATGCTCGTGGATGATGTAGAAGAAAAATATATCGATCTGATCGAAGGGACTCGGGCGCATACGGCGAATATTGATAACTACATGCAGCGGATTGCGACAGCGCTCGAAGATGACTTTAAAACACAATATTATGATCCCGCTTTCCGCTACGTTCGGGAAACAAGTCGCTACTGGGACGTCAGCTTTGCCCAGGTGGAACAAACCAGTATCCTGACCAACAATCGACAGTTCGCCCGTGTCGCACCTCAGGCGACCATGGAATTTGATCTCCCCAAACGAGATATCCTGATCAATGAAGCCTTTGAGTCCGCCCTGGCCGCGTATAGCGACTACGGCGCTTTAATGAATGATCCGAACTTCCTGGCGTTGACGAAACTGTATGGAGGTCAGCCAGCCAGTGAAATCTATACTGCAGAAGGATTCTCTCCCCGTATCCGAAATGTCCTGCCGGGAACACCATCGGTGATGGATGAAGAATATCTCAGCCAGGGTCCCTCTGGTCCACCAAAATTTGGATCGCAACTGGAAGGTCTGATCCCTGATCCTTCTGTCTATAAGTTTGAGACGGGAACGGCGTTTGAAGTGCGACCCGTCATTCAACCTGACGGTCAGGCAGTCGTCTTCCATCTGAATTACGAGTACACTACCAATATTCGAGAGCCAATCCGCGCGGACGAAAAACATCTGGGACGGGTCAAGCGGCACTTCATTGATACTGACGTCCAGACCGGAAATTATGAATTGCGGGAGGTCAGCCGTTACCAGGTCGCATTGAAGGCTTCGCGGACTTCCCGAGGCGTTCCACTCCTCGAAGATGTACCCGGCCTGGGAGTCCTCTTCCGGCCGCTACCTCAGGGAGAAGCTTCGCTCCAGGAAAATATCATCATGGCGCAATCCGTCATTTACCCGACGCTGTTTGACATCATGGGCCTTCGCTGGGCTCCTGCGGTGGCAGACCTGGATACCATCAGCCTGCGAGATCAGGAATTTGTTACTCGTAACCGCCAGCGTGTACTGAAAAACAAAGTCAGTGATTTTTCCAGCGGTCAGGTAGACGGTTTCCTGGACATTCCTGAAAAACAGCGTCGAGCTGACCTGTATCGAACTCAACAGACCATTCCCTATAACCACCCGTCGGGTTACACCGGACCTGGGTTGAATATCAAAGACAGTAATCTGCAGGAAGGCTATCGCCCTCAAGATATCCGCAGACCTTCCCGCTACATCCCGGGGAAAGACCCAGCCTTCATTCCGGGAGCAACGGAAGAATGGGCGCCTCCTGCCGGTAGCCCCGGTATGCAGAATATTCCCTTGCAGGAAGGTGCCCAGCCGGGATTTGAAGCTGAAGACAGTGCCATCATCCGGGATCATCAATCCCGTTTGATTCAACCACAACCAGGCAATCAAAGTGCCAGGAAGCAGGTCAGCAGAATTCCGGATGCCGGATCTCCGAGAGCCATTCCGCCTGCTCCTCATTCCCCTGTGCTGATGGCTCCTCCTTCAACCTCGGCAAGTCAGAACAGGAAGTACTTCGACCGACAGCTCAATCCGACGTCATTTGAAGAAGAGGCTGCTCCTTCTGGACGATTCATATTTTCTTCTCCTCTCAAGGCACTGAAGAATTTGAACTTCAAGAAATCAGATCCGAAGCAACCAGCGGGGCATGTGCGACCGATCAACTATGAAAACACCAGTCCTCACACTGAAGAGTCACCACAGGGTCTCTTTGGGATTCCATCGATTGTAAAACCCCATCAGGTAAAACCCATTTCAACTCAGACTGAGCAAAAAGCTGCGAAACCCTCATTGTGGTCTCGTTTTTCCGAGAAACTTCCTGGCCTGCCTCATTCCAGAAAATAATTCGTACCATCAACAGGATAATAAAATGCGATTCGTGGCCATTGTAATCAGCCTGGTAATGGTAGGAGGCAGTTTTATACTGACCGCCTGGGCTGGAAACCTGATTCCTCATAAAGTGAAAGCCAAAAAGCGCTGTTCATTGGGAAGCAGCTATCGTTACCAGGCAACCGATTCAACTCCCGTCAGCGCTGTAACGTTTACCGTTTTAAATCTCACCGATGCCGAAGTTGATTCCTCATCCAATCCAACAAACCCGGTACCGGAAATCACGAAAATATATCAGCAATCAACTAGTGGACTGCAGTTAAATCACTGTTCTATTTCGAATACTGCGGTCCTGCTGGAACAGGATGGCAGTTGGAGTATCAATCTCAAAGCAACTCAGAACCCCTATTCGGTTCCGAATAACCTGAGGCCGATTTATTTGAGATTTAAACGAAACAAATTTTTCGTCACAGTTCGTGGCCTGGGTTCTGCCTCAGGGGCAATTTCCCCTGAAATTGATGATCTGGGACGGCCCGTGTTGTTTGAGCAGAAGCTGCAAGGATTCTGGGTCGAACAGGGACAAACCCGATTTATCTTTGAGCAGAGCAAGCAGAAAGATCTGAGGATCAAGGATTTTTACAACCACATCGACCGGGTTGAACTGTTATTTCATTACGAGTGATTTCATTTCGCCTCTGAAACTATTGTTTTTCAAACAGCATTCAAAAGGACCTGAACCAAGATGCCTGGGAATAAACGCAACAACTGGACGCGTTGTCTGATTGCAGGCATCGTCTTGCTGATGAATCATTCAATCGAGGCGATTGATCATGTTGCCCGAGTTTCACCCGTAGATGAAATCATCGTCATGGAACCTGGTATCGACAACGAAGGGAAACCCAAAGCCATCATCCAGAAAGGTGAGCATGGCGATACGGTTGACATCCCCCCCACAGTTATCGTTCACAAATATTACTATACCGGTGACAGGAATTTTCAGGGACCGTATTTCCCGGGAGGTCCGTCAATTGTCGTTGTCAGCGATCCTGTGACTCACGAGAGACTTTATCTGGAAGTTCAAATGCTTCCGGGAGCGCCTCGAGTGACGTACCGTAGAAATTCGATTGATTATGATTTTGGCAAGAAAGGGATTCGAATCCAATTTGCCAGCAAGTGGGATTTCATTCACAAATGTAAGCCGCGTGTCTCATACCATCATGGGAAATCCCAAATGAAAAAAATCGCGGAAAGCCTGCAGAAGCATTCTGATAAACAGAGTTCCTGGCTGGAACGAACAGGCATCCCACAGGCAACAGTAACTGTCGTTTCGGGGACAACGACGATGGCTGGTAAAACGGCAGACGGCATTCACTTTGTCGGGAAAACAATTTCAACTCCCGTTGTTAAGATTGTGAATTCCACGCCGTTAAACGCGTTGTTCACTCCTTCTCCTGAAGCAGAAGCAATCAGACTCAGAGATCAGAATGTAAGAAATGCCGAGTTTCAACAGCGAAATCGTGATCTCTATATCCCAAGTAATCGTTAAGAATTCAAATCGAGCTATGGAGTAGGGAAGATAATCAAGAAGTGATCTCCAGTTGACTCAGTCAGAGTTGAATCGCTTTGGAGATAAATTCCGAACTGTTGTCACTCCGGATGCTTCGATAAATCTTCAATGATAAACATTCCTGGGCAAATTCATAGACAATGTAAAACCATTTCAGGGAACTGCCCGATGAGGTCCGGTCAAATACAAAGTCCCAGCACCAGACATGATCTTTCTATTCTGATCACAGCAGGTGACAACTATTCAGAGAATCACCGAGCCTGCGACGTTTTCTCTTTTTTGAGGTACTTTCAGCCCTTCCCGACGCCATAAACGATACACGCAGGTAAAACTGGCACACCAGCCTTCCCGTTGCAACAGCTTGGCAATGCGGCGATAGCCGAAGCGAGGCCATGTCCGCACCAACTCATCCATGCGTTTGACCAAGACTAACTCATCACTGCGAGGGCTTTCTTTATAGCGCTTGACCAACCAGATAGTCGTGTTCTGTATTATCGCCTGTAGAGTGTTCTAGAGGTCATCTCAAAACCGTTTTAATAGTGTAAATAGACATCCGAGTATAACAAAGCTTTCATAGAGATATTCATGGTATTCCCAGCGGGTGACAATCCGGCGGTAGTTGTTCAGCCAGGCGATGGTTCGCTCGACGATCCAACGACGTTTGTACCGTCTGAGTTTGTGATGCGGACAAATCAAATCGATTTCCTGCTCGTAAAGACGATCACGCAATCCGTCCGAATCGGCTGCTTTGTCATAGACCAGACGCTCAGATTGTTCATTTTGCATTGTCGTTTTTTCAAGCAATGGCTCGATCAAAATCACTTCATTGCGACTGGCCGAAGCTGTGTCGATCGCCACGGGGGTTCCCTGGCGATCAATTTGAATCATAACTTTAATTCCTTTGCTACGGCGGGTGGGGCCGATCTTATTACCCTCTTTTTTGCTGAGGCAAACGTGCCGTCAGCAAAGGTTTCTGTCAAATTGATCTGGCTGTTTTCATCCATCTGTTCCAGTATTCGCTGCCAGGCACCCAGGAAGATCCCCCCCCCTGGTCCAGTGTTGGAAATGGCGATGGCAGGTTGCTTTATAGGGATATTCTTTGGGTAAATCCTTCCATCGGGCTCCCGTGACCAGCACCCATAATATTCCTTCAAGGCAATCACGAGGATGGACCTGGGGACGCCCTCCTTATTCGCATTCTCAAAGAGACCATTAAGGGAAACTACTAAGTCCGACTCGACGACGTAAAGCCGTCGAGAACAGTTCTGCCAAAACGAAAATGTCTCACAAGATTCCTGCTACTATTGGCGGCAGAAGATCAGCGGCACTAACCGGACAGATCATCAACGGCTTAGTCGAGTGCGTATTCTTCGCGTAATTGCACGTAGTACTCACCAATTGGCGTCAGTTTCACAGTTGGGGCAATGTCTTGACCATCGTGAAATTGTCCAATTCCAATTATATCGATATATCCATTGTCACGTAGATACCGTAGGTCTTTGATGGAATCGTCTGTTTTGTGGAAAATATATTCGTTACCATTTTTTCTGGCATAGTACAAACCTTTAAGTCGTTCGAAGAGGAAGAATGCCATGGAGAAAATAACCAGCTGATTAATAATTTCCTGCTGTTTTTCGAGTATGCGGCTCTGTTTTTCGATTTTGACCTGTTGACTTTCTACTTGGTTTTCGATTTCACGGAACGTGACCTCCCAGCCTCCTGGAATCTTTGCGCTCTGAAGAATAATTGGCAGCCATGGTAGAGAGGCAATAATAACTAGTCCGACTGTGATGTAGTCGATGGAAAGATTGGGCCAAATCAAGTGAGCTATCAAAATTGCAACCGCCGCGACCGTAATGACGACGCGTATAACGAATGTGTTGTTCTTTGAGTTTTCAAGCATCAATGAATAGCTCTTTATATGTCGTGAAATCAGATATGGTATTCTAATTATAGAGTCTCGCATATAATATAATCTAGTCTGCAAAACGAAAACAGCATCTAAGCGTTTATAACCATATGAATCAAGTTGAATCGGCTCAATTTGTGAGACGGTTACGTCCCCGACATCGGGATCATGTCTGGAGCTACGATTTTGTGCATTGCCGGACTCA
>TARA_R110002167_G_scaffold347506_2_pt1 | contig 16096 bp, 13 predicted proteins | sample TARA_R110002167 | Tara Oceans TARA_R110002167 (sample SAMEA4398238) | marine metagenome | biome: Polar Biome; feature: [MES] marine water layer (ENVO:01000295) within the mesopelagic zone...; material: water (ENVO:00002006), including particulate matter (ENVO:01000060) such... | reverse complement strand
ATATAATGAAAGAGATGTTGTAAGTGTTAATGTAGAAGGAAGCCAAGACTTTCAATCAATTGTATTTAAACTACCATTGAAAGCCCTCCCTAAACAATTTAGAATTGATATAGGTGAAAATAAAATTGAGTCTCCTGTAGAGATTGATACTTTAAAAATTATGTTTGGCAGTAAAAAATTAGTCATGAACAATATGACTTTTAATCGATTTTTTAAGCATAACGTATATATAGAAGAAAATGAGCATGGAATTTATTCAAGGAGGATAATTAATAAAAAATATGACCCGTTTTTCAGCTCAACTAAATTTTTAAAAAAACACCTAGAATTGAAATTTTAAGATTTTTAATTGGGTTTGGTTTGTGTTTAAATTAGAGATATTTATAAAGTATGATTTTACATTTTCTTTTAGATGAAAAAATTGCAGAACAAATAATATCTAATTTTGAAGGCATCTCATCAGACAATAAATATTTAGTATTTGTTAAAGAGAAGGAGAAGTTTAAACACATAAAAAACTCTCATCAAAATATTTTATTATTTGATTTTGAGAAGGATAATGTAAATGAAATAGTAAAATGTTTAAATCCAACAGGTATCATTTTACACGCTTTTCATTTAGAATTTGCTATAACCTTATTAAGGTTGAAATACGATTTAAATATAGCTTGGGTCGCATGGGGTTTTGATATTTATGGCCTTCCTAGGATAAAACAAAATATTTACGCTCCGCTTACCAATAAATATTTAGGTAAAAAAGATGCATTTTTATTTTTAAAAAGAAAGTTGTTGTCTAATAATTTATTAAGGACAGTCTTTTTATTTTTTACAAAACAACAGGATCGGTATTCAATTATTTTTAGAAGTTTAAAAAAAGTAAATTACTTTTCCACATATTTAGAGGAAGATTACACCTATTTTTCAAAACATTATCCAAATAATTTACAATTTATAAATTGTGCTTTTACCAGTATCGACCAATACCTTGTCGGAAATGATGGATACATCAAAGCAGAAGCAACAAATATAATTATTGGAAATTCTAATACACCTGAGTCTAATCATTTAGATGTAATAGATAAATTGAAACACAAAAAACTTGCTTCATCTAAAGTTTTTGTACCGCTGAGTTATGGTCAAAATGATGCTTATAGAAAGACTGTTATTAAGGAAGGTGAGAGTTGTTTTGGTGATAGATTTGAACCACTACTAATTTTTATGGAAAGACAGCAATACCTGAATATTCTTATGTCTTGTTCTGTTGGTATATTTTATCATTATAGACAACAAGCTATGGGAAATATTATTGCGATGCTTTATTTAGGTGCAAGAGTATATATGTATGCTAAAAGTCCGGTATATCTATACTTAAAAAGAAATCAGATAAATGTTTTTGATTTTGATACAGACTTTGATATTTATACTATTAAAAAATTACCTAAGACTGAAGTTGTAGCGAATAGAAAAATTTTAGAAACTCTTTTCAACAAAGACAAAGTAAACAACGATCTTAGCAACTTAATAAAATTACTTTCATGATTTTAAAAAAGGCTACATAAATTCATGACTTCTTTCAAATCAATATACATATTCAGCTTTTATATTATCACCTTTTTGATTTTTGTCTTAGGAGGAAGTATTCAGTTTTTATTGGGTTTTTCTAATACTGTCCTTACATTTTTTCTAACAGGTTTTATCTTTTGTGTTTATGGAATATATAGTATACATAAACATAAATTAGTTTTAAATAAAATAGTTTTATTTGCGGCACTTTATTCATGTATTATAATAATTACTGCTTTAGTTAGAAAAAGTGATATTATATCAACTGTTGCGTATCTTATTTTCCCTCTTGTTCCTTTAGGAATTTACCTGTTTACCTTTATAAATTATAAAGAGAATTATATTTCTAAAATCACAGTTTTTAAAGCCTTCTTTTATATTTCATTAATTCAATTACCAGTATTAATCGTACAAATATATTTTTATGATTTTTTAATACTATTTAATAATAGCGGACAAAGAATTGCTTGGTATGATTTTATGTTCGGTACATTTTTTATAAAATCAGATCATTCATTAGGAATCTTTATACTAATTATTGTTTCAATCATTTTATTTTCAGATAAGAAAATTCACGACGCAATAAAATATCCTAAAATTTCAATTATTTATTTAGGAACAACACTTTTTTTAACTCAGTCCAATATTTCAAAAGTTTTATTTATCCTTTTAATTTTAGGTTCAGTTTTAGGTCCGGTTTATAAAAAATATAAAGGTGATTTTAGATTTAAGGCGTTGGGAGTAATTTTAGTTTTATTACTAGTCTCAATAGGGTACAGCCTTAAAGAAGAAAAATTTGTTCAGAGAAAATTAGGAGGCTCTTTTGAAAAACAATTTTCACTCCAAAGTGCTGAAAAGTTTTATGAGGATACTACAGCGAAGCGATTTCAAATAATAATGGTTGCGGCAAAAGTGTTAAAAACAAAATGGATTGGTGATGGGCCATATAGCTATTTTGATGTACGTACAGGAAAATTTAAACAAACTAGACATTTTACCCAATTGATTTGGACCTATTTTGATTTAGGAATAATTGGGCTCATTATAGTATTCTTTTATATGTTTTATTTAATTTCATACTTAGATATTGATAAAGGAATACCATTTTTAATTTTTATAGCAATTTTTTTATTGTACGCCTTATACACTACGATACTTTCTGATATAGCTATTTTGTTTGCATTATTTACTGTTTTTAACAAAAAAATAAAGCAAGCCAAAATTTCGAGTAGTTAAATATCGGGTAATTCATCTTATAGCAATTTTATAAATGGTTTTCAGTTCTACGGTTTTTTTGTTTTTATTTTTGCCTTTTGTTTTAGGGTTACATTTTTTACTTAAAAAATCATTAAGAAATCCATTTATCCTAATATGCAGTTTGTTTTTCTACGCATGGGGTGAAAATATATTGGTATTATTAATGATTATCTCAATATGTATAAACTATATATTTGGAATTTTAATTTCTATTTCACAAGCAAACTCAAGAGAATCAATGCCAAAATGGGCATTGACAATTGGTGTTACTTTAAATCTTTTAATCTTAATTTATTATAAGTACATCCATTTCATTCTTGAAAATTTAATGGACATTGGAATCAAAATAGATATTGATGTAAGTACTGTTGCGCTGCCAATTGGAGTATCGTTTTTTACCTTTCAAAACATATCATATTTGGTAGATGTATATAGAAAGGAAGTGGATAGCCAGAAGAATTTAGTTCATTTAGGTTTATATGTATCATTATTTCCGCAGCTGATAGCTGGTCCTATAGTACGATACATAGATATATTTCAAGAAATTAAGAATAGAACGATAACAAAAGAATTGTTTTCTTCAGGTGTAACTAAATTTATCGGAGGACTGGCTAAAAAAGTATTAATAGCAAACACGGCAGGGCTAATAGCAGATAAGGCATTCGATATAAGTCCAACTGAATTATCAACTCCGGTGGCTTGGTTGGCAATATTATGTTATACCATGCAGATTTATTTTGATTTTTCTGGATATTCAGATATGGCTATAGGTTTAGGTAGAATGTTAGGGTTTAGATTCAAAGAAAATTTTAATTACCCTTATATTTCGCAATCAATACAGGAGTTTTGGCGTAGATGGCATATATCATTATCTACATGGTTTAGAGATTATTTATATATTCCTTTAGGAGGCAATCGAAAAGGTAAATATTGGACTTATATCAACTTAGTAATTGTATTCTTTATTACTGGGTTATGGCATGGTGCAAGTTGGAACTATGTGATTTGGGGCCTTTATCATGGACTATTTATTATTCTAGAAAGAACTGGTATAATTTCCTTCCCTGGCAAATTATGGTTCTTAAAAAGGTTCTATTTACTTTTAGTGGTAATCATTGGTTGGGTTTTCTTTAGAATTGAAGATTTAAACTTGGCCCTTCTATTTATTAAAAAATTATTTTCATTTTCAAGTGGCTCTAATAACTATCCTTTAATGTATTTAGATCGATATACCTATTTTGTATTACTTGCGGGTATATTGTTCTCGACACCTATTAAACAATTTGTTTCAAATAAAGTGACATTATTAATTCATAATGATATTTTAAGAGCTACTGTAAAGTACAGTGTTTACTTAATATTATTTGTTTTCACAATTTTAGAACTGGCACAAACGACATTTAATCCATTTATATATTTTAGATTTTAGAAATGGGAAAACAATTATTAGCGGTAATAGGTGGCTTATTAATATTTTGGTTTATGTTTTCTATTCTTTCGAATAAAAAATTAAAGCCCACAGGAATTACTATTGATTTGGAGACGATAACCCTAGAAAAGGATATTTTTTATATTTATTATTTACAAGAAGGAGTAAAAAAATGGAGTGATGAAAATAGTGTTCACCAAAGAATTAAAGGAAGTGAAGCTTTTCAGAATTTACAATTTGAACTACCAATTGATAAAACCATCAATAGAATAAGAGTTGATATTGGAGCAAACAAAAACCAAAAACCAATTGTATTAAAATCTATTACTATTAGTTCTGAAACAGGTTCAATAGCAATAAGCAATGATTTATTAAATAGTTTTGATTTAAATGCATATGCGACATTAAAAGACAATCTTTTTTCTCCCAAAATCGTAAATGGTCGATATGATCCATTTTTAATTTCGAAACCTGTTATTTCTGAAGCAATTGAAAATTTAAGAAAGCCTAAACAACAATTCAATAGCACACTCATCTATTTTATATCAATACTGTTTTCACTTTCTTTCTATGTTTTTTTAATAAATAAAAAAATAGAGGTTCAACTGAACCATGTGTACATATTTTTGTTTGTTTTGATTATTGTTTCACCATTTTTATTCCAAATTTTTTCTAACCAAAATGAGAAAGTATCTCTTGAAAAAAGAGAGCTTGCTAAAATGCCCGAGTTTACTTCAGTAGAAAAATTCCCGCAAGAATTTGAAAACTATTTCAACGACAACTTTGGATTAAGAAATGAAATGATAGATCTGTTTGGTAGAATAAAAGTGAATGTCTTTAAATCATCACCTAAGCCAGAAAGAGTTCAGTTTGGATTAAATAAATTTCTTTTTTATAATAATATAGATGATGAAGTCTTTGGTAGTTATACGAATACCGCGCCTATCTCTACAGAGGATTTAAATAAAATGTATACCAAGTTTGCGTCACGAAGAGATTTGTTGAGTAAAACAGGTATTACTTACGTGGTTGGGTTTTGGCCCAATAAGCATTCAATTTATCCTGAATTTTTGCCGGCTTCAATGCGCCTTCAGATAAAAGAAGAAAATTCACAAGCTGATCAAATAATTAATTATTTCAAGAAAAAAGATTTTGATTTTTTTGATGTACGAAAGCCTGTTGTGGCTGCTAAAGACAATAAAAATCTTTATCGCACATTAGATACGCATTGGAACGCAAATGGCGCCTATGAGGCTTATAGAGGCTTCTGTCAAGTTACTTATGCAACCTTAGGGCTTACTCCTTTTAATATTTCAGATTTTCAAATTAAATATAATGATTCTTATGAAGGAGATTTAACAAATCAACTAGGGGTTAAGTCCATATACGGATACAAAGATAATCTACCGACATACGATTTAATAGATAAAACTAAATTGTACAAAACAGTAGTAAGAGAGGGTTTTCCAAAGGGAACAATTATTACTCAAAATGATAGTAGTCCAAAAAAACAAAAAGTACTGATCTTTAGAGATTCATTTACTACTGCCTTAGTTCAATTTATATCATTACATTATAAAGAAGTCATTTACATCAATGGTATATACGATCAAATCATAGTTGATAAGGTTAAACCAGACGTGGTTATTTCATGTAGAGTTGAAAGATATATGCTTTCAATGTAATGGGTAAAATTCACAAGTAAATTTTAAAAGATTACCAAATGAAGAAAGTGGATGTAATTGTTATACCATTTCATGATTGGAGAAAAAGTGAGCATGAGGGTTTTAGAACTAGAGACGTTCATTTTATTCAAGCTCTTTCCAAAAGTGAGCATGTTGGTAATATTTTAGTCGTCAACAGACCATTAACGTGGCTAGAACTTCTTTACAAGAAGCACAAGTTAAAATTGGAGGGTAAAGAAATCATTAGTACAAATAAATTTTGCCTTACCAAAGTTCAAGATAATATTTACGTTGCAGACTATAAGTCACGAGATGTTATAGGGCAGTTCTTTAAAAAGTATTTGTGGTTTATAAAGAAATATAGTGATCCAAAGTATGCAGATTTTGTTTCGCATTGCAGCGACATAATAAAGCTACAATCCCCATATCTGATTAACCAGAATATCTTTGCCTATAAATTAGCTACTAACATTAAAGCGAAGAATAAGCTATTTGATGCATGGGATAATTTTTTAAAATTCCCACTCTACCAAACCTTCGCATCTAAGCTTGAAAATGGATATGAAGAATTGGCAAAAAGTATACCTAATTGGATAACTAATTCAAACGAGAACATTGCTTTTTACAAGCAAAGATTTAATGTAAAAAACATACAATTAATAAAAAATGGTGTTAAGTCAAATTTTGCTTCAGGTGAATTTATTCTCCCGAAAGATATCGAGAATATACCAAGACCAATAATTGGTTTTGGCGGTAAACTATCTTATTTGATAGATTGGGAACTAGTAAATTATATAACACTAAAAAACCCAGAGGCTTCGTTTGTTTTTGTGGGTCAGATATTAGACCAAAAAGTTTATAATCAAATTGTAAAAAGAGAAAACGTTTATTTTTTGGGAGATAAAAAGTATGATATATATCCTAATTATGTCAAGAGTTTCGACACCTGCATTGTACCTTATAATATTAAGGAAGGGCAGCATGGCGGAGACTCTATGAAGGCCTATGAATATCTATTATTAAACAAAAAAGTAGTCGGAACCAACGGTAATGGACTAGAAGACCTAGAAGAGTATCTTTACATCGCTAAAACCAAGGAAGATTTTGCACAAGAGGTCGGTTCGATGAATAATACTAAAAAGAAGCTTTTAGTTAAGGATTATTCTTGGAAGACAAAAGCCAAACAAATTCTTGGTATTTTAGGGGTAAATGAATAAAACAATCATTTTTGGGCAAAGTATTAGTTGGAATCTATTGCTTTTATCTTTGATAGTAGCCTGTATTCCATTTCCAATTAAAATGGGTAATGCCGCTATGATTTTAGGAGTTTTATTTGTTGTATATCAATTGATAGTCAAGCAGATAAAATTAGACAGAAAAAAAATTTGGTCTTTTGCAATAATCTCCCCAATTCTATTTTTTATCCTTATTTTAATTAGTGCTTTGTTTAGTCAAGATATAAGTGCGGGCCTTAAACAGGTAGAGAAAAATTTATTGCTAATTCTCATGCCATTTATTTTAATAGGTATTTACCCGCCCACTAAAGTAGACAGGAAATTTGTAATACGCGTGTTTTCATTTGCGAGCATAATCTCATTTTTCATATTATTTATAGTTGCGATATTCAGGATAATTGGGGGAGCTAATTTTGATGTTCTATTTTTTCATGAGTTGGGAGCCTTTTTTGACCTCCATCCGGTATACATTGCCATCAACTTATGTATAGCCATTTATTTTTTATCCTTTTATTATAAGAAACAAGTTCCTATGAGTCGTGGCGCTCTTATATTCTTAATTTTAATAATATCATTTGGTCTTTTTGGGCTGTTTCTTTGTGCTTCAAAAGTTGTTATCCTAGTTTTCATTCCATTGTATTTTATAAAATTGCTACAAGGTGCGTTGAAGAAAAATACCTTGTCGATTATATTGTTACTTATACTTCTAAGCAATGTGTTTGTTTTTAAATCTTCTATAGTTTCCGATAGATTTTCTGATGGTTTAACCTTTGATATTGAAACATTTCAACCTACCAGTGAAATAGCATTGTCAAAGGTATTTAGCAACGAGGAAAAAGAAAAAATAAGTGATTTAGAATTAAGATACCTGATGCTTAAAATTGGCACTTTTCATTTACAGAATGATGGTAAATTACTCTTTGGTTATGGTATTGGTGACGTTCAAGAATATATCGATTACTATTATATGCAATATGGCTTAGCGCCCGGTTGGTTTGAAGGTTATAATTTGCACAATCAATACTTACAGTATTTGGTTACTTATGGAGCGTTAGGATTTACTTTATTTATAATATATCTGATATACAGTTTGTATTTTGCCATAAAGAACAAAGAATCGTTACATTTATTTTTTTTGATTTTAATTTTAACGATTTTTCTTTTTGAATGTGTTCTTTCAAGAAACAAGGGGATTGTTATCTTTATTTTTATGAACACTTTTTTTATGATGAAATATGAAAATAGCTTTATTAGGAACTAGAGGTGTTCCAAACCACCATGGTGGTTTTGAACAATTCGCCGAATATTTTTCTGTTTATTTAGCCAATAAGGGACATGAGGTTTATGTTTATAATTCACATGATCACCCATATAAGGAAAAGACGTATAAGGGGGTCAATATTGTACATTGTTTTGATGCTGAATCAAGGATTGGAACAGCAGGCCAATTTATATATGATTTCAATTGCATTATAGATTCAAGAAGTAGAAATTTTGATATAATACTGCAACTTGGCTATACTAGCAGTTCTTTGTGGTATTGGCTCTTACCAAAAAAACCATTGATTATTACTAATATGGATGGTCTTGAATGGAAAAGAACGAAATACTCTAAAAAAACCAGGGACTTTCTGAAAAAAGCTGAAAAATGGGCTGCAATGAACAGCGATTATTTAATATCAGATTCTATTGGTATTAAATCTTACCTCAAAGAGACTTATAATATGGATTCTAAATACATAGCATATGGATCAAATGTATTTAATGACCCAAATGACAGTGAATTGGAGCTCTATGGTGTAAAGCCGAAAGAGTATAATATGCTGATTGCAAGATTAGAGCCTGAGAACAACATAGAAACTATATTAAACGGGGTTGTAATGTCAACAACAACGCTACCTTTTTTAGTAATTGGTAAGCTTAGCACAAAGTTTGGCGGGTATTTAAAGAATAAATTTAAAGATGAAAAACGTATAATTTTTTTAGGCGGGGTTTATAATCAAAACCATTTAAATAATTTAAGATATTTCTCTAACCTTTATTTTCATGGTCATTCAGTAGGGGGTACCAACCCTTCTTTATTAGAAGCAATGGCCTCTTGTGCATTAATTATAGCACATAACAATGTTTTTAATAAATCGGTATTAGAAGAAAACGCCTTTTATTTTACTGAGAAAGAAGAAATAGCTACTTCTTTAAATACGCTTACAAAAGAAAAGCACCAAAGTATGATTGATGGAAACATAAATAAAATTAACAATGATTTTAATTGGAATAAGATAAACCAGGAATATCTGAATTTTTTTATAGAATGTTTCCCTGCATAGTTTCATTGCTTTATTTTTGATGGTGATGAGGTTTATTAGCGATATAGTGTAATATTTGACGAGTAAATAGTAATAAATGAAATTCTACAACCGATTAAAACGTTCTTATGATAAGCAGATTAATGGTAGGGGGTTAGCTATTTTTAGAATGTTCTATTGCTTAATTCTGCTTTGTGAAATATCTCAAATCTTCTATTTTCGACATCTTATTTTTGATAAAATACCATACATAGAACTATCTGAAATTGAGTTTGGCATTCCGATTGGCATCTGGCTAATTTCTGTTTTGTTTTTATTTTTTGGCCTGTTCACAAGGTTTTTTTCAGTTCTGAACTATATTATGGGCCTTATTTTGATTGGGTCAATCAATACCTATGAATACCATGTGTTTTATGCATATATGGGGATTAATTTTCTGTTCATGTTTATGCCTATTAGTCAATGTTTATCGTTGGATAGATTAATAAACAAGTTGAAATATTCGAATACAACTTTTCAATATAACCCTCCACAAAATATTTCTCAGCTTTATTATTTTATACCAGTATTGTCAGGTTTGGCACTAGTTTATTTTGATTCTGTTTTTTGGAAATTAGGTTCTCCAATGTGGTATAATGGTTTAGGTGTTTGGGAGCCATCATCTCTACCGATGATAGTACATACGAATACTTCTTGGTTGTTGAACAATGAAATTTTAGTTAAATTTTTAGGGTATTTAACACTGGTGTTTGAAGCTGTTTTCCTTTTTGTGTTTTTCAGGAAAAAGTGGAGAGTACCACTTTTGATTATTGGCTTAGGTTTACATTTAGGTATTTTGGTGACCTTTCCAATACCATGGTTTGCTTTAATAGCTTGTTCAATTTATATATTAATGATTCCTGTATCTTTTTGGGATAAGGTATTTAAAAGAAATATGAAAACTTCAAAGCTAGAAGTTTTTTATGATACTGAGTGCCCCTTATGTGTTAGAACGAAAATAACGGTAAATCATTTAAGTAATAGTGGTAGAATTAAATTCTTAACGGTACAGTATGATGGCGTTGAGAATAAGTATCTTCAAGATAAGACAGAAGAACAATTATTAACGGATATACATAGTGTCGATAAGAAAGGTAATGTATATTTTGGTGTAAATACCTATATACAAATTATGAGGCAGATTTGGTATTTATACCCTCTTTCACTTATTTTAAGAACACCAGGTATATTTCATCTAGCAAATGCGGTATATAGTTATGTTGCAAAAAATCGAACTAAAGAACGTTGTACAGACGAAAATTGTGGTTATGACCCTCCTTCCATACCAGATGATTCTAAATTTAAATTATTACACAACCTTACGCTAAAAGATTTAAAATTTAAATTACTACATCTTTATATAGTAATGGCGATAGTTTTGCAAGGCATTCTAATATATCATAGTTATCTCTCTGAGAATATACAGCAGGCACTTGGTTTTAATGACAGCAAGGTAGATGTTGTATTAGAAAAGTCTGTCTCATTGGTCGATAAGGTAAGTAAAACATTATTGGGTGTTACTCATCATGTGGTATTTACCGATAAAATTCACTTTGATGGTTATGACCATGTCGTAGCAGTAGCCTATATTAGGAAGGATGGTTCTGAAAAATTACTGCCAATAATTGATGATAATGGCTCACCTTCAAAATATATTTATTCTTTTAATTGGGTAAAATGGACTTTTCGTGTAAATGGTATAAATGTGGATCAGAATAAATTGGAAAAGGGAGTAAGGGATTTTACTGCATTTTGGGCACATAAGAATGGAGTGTCTTTAGTGGACGCTAAATTTAAGATTAAGGTTAAAAAAATTGAAAGTTCTTCTGTATGGAAGGACAATCATCTTGAGATTCAAATGAATAAACCATGGATTGATGGAGGTTATGTAGAATGGAAAAATGATCAGTACTATCCATCAATAAAGGAAATTGAAAAATTGTAGTTAACGAATGAATATTTTAATAACTGGAATTAATGGTTTTTTGGGTAGCTATGTCTATAAGCATTTTAAAAATGGAAATGTAATTAAAGGGATTGCAAGATCTTCGAATAAATTAGGAGATGTAGAAATATATAGTTCAGATCAGTTATTAAAAATAAACTTTGTTCCAGACGTTGTAATCATGTGCCATGCAGCCGTATCATCAGGGAACGATAGTGTCTTAAATAATCAATTATATGATTCAAACGTGGCGTTTACAAAAAGTGTTAGTGATAAATTTAAATCATCAAAATTAATTTACCTATCGACTGTTTCAATATATGATAATACCCAATTGATCAAAGAAAATTCTAATATTAACCCTAAGTCAGAATACGCAATTTCTAAACTGTGGGGTGAAAATATTATTCTTAATTCTGAAAAAGCTATAGTGTTAAGAATATCTTCTATGTATGGGAATGGTATGAAAGAGAATACGATCATACCTAATTATATTAATCAGGCATTGTCTAATTCTGTTATAGAGGTGTGGGGTAATGGTAGTAGAAAACAAAATTATATTCATGTTTCAGATGTTGTAAAATATCTAGAAGCAATCATAGAAAATTTCGAGAGTAATAATAAGACCATATTTTTAGGAGTATCAAAAACAGAACATTCTAATTTTGAACTGTCTAAAATAATTTCAAACCATACCAAAGCTAAAGTTGAATGTGTAAATGAAGATTATTCAACCTCTTATATGTATAACAATAATTTTACTACAGAAACACTTGGCTTTGAACCTCAGGTTTCTTTTAATGAAGCAATAATAAACTATATAGAATGCCAAAAAAAACAGTATTAGTTACCGGAATCGGTGGAAATGTAGGGCAAGGAATTTTAAGAAACATTAAAGATAGTTTCCCTGAAATTCATTTGATAGGTGTCGACATTTCAGAATTTACACCGGGTAATTATCTCTGCGATAAAACCTATAAAGTGCCTTTTTCAAATAGCCAAAATTATATTCCTCGAATTCAAGAGGTATGTAATATTGAAAAAGTAGATTTAATTATTCCTTCAACAGATTATGAGGTGTATTTTTTATCAAAAAATCAAGATAGTATATCAGCTTCAGTAATTGCTAGTGATTATAAAACCACTGAAAAATATTTAGATAAGTATAAATCTTACTTATATCATGAAGAAAACGGCATTCCATTTTCTAAATCTTGGTTGCCATCTAACTATATTCCAATTGAAGGCGATATAATTGCAAAGCCTCGAGAAGGCAGGGGTTCTAGAGGTATTCTTATAAATCCTTCTAGCTTAGATGGTATGGCAGATGATTATTTAATACAACCCCTATTAAAGGGTAAAGAAATTACCTGTGCTGTTTACGTTACTAAGAGAAATAAACTTCACGGTCTCTTTACTATGGAGCGAGAATTGACAAATGGTACTACCTCTAAATCAAAGGTGGTTTTTGAGCACGACGAAAAATTAAGAGATATTGCGCTGAAGATGATAAGTCTAAAAGGGTTAAGAGGAGCCTTTAATATACAATCGATTGTCACAAAGGATAACAACATTATTCCATTCGAAATTAACTGTCGAATTTCTGGAACCAATTCGATTCGACATAATCTAGGGTTTCAAGATGTTAAATATACCATTGAAGAACATCTTTTTAATCTCGAACCTACCATGCCAAAACCTATTCCAGGAATTGCAACACGCATTCTACTAGATGTTATATATCCTGGAGCTACCGACGAATCAAAATTAAATAATGTAGAAAACAAACACTTGGTATATTAAAATGATAGAGTATGTTTTTTTAGATGTTTCTGGTACAATATTGTCCAAACCCTCATTGTTTAGTAAGATAAACGATGTGTTAGTAGCTCATGGCGTTCATAGGTCAATAGAGGAGATTAAACTAAAGCATAAGTTGCTTTCTGAGGTAATCAAATTTCCCGACAGAACAGATGTGGAATTTTACACTAAGTTCAATTCAGATTTGCTTTACTTGTTGGGTGTGATACCAAGTGCCAACTTACTTTCAGATATATTCAACAGCTGTACATATTTACCGTGGGAAAAATTTGATGATACAGATGCGTTAAAGAACATTAATATACCGATAGGAATTATATCGAATTTTAATTCAACACTTAAAGAGAAATTGAATTCTTTTTTTGGACCTATTTTTACTGATATATTTGTTTCAGAAGAGCTGGGTGTTGCTAAACCAAAGCTAGAATTTTATGAAATTGCTTGTGAAAAGAGTGGTGTAAAACCTGAAAACATATTGTATATAGGAGATTCTATTAAATTGGATTTGGAGCCAGCAATAAAAGTTGGTATGAATGCTTTAATTATTGACAGAGATTCTTTTTATGAAAAATCTGATTTTATAATTAATAGTTTACATGAAATAGAAAAACGATTAATATGAGGACACTTGCTATTATTGGGTCAGGAGACTTAGGTCAACAAATTGCACATTTCGCAATTAGTGATAATCATTATGAAAAAGTAGTTTTTTTTGATGATTTTACCCAAGAGAAATCAGTTGGTGGTTTTTCAATCATAGGCAAGTCTTCAGATGTAGAACAGAAATTTAAAGAGAATAGATTTGATGAATTGATTATTGCAATTGGATATAATCATATGTCAACTAGAACCAATATTTATAAGCGGTTTAAAGATGAAATACCCTTTGGACGTTTAATTCACTCAACCACGCATGTTGATGTTACCGCCAAAATAGCTGAAGGGGTAGTTATCTATCCTGCTTGCGTTATAGATGCTTATGTAGAGATTGAAGCTAATGTTTTAATTAATATTGGGTCTCTTGTCGCACACCATAGTATTGTTGGTGCCCATTCTTTTTTGTCACCAAGGGTGGCAATTGCGGGTTTCTCAAAAATCGGGAAATGCTGTATTTTAGGTATAAATAGTACTATAATCGATAATATTAAGATTAAAGAAAACAGTAAATTAGGAGCAGGCGCTGTGGTTATAAAAAACTTAAATGAAAGCGGCTTGTATGTAGGTAACCCTGTAAGATTTATAAGAGCACATGATTCCATTTAACAAACCTCATTTAACGGGTAAAGAAACACATTATATATACGATGCTGTCAATTCTGGTAAATTATCGGGTAACGGTAAATACACAAAAAAGGCGCAAGCTTTTTTTGAAGAGAAATTTCGTTTCAAAAAGACTTTATTAACTACATCTTGTACAGATGCCTTAGAAATGGCTGCAATTTTATTGAAAATAGTCGAAGGTGATGAGGTCATAGTACCTTCATATACCTTTGTTTCTACAGCTCTGGCATTTGTAAGGCAAGGTGCAAAAATTGTTTTTGCTGACAGTAGGTCTGATCATCCTGGGATAGATGAAAGCTTGGTTGAAAATTTAATAACTCCAAAAACTAAAGCAATTGTAGTTGTTCATTATGCTGGTGTAGCCTGTGATATGGATGTTATAATGCAAATTGCTAAAAAGCACAATATTTTTGTTGTAGAAGATGCAGCACAGGCAATCGATTCATATTACAAAGGCAATCCTTTGGGGGGCATTGGGCATTTAGGTGCTTTTTCCTTTCATGAAACAAAAAATATTATTTCAGGTGAAGGAGGATTGTTAGCAATAAACGATGCAAGTTTTGAAGAAAGAGCTGAAATTATTTGGGAAAAAGGCACAAATAGGGCGGCTTTTTTTAAGGGTGAAATTGATAAGTATGGTTGGGTAGACACAGGTTCGTCCTTTTTACCTTCAGAGCTTATTTCAGCTTTTTTATATGCCCAGTTAGAGCATCTAAAAGATATTCAAGATAAACGTATTAGACTATGGAATATTTATTTTGAAAATCTAAAGGATTTGCAAAATGAAAACTTATTAAAACTACCTAAGATTCCTGAATATGCAACTAATAATGCACATATGTTTTATGTTGTCACTAAAAACCTTGAAGAAAGAGATAATTTTATAAGACATTTAAGGGAGAATGATATGCATGCCGTGTTTCATTATTTGTCATTGCATACGAGTAAATACTATCTAAAAAACCATCCTCTTAAGAGTCTACCTTGGTCAGATAAATACTCGAATTGTCTAGTTAGACTGCCTTTATTTTATGAGCTTGACGAAATACAAGTAAATTCTATTTGTAAGGTAATAAATGATTTTTTTAATAAGTAAATACAGAGTTCTAGGTTAAGAAAGAATTTCAAAACCATTTATAATACGTTCAACGCGCTTCAGTGGATACTCCAAATAATAAAAGTAAAATTGTTTCTGGAATAAAGTGGACCACAATAGGTACTATTGTTATTGCGTTAACGGCATTACTTAAAATATCTATATTAACTAGATTTTTAGACAAGGCCGATTTTGGGTTAATGGCTTTGATAATGTTTGTATTGGGCTTTACAGACCTTTTTACAGATATGGGGCTTACATCTGCGATTTTGCATAAGCAAAACATTAGCAAAAAGGAATATGCAAGCCTTTATTGGTTTAATATTGGTTTCAGTTTGTTATTATATGGGATGTTATTTTTTATAAGCCCTTTTATAGCTGGTTTTTATGAAGAACCAAGACTAATTACCCTTATACCCTTATTAGGGTTAAATATTTT
>TARA_R110002167_G_scaffold6908_3_pt1 | contig 16101 bp, 19 predicted proteins | sample TARA_R110002167 | Tara Oceans TARA_R110002167 (sample SAMEA4398238) | marine metagenome | biome: Polar Biome; feature: [MES] marine water layer (ENVO:01000295) within the mesopelagic zone...; material: water (ENVO:00002006), including particulate matter (ENVO:01000060) such as...... | reverse complement strand
AGTGTTGTGAGGCTTGGTTCAATTGGACCAGAATTTGGATTATTTTTTAGCTGTTTAGAAGATTTAAGGATTTGTCTTCTAATTTTATGAGCAACCTTTTTATTTGCTTTAATAGAATAATAGTCAAAAATGTCTTTTAAATTTCTGATAGCAAAATCAGTCCAAGCTATTTTCATTCCTACCAATTTGCGGATATTTTCTCTAATTTTTTTTGACTTTTAAAATTCCCGTTTTTAAAATCCAATTCAGACTTCTCAATTCTATTGATTAACTCCTCAACAGTAAATGGCTTTAAGTCTGGATTATGTTCAACTTCTCTCTTTAGGATATAATTTTCTAGTTTATCAAAAAATATTTCGTCCTTAATTTGAGCCAAATAGGTTATTAAATTGAGTTTTCTAGTTTGTAAATCCATAATTTGAGTATTTAATCAAAAATACGATTTTTCACTTAATTATTTGATTGCAAAACGATTTTTTTCGCATTAATGGCAACGTTTATGTATAAAGTAGCGTGTTAGTAAATACATGTATTTTCGACTAAAATAACGTTATTAAATAAGCGATACAAATTTGTTTGGCAAAGAATTAGCTATTTTTTTTATACGTTGTTAGCCATAGTTATTTATATTTGTCAAATATTTTGTAAATTCACTTTATATATTGTTGAAAATGGAATGTTTATCATATAAATCAGAAATTGTTAATACTTTTTCTAATGTCAGAAGTTTTTCTTTCCAAGAGAAGAAAGCTCCTTTATTGGATGAAGAAAAAGTGAATTCATTTTTAGATGCTATTCTTGATTTCAAAAATAGTTTAATAGAAAAGACAGAAAGAATTTATAATGTCAATGAAAGAATTGAGAAAATAACTTGGTTTAATGATATTGATGAAGAGAGTTTAATGCTTTTAAATGACTTGATTTCATCTGCTAAAGATTTAAGAACTTCCTTAATTCGTCAATACATTTCAATGAATTTCTTTAGAAAAAAAGGAATTGCTAAAGAGGAAATAAAAGATTTTAAAAATTCTATAGATGAATTAAAAGAATCTTATGAAGATTTAGAGTCAGTATTTTTCTTTCTTCCTGAAATGCCAGATTTTGTTGAAACCACTTCAAAACTTTCCCTTGTGTAAATATGGAATTGTATTGTTTAGAAGATTTTAAGGTTGAGTTTGATAAATTAAAATCTAAAAAGTCTTATAAAACAATAGAGAAAGAGATCATCAATTATTTTTTTGGAAAGTCGACTGAACAGCTTTGTTCGGGTGTAAGATTAAATCATAGTGTTGATGTTCCATATATAAAAAAGAGATTAGGTGGTCGAGGCGGATTTAGATTTTATTTTTTACTGGTAATTAAAAACGATTCTTTGTACTTAATGTTTGTCCATCCAAAAACAGGTACTCAAGGTTCAGAGAACATTACAGATGAGTCAAAGGCTTATTTGTATAAAAAAGTTTTAGAATGTATTCAGTCGGAAGATTTATATAAATTGTCTTTGGATGACTCGAAGAAAAAAACACAATTTGATAAATTAGTTAGCGTTCGGTCATAATTATGGCTAACATCTTAATAACCACATAACATCTTAACATTATAACCATATAACATCTTAACCACATAACAACAAACAATAATGGCAAGTACCTCAGATATCAGAAACGGATTATGTATAAAATACAATCACGATATTTATAAAATTATAGAATTTTTACATGTGAAACCGGGAAAAGGCCCTGCCTTTGTAAGAACAAAAATGAAAAGTGTTACCTCAGGAAAAGTGCTGGATAACACATTTTCTGCAGGACATAAAATTGAAGACGTACGCGTGGAAACACATAAGTTTCAGTTTTTATATAATGACGGAGAGTTCTATCATTTTATGAATACGGAAGATTATACTCAAATTAGGCTTTTAGAAGCTGCTTTAGATAAACCGGAATTAATGAAGGAAGGAGAAGTTGTCACGGTATTAATAAATACAGAAGATAACATGCCTCTTTCAGTTGAAATGCCCGCCAGTGTTATTTTAGAAGTCACATCAACCGAACCAGGAATTAAAGGAAATACGGCAACCAATGCTACAAAACCAGCTATTGTTGAAACGGGGGCAGAAGTTAATGTTCCTTTATTTATCAATGAAGGTGATAAGATTAAAATAGAAACCGAAAAGGGCACCTACAAAGAACGAATTAAAGACTGACTTTTTGTGAAATTCCCAAAACCGTATACCTTAAAAGATATTGCTGCATTAATTGCATGTGATTTTGTTGGCGAAAGTAATTTTTCCATTCTTGGAATGAATGAAATACATGTCGTTACTCCTGGAGATCTTGTTTTTGTTGATCATCCCAAGTATTATGACAAAGCTTTAAATTCAAAAGCGACCACTATTTTAATTAACAAAAAAGTGGATTGCCCTAAAGGGAAAGCCTTATTGATAAGCGATGACCCGTTTAGGGATTTTAATAAGCTAACAAATCATTTTAAACCATTTCGTCCTTTGGAATCATCAATTTCAGATACCGCAACCATAGGAAAGAACACCATCATTCAACCCAATTGTTTTATTGGCCATAATGTCGTTATTGGTGATAATTGCGTGATTCATTCCAATGTCAGTATTTATGATGATACAGTAATAGGAAATAATGTGACCATTCACGCAGGAACTGTTTTAGGCGCTAATGCCTTCTATTATAAAAAACGTCCAGAAGGCTACGATCGCTTAAAATCGGGCGGACGTGTCGTGATTAAAGATAATGTGGATTTAGGAGCATTGTGCACTATTGATAGAGGTGTTACGGCAGATACCACTATTGGTGAAGGTTCCAAATTGGATAATCAAATTCAAATTGGCCACGATACAATTATTGGTAAAAACTGTTTAATAGCGTCACAAGTCGGTATTGCCGGTTGTGTGGTGATTGAAGATGAGGTTACCATTTGGGGACAAGTAGGCTGTACCAGCGGTGTAACAATAGGTAAAAAAGCAGTCGTATTGGCACAATCGGGAATCAGTAAATCGCTTGAGGGCAATAAAACGTATTTTGGGTATCCTGCAGAAGAATCCAGATTGAAACTAAAAGAGATGGCAACAATCAAGAAACTTCCAGAATTATTATCTGAACTTAAAAAAAATAAAATAATTTAGTGATAAAACTAACCGTAAAAAGGTACTTTTGCATAGTTTTAGTTAAGAACCCGTTTAAACGGGTTTAATATAAAAATAATAAAAATGAGTGTTTTAGTAAACAAAAATTCAAAAATAATAGTTCAAGGATTTACAGGGAGCGAAGGTACATTTCATGCCACTCAAATGATAGAATATGGCACCAATGTTGTTGGTGGTGTAACACCCGGTAAAGGAGGTCAAATGCATTTAGAAAAACCTGTATTTAACACGGTTCTAGAAGCTGTAGAAAAAGTAGGGGCCGATACTACCATTATTTTTGTCCCGCCGGCTTTTGCTGCCGATGCCATTATGGAAGCTGCCGATGCTGGAATTAAAGTTATTATTACAATTACCGAAGGGATTCCTGTGGGTGATATGATTAAAGTAGCGGCATACATAAAACTTAAACCATGTCGTCTTATAGGCCCTAACTGTCCAGGCGTGATTACACCCGGAGAAGCAAAAGTGGGCATTATGCCCGGGTTTGTTTTCAAAAAAGGAAAAATAGGAATCGTATCAAAGTCTGGAACACTTACCTATGAAGCTGCGGATCAAGTGGTAAAACAAGGATTAGGAATTACAACGGCTATTGGAATTGGTGGAGATCCTATTATTGGAACAACCACTAAAGAAGCTGTTGAATTATTGATTAACGATCCTGAAACAGAAGCTGTTGTTATGATTGGGGAAATAGGAGGGCAGTTGGAAGCCGATGCGGCCAATTGGTATAAAGCAAGTGGCAGTAAAAAACCAATCGTTGGGTTTATCGCTGGTGAAACTGCGCCAGCAGGGAGAACCATGGGTCATGCAGGAGCCATTGTTGGTGGTAGCGATGATACTGCTCAGGCCAAAAAGAAAATTATGAGAGCCTGTGGGATTCATGTTGTGGAATCTCCTGCTGAAATTGGAAAAAAGGTTAAAGAAGTTTTGGCTTCTAAGTAATAACCAGAAAAGTTCAATGTCCGTATTCATTCATAATACCATTTTTGCCGTTCAGAATGGAGTGAAACGAAATGAAGGATCTATTGAAAATCAATGGGATTCCTCCTTTGTCGGAACGACAAAATTATTATATTTTCAGACTTATGACAAATTACGGACATTCAAAACCAGAAAATATAATTTAAGACCTCACAATAAATCTTGTGAGGTTTTTTTATTTGATACAATTTGTATTTCCTATCTTTGAAAATCAATTAACATGACAATTAACATGAAATTATTAGAAGGGAAAACAGCCATTATTACCGGAGCGAGCAGAGGAATAGGTCGTGGCATAGCGCAAGTATTTGCACAACACGGTGCTAATATTGCATTTACATACAGTTCTTCTGTGGAAGCAGCCAATGTCTTGGAAAAAGAGTTAAATGCCTTAGGTATAAAAGCGAAAGGATACAAAAGTAATGCGGCTAATTTTAATGAAGCCCATCAATTAGCTGAAGATGTTGTTGCAGAATTTGGAAGTATTGATATTTTAGTAAATAATGCAGGGATAACAAAGGATAATTTACTTATGCGTATTAGCGAGGACGATTTCGACTCGGTTATTGAGGTGAATCTAAAATCTGTATTTAATATGACTAAAGCAGTTCAAAAAACCATGCTAAAACAACGTAAAGGATCCATAATTAACATGAGTTCAGTTGTTGGTGTTAAAGGGAATGCAGGACAAACAAATTATGCTGCTTCCAAAGCTGGTATTATTGGATTTTCTAAATCTGTTGCATTGGAATTAGGCTCTAGAAATATACGAAGTAATGTGATCGCTCCCGGTTTTATCGAAACCGAAATGACCGCAAAATTGGACGAAGAAGTTGTTAAAGGATGGCGCGCTGGGATTCCACTAAAACGTGGCGGTACCCCAGAAGATGTGGCTAACGTTTGTGTCTTTTTAGCAAGTGGCTTGAGTGCTTATGTAACTGGACAAACAATTCATGTTGATGGTGGTATGCTAACTTAATTAATGACAGCTTTAACTATACTATATATTGTCATTGCAGGAATTATAGCGCTATTTTTAGCGCTATTTCTATATAAAAAGAAAGACAAAGGTCATCGTAGATTAAATGCCTTATTTATTTTTTTAAGATTTATTACCCTATTTGCTGTCTTGTTATTAATAATAAATCCAAAATTTGAAAAGGTTACGTTTTATTTAGAAAAACCTAATTTAATTCTAGCAGTTGACAATTCAAGTTCAATAAGGTATTCTAATCAAGATAAAAAGGTTTTAGAACTAGTAAAGAGCCTTAAAACCAATAAACAACTTAACTCAAAATTCAATATTGAACTTTATACTTTTGGTAACACACTAAAAGCTTCCAATTCATTACTGTTTACTGAACAAGACACCAATATTGATCTTGTCTTTAATCAATTATCACAAGTCTTCAAAAATGACATGGCACCCATGGTTCTTATAACAGATGGAAATCAGACCTATGGCAATGATTATTTATATACGTCATCACAGTATAAACAACCTATTTACCCGATAATCTTAGGAGATACCATTACGTATACAGATTTAAGTATTCAGCAATTAAACGTTAATAAATATGCGTTTTTAAAAAATGACTTTCCGGTAGAATGTATTGTGGTGTATAACGGAAATCATTCTGTGACGTCTCGTTTTGAAGTATCTTCGGATAAAACAATCCTTTATTCCTCAACATTACATCTTTCAAAAAGCAACAATTCTAAAGTTATCAATTTTACATTACCCGCAAAAAAGGTAGGTGTTACAACGTATAAGGCCACCATTGTTCCTATTGATAATGAAAAAAACATAATAAACAACTCTAAATCTTTTGCTGTTGAAGTTATTGACCAAAAAACAAATGTTGCTATTGTTAGTGATTTTCCGCATCCTGATATTGGATCATTAAAGAAGAGTATTGAAAATAATGAACAGCGCAGTGTGTCTATTTTAAGTCCCACTAACTATTTGAGTCAAAAAAATGATTTTCAATTGGTTATACTCTATCAACCAAACAATAAATTTAAATCGGTTATCGAATCATTACATTCGAATAATATCAGTAAATTCATTATAATTGGAACCGATACTGATTTAAACTTTTTAAATGCAGTTAATCCATTTTTCACTCAGGAAATAACGAATCAAAGAGAAGATATTCAAGCGTTAATCAATACCAGTTATTCACCTTTTATTCTCGATGATGTAAATTTTGAATCATTTCCACCATTGAAGTCGAATTTTGGAATGATTTCCTTTTCAGTTCCGTATGAAACCTTATTATATAAGAGGATAGGATCAAACACAACAACCATTCCGCTATTGGCAACATATAAAACAAGAGGAAGGCGAGAGGCTGTTTTATTTGGTGAAGATATTTGGAAATGGCGATCGCAAAGCTTTTTAAATACCAAATCGTTTACAGATTTTGATGATTTTATTGGGAAAATAATTCAATATTTAGCTATAAGCAAGCCAAAATCCAGACTAAATTTAGAGTATGAGTCCTTTTATAATGGTGCCAATGGGATTATCATTAAAGCTGAATTTTTCGATAAAAACTATAATTTTGATAATCGGGAAGCACTTACTATTAAGGTAAAAGACGCTAGTACTAATAAAGAGCAAACGTTTCCTTTTATTCTTAAAAACAATAGGTATCAGGTGGATTTAAGTCGTTTACCGCCTTCAGAATATACGTTTACAGTAAGTGCTACCAATGAAAAAATCTCTCAAATTGGCGCTTTTAAAATTTTAGAATATAATGTGGAACAACAGTTTTTAAATGCCAATATAAACAAACTGCAGCAAGTTGCGGCCCGTAGTTCAGGAAACAGTTATTTTATTGAACATACAGACTCATTAATAAATGATTTAATAAACGAAAATACGTTCATAACAATCCAAAAAGAAAATAAAAATACCATATCTTTGATAGATTGGAAATACTTACTGTTTCTAATAGTGCTAAGCCTAACGATGGAATGGTTTTTAAGAAAATATAACGGATTAATTTAAATAAATAGATAATGGAAAAATTACCAAAAATTGGAATACCAATAATTATAGTTGCAATCATACTTATTATTGTACTGGCAAAATCTGCTGTAACTATAGGTTCTGGTGAAGCTGGAGTACTTTATAAAACTTTTGATAAGGGTGTGGTTACAGACCAACCACCATTAGGAGAAGGATTTCATGTTGTTGCTCCGTGGAATAAAGTAATTGTTTATTCGGTACGTCAGCAAGAGCTTTTTGAAAAAATGAAAGTATTATCATCAAACGGGTTGGAAATTCAAATAGATGCCTCTGCATGGTATCTGCCAGTTTATAATGATTTAGGGAAATTACATCAATCCATTGGTGAAAATTATTTACAACGTGTCATTCAACCAGCCATCCGTAGTGCTGCAAGAAGTGTTGTTGGTAGATATACTCCAGAACAATTATATTCTAGTAAACGTGATGCGATCCAAGATGAAATATATTTGGAAACCAAGAAAATCCTAGAAAAACAATACGTTCAGCTTAATGAAATATTGGTAAGAGATGTTACATTGCCAAATACTATTAAAGATGCTATTGAACGTAAATTAAAACAAGAGCAAGAATCGTTGGAATATGAATTTAGATTGGTTACGGCAGCCAAAGAAGCTGAGAAAGTGATTATTGACGCGAAAGGTAAAGCTGAATCCAACAGAATTTTAAGTGCTTCTTTGACTGATAAAATTTTACAGGATAAAGGGATAGAAGCCACCATAAAATTGGCCGAATCACCAAACAGTAAAGTCGTTATTATTGGTTCAGGAGACAGTGGAATGCCAATAATTTTAGGAAATCAATAATACATTGAAATTTTACCAAATTAAATTTATTGGTTTTTTGGTTGAAATTTTGAATATAAAAGAATGATATCCATTTAAAAATATCAAATGTTCAAATGTGTGGCTTTTTTTAGTTCTTATTTGGGTTAATACATTTTAATTTTAGATATTTGTCAAAAGAACAAAGAACACATGAATAGTATTCAATTTCATCACCATCATTTTCAAATTTGCCTTCAAGCGAAGTGAAAATGTATTGAATAAATTCAACATATATTTTTAAACCCGTTTGAGCCAATCAAGCGGGTTTTTTAATTCCTATTGGATTGTTTCAAACCCATAACAGTAAAATAATGAGCAAATTAAAAATTGCAGTTCAAAAAGCTGGACGTTTACACGATGAATCCATGGAAATGCTTAAAGATATAGGTATTTCTATTGACAATGGAAAAGATCAGTTAAAAGCGTCTGCCAGAAATTTTCCCTTAGAAGTTTTTTATTTAAGAAACGGGGATATTCCTCAATATTTAAAAGATGGGGTGGTAGATGCCGCCATCATTGGGGAAAACATATTAATAGAAAAAGGGAATGGTATTAACATTGCGGAAAAGTTAGGTTTTTCAGCATGTAAAGTATCTATAGCTATTCCAAAATCGGTTAAGTATAACGGTCTCCAAGATTTAGAAGGAAAACGAATTGCTACATCGTACCCAAATACCATCCAAAGTTATTTAGATACACATGGCATTAATGCGAATTTACACATTATTAGTGGTTCGGTTGAAATTGCTCCAAATATTGGATTAGCCGACGCTATATGCGATATTGTTTCTAGTGGAAGCACACTTTTTAAAAACAATTTAAAGGAAGTGGAGATTATTATGAAATCTGAAGCTGTGTTGGCGGTTTCACCGATTTTAAGTAAAGAGAAACAGGCTGTTTTAGATAAAATACAATTTAGGATCCAATCTGTTTTAAAAGGTAGAAATTCTAAATATGTCTTATTAAACGCTCCCAATGATAAATTACAGGAAATCATAAACGTATTGCCAGGGATGAAAAGCCCGACGGTCCTGCCTTTAGCGCAAGCAGGCTGGAGTTCAGTACATTCTGTGATAAGCAAAAATGAATTCTGGGACATTATAGATGAATTAAAAAAGAAAGGTGCTCAGGGCATTTTGGTGTGCCCCATTGAAAAAATGGTTATTTAAGGAAAATGATATGCAAATAATAGATAATCCAAATAAAAAAGACTGGTCAGGGATATTAAAACGGCCCACCCAAACTGTTGATGATATTGAAGCAACAGTGAATCAGATTTTTGATGAAGTCATGCATAAAGGAGATGAGGCGATTAAAAAATACACCTCATATTTTGATGGTATTTTACTTGAAAATAATCTGGTAACTGAAGAAGAGATTAAAATTGCCGTTGCAAAAGTATCTCCAGAATTAAAAAAAGCCATTAAACAAGCAAAAGGGAATATAGAAGCGTTTCATAAGGCACAAAAAACACCCAAAGTTTCCATCGAAACAACGGCTGGCGTGAGGTGTTGGCAAGAAAAAAGGCCTATTGAAAAAGTTGGTTTATATATTCCAGGAGGCACGGCGCCTTTGTTTTCAACGGTTTTAATGTTGGCAGTTCCAGCTCAAATTGCTGGATGTATGGAGATTGTTTTATGCACACCTCCAAATAAAGAGGGAACTATTGCCTCAGAGATTTTGTTTGCAGCCCAACTTTGTGGTATATCAAAAATTGTTAAAGTAGGCGGTATTCAGGCCATTGCCGGATTAACATTTGGAACGAATTCCATTCCTAAAGTGTATAAAATTTTTGGTCCAGGAAACCAGTTTGTAACCGTTGCCAAGCAATTAACCACCAAATATGGTGTTGCTATTGATATGCCTGCTGGTCCGAGTGAATTATTAGTGGTGGCTGATGAATCGGCAAATGCAGCTTATATCGCCTCAGATTTGTTAAGTCAGGCAGAACATGGCACCGATAGCCAAGTTATCTTGGTGACAACTTCTAAAAATATTATCGATGCTGTTTCAAAAGAAATAGACAAACAAATAAAAGTGTTGCCAAGACAGGCAATAGCTGAAAAAGCAATGGCTAATTCAAGACTTATTTTATTAAAAAATGATGACTTAGCACTTGATTTAATTAATGAATATGGCCCAGAACACTTTATTATTTGCACCAAGAATGAAGATTTTTATATAAATGGAATTACAAATGCAGGTTCTGTTTTTATTGGTGGTTATACTCCAGAAAGCGCAGGCGACTATGCTTCTGGGACTAACCATACGCTACCAACAAATGGATTTTCAAAAGCGTATTCAGGGGTGAATTTAGATAGTTTTTTAAAAAGCATGACGTTTCAGAAAATCTCTAAAGAAGGGTTGCTGAATATTGGAAAAACCATTGAGCTAATGGCGGAAGCAGAAGGCTTACAAGCACATAAAAATGCGGTATCGATACGTTTAAAGGATTTACAATAATGGATATTCAAAAACTAATAAGACCGACAATTAAAGCATTAAAACCCTATTCATCGGCACGGGATGAATTTCAAGGGATTCCTGCTAATATGGTGTTTTTGGATGCGAATGAAAATCCGTTTGAAAATGGGGTGAATCGATACCCAGATCCACATCAAAATAAACTAAAGACACTGTTATCAGAAATCAAATCTATTCCAACTCAAAATATCCTTTTAGGAAATGGCAGTGATGAAGTTTTAGATCTTATTTTCAGAATGTTTTGTGAGCCTAATAAAGATAATGTTATTATTTTGCCACCAACCTATGGTATGTATGAAGTTTTGGCAAACTTAAACGCTATTAAAACTATTAAAGTGCCATTATCTGAAACTTTTCAGCCCAACGTTAATGAGATCATAAGTTCTGCAAATTCAAACACTAAACTATTGTTTTTATGCTCACCAAATAATCCAACAGGAAATAGTTTTTTAACTAATGATATTGAACAACTGTTAAAGACATTTAATGGTATCGTTGTTATTGACGAAGCCTATATCGATTTTTCAGAACAACAAAGCTGGTTGCATAGATTGGAAGAATTTCCTAATTTAATCGTAACACAAACCTTATCAAAAGCTTATGGAATGGCAGGTATTCGTTTAGGGACTTGCTATGCTTCTTCGGAGATTATTACTGTGTTGAACAACATAAAACCCCCATATAATGTTAGTGAATTAACGCAGCAAAAAGCATTTGAAAATCTTAAGAACAACAATTTGACAAAGGGTCAAATAGCCAATATTCTAAACGAACGAGATAGTTTAATAACGGAATTAAAAACAATTGATTTTGTATCCAAAATATATCCGTCTGACGCAAATTTTATATTAATTAAAGTTGATGATGCCAATAAGCGCTATGATCAATTGATCGGTAAAGGCATTGTTGTTAGAAACAGAACCACACAACAGGGCTGCGAAAATTGTTTGCGGATTACGGTAGGAACACCTATTGAAAATAAAAGATTACTAGAAGTATTACATAAACTTCAATTGACATAGAATATGAAAAAAGTATTGTTTATAGATCGTGACGGAACCATTATAAAAGAACCTGCAGATGAACAGATTGATTCATTTGATAAGCTTCAGTTTTATCCAAATGTATTTCAATACCTAGGTAAAATTGTAAAGGAATTGGATTATGAGTTAGTCATGGTAACGAATCAAGATGGATTAGGAACAGAAATTTATCCAGAAAATACCTTTTGGCCAGTTCATAATTTCATAATTAAATGTTTTGAAGCTGAAGGGATTGTGTTTAGTGAGCAATTAATAGACAGAACTTTTGCCAGAGATAATGCACCAACACGAAAACCAAATACAGGCTTACTCACAGACTATTTTTCTGAGGACTATGATTTGGAAAATTCTTTCGTCATTGGTGACCGGCTTACCGATATGGAATTAGCTAAAAACTTAGGAACAAAAGGTATTTATATTAATGATAAAACACACTTAGGTGTTAATGAAATAACAGTAAAGCGAGACGATTTAAATGATTATATTGCTTTAGAAACCAATGATTGGCAAAAAATTTATGCGTTTTTAAAAGCGGACAATAGAAGCGGCGGTATTATACGGAACACCAATGAAACTAAAATTGCGATTCAATTGAATCTTGATGGTACTGGAAAAAGTAAAATAAATACAGGGATTGCTTTCTTTGACCATATGTTGGACCAAATTGCCCGTCATGGACAACTTGATTTAACCATTAAGGTTGAGGGCGATTTAAAAGTTGATGAACATCATACCATTGAAGATACAGCAATCGCATTAGGTGAATTATTTCATTCAGTTTTAGGAAATAAATTAGGGATTGAACGCTACGGATTTTGTTTGCCAATGGACGATTGCTACGCTCAGGCTGCCATTGATTTCGGTGGACGGAATTGGTTGGTTTGGGAAGCAGATTTTAAACGTGAGATGGTCGGGAAAATGCCGACAGAGATGTTTTACCATTTCTTTAAATCGTTTACCGATGGTGCAAAATGCAACTTAAATATCAAAGCAGAAGGCACTAATGAACATCACAAAATCGAAGCTATTTTTAAAGCCTTCGCCAAAGCAATCAAAATGGCTGTAAAACGTGATATTGAAAAAATGATTTTACCAAGTACAAAAGGGATGTTATAATAGTTTGTCATTCCTGCGAAGGCAGGAATCCACAAAACCAGTTCAACTTAAAATAGATTCCTGCCTTCGCAGAAACGACAAAAATGAAATTAATAATAATAGATTATGGTGCCGGGAACATTAAAAGTATTCAGTTTGCTTTTAATCGTTTGGGTATGGATGCGGTACTATCAAATAGCACAGAGGAAATTTTAGCGGCCGACAAAATTATTTTTCCAGGGGTCGGTGAAGCCAGTACTGCCATGACCAAATTAAAAGAAAGTGGCTTGAACTCCTTGATCCCAGATTTAAAACAACCCGTTTTGGGCATCTGTTTGGGCATGCAATTATTGTGTAATTACACAGAAGAAGGCAATACATTAGGTTTAGGCATTTTTGATACCACAGTAAAACGTTTTTCAAAGGATGTTAAAGTGCCACAAATGGGGTGGAACGTGATTAAAAATTTAAAATCTGATTTGTTTGCTGGCATTAAGGAAAATGAATACATGTACTTGGTGCATAGTTATTATGCAGAACATTGTGAACAGACGATTGCTGCAACAGATTATGGCATTAATTATGCGTCCGCTTTGCAACATAATAACTTCTTTGGAGTTCAGTTTCATCCAGAAAAGAGTAGTTTAGCGGGAGAGAAAATTTTAGAAAATTTTTTAAAGTTAAAAGTAAAAAATTAAATATTAGAAGTTTTTGAAAAACGAGTTATTAAATAGAACAAAACGTTTTGCTTTAGATTGTTGGCATTTTTCCTTTAAAATTCCTAAATCAAGAGAATATAATGCTTTTGCCAATCAATTAATTCGAAGTTCAAGTTCAGTCGGAGCCAATTACCGAGCTTCACAAAGAGCAAAATCAACGGCAGATTTTATTAATAAATTAAAAATTGTTGAAGAAGAAGTTGATGAAAGTGTTTATTGGTTAGAAATATTTGAAGAAATACTGCCAAAACATTCAGAAGAAATTATAAAACTTAAAAAAGAGGGCAAAGAGTTATTGGCAATAACAGTAGCTTCCATCAATACAGTAAAAAGAAATAACAATAAGTAAACTATGTGTATTTAGTAACTTTTAACTTTTAATATTTAATATTTAATATATGAAATGAGAATTATACCAGCCATAGATATTATAGACGGCAAATGTGTTCGCTTAACAAAAGGCGATTACGGAACAAAAAAAGTTTATAATGAAAATCCACTTGAAGTAGCAAAAGCTTTTGAAGCTTCGGGCATCGAATATTTACATTTAGTTGATTTAGATGGTGCCAAAGCGCAACATATCGTTAATTTTAGAGTATTGGAGCAAATAGCTTCGAAAACAAGTTTGAAAATTGATTTTGGTGGCGGACTTAAAACCGATGCAGATTTACATATTGCTTTTAATTCTGGAGCCAAACAAATAACGGGTGGCAGTATCGCCGTTAAAGACCCTAAAACCTTTGAAAACTGGATTTTAAAATATGGTGCCACTAAAATTATTTTAGGAGCAGATAGTGATCAAGGAAAGGTCTCCATTAGTGGTTGGAAAGAACAAAGCAACCTAGAGGTCATTCCGTTTATTAAGGATTATCAAAAAAAGCGGATCCAATATGTTATTTGCACCGATATTTCAAAAGATGGGATGTTGGAAGGGCCTTCAATAGAGTTTTATAAACAAATTATTTCAGAATGTTCAAACAGTAGTAGCGGTCAGTCTATAAAATTAATTGCTTCAGGAGGTATTTCATCCATTGAGGAAATACCTGTTTTAAAAAAACTTGGATGTGAAGGCGTCATTATTGGAAAAGCGATTTATGAAAACAAGGTGAGTTTAAAACAATTGGAAAAGTATGTATAACTTGTCATTACGAAGAGAGAAACGACGTGGTAATCTTATCTATTATAGAGATTGCCACAACCAAAAGGTTTCGCAATGACGTTCAAAAATAAATAATGCTAACAAAACGAATTATTCCTTGTTTAGATATTAAAAATGGGAGAACCGTTAAAGGGGTCAATTTTGTAGATTTAAGAGATGCTGGCGATCCAGTGGTATTAGCTAAACAGTACGCCGATTATGGAGCTGATGAATTAGTGTTTCTCGATATTTCAGCGACTTTAGAAGGACGTGCAACGATGTTAGATATGGTTCTGCACGTGGCTGAACAAGTTAACATTCCATTTACAGTTGGTGGTGGAATTTCATCTATTGAAGATGTCGATGCGTTATTGCAATGTGGCGCTGATAAGGTGTCTATTAATTCTTCTGCAGTTAAGCGACCTGAATTAATAAATGAGCTTTCCAATAAATTTGGAAGCCAATGTGTTGTGGTCGCTATTGATGCCAAAAAAATAGATGGTAACTGGAAAGTTCACTTAGCCGGAGGGAGCATTCCTACGGATCTAGATTTATTTGAGTGGGCTCAAGAAGTCGAACAGCGTGGTGCTGGTGAAATTTTATTTACTTCAATGAACCATGATGGCACCAAAAACGGGTTTGCGAATGAAGCGTTGGCTAAATTATCGGAAACCCTTAATATTCCAATTATAGCATCTGGAGGCGCAGGAACTATTCAGCATTTTATTGATACATTTAAACTAGGAAAGGCCGATGCTGCATTGGCCGCTAGTGTGTTTCATTTTGGTGAAATACCTATTCCCAAATTAAAAAAAGAATTAAATAATAGTAATATAGCTGTGCGATTATAGTCCGTCATTACGAGAAGTCCCGTCGCGATAGCTATCGGGATGACGAAGTAATCTCATTAAAACAAAATCATTAAACAGATTGCCATATCACAAAAAAAAATGTGATTCGCAATGACAATAAAAAATCATGAAAATTAAATATAATAATGACGGACTTGTTCCCGCTATCATCCAAGATGCACAAACTAAAAACGTGTTGATGTTAGGCTATATGAATGCGGAAGCCTATCAAAAAACAATGGAAACAAAACAAGTTACTTTTTATAGCAGAAGCAAACAACGTCTTTGGACGAAAGGTGAAGAAAGTGGTCGTTTTTTAAATCTTATAGATATAAAAAACGACTGCGATAATGACACCTTACTTATACAAGTAAATCCCGTTGGACCAACGTGCCATACTGGAAGTGATACGTGCTGGAATGAAATAAATACTCAAAACTTTGGCTTTTTGTCCCAACTTGAAACAGTAATTAAAAACAGAAGAGAAAATGCGGATGAAGAAACATCCTATGTAGCCTCATTATTTAAAAAAGGCATCAATAAAATAGCGCAAAAAGTAGGTGAGGAGGCCGTTGAGGTTGTTATTGAAGCGAAAGACTCCAATGACGATCTATTTCTAGAAGAAAGCGCCGATTTACTGTTTCATTATTTAATCCTGTTGCAAGCAAAAGGATTTAAACTCGAGGATATTACAAAGGTTCTTAAAAAAAGGCACAAATAATTTCAACTAAAAGAGGCTGTCTTAAAT
>TARA_R110002167_G_scaffold73942_29_pt1 | contig 16141 bp, 17 predicted proteins | sample TARA_R110002167 | Tara Oceans TARA_R110002167 (sample SAMEA4398238) | marine metagenome | biome: Polar Biome; feature: [MES] marine water layer (ENVO:01000295) within the mesopelagic zone...; material: water (ENVO:00002006), including particulate matter (ENVO:01000060) such... | reverse complement strand
GCCACTAAAATTTTTGTGTAATTACTCATTTCATTCCTCTCTATCTTGGGTATTTTGACCTGTATTTGTCTATTTGAGTTTAGCCTAATTAATACACCTCAATGATATTAGTTAGCTTATAAGTAAAAAGTTGTTGATCCAAATCAACAACTTCACAACAGGCCTGACAATATTGAACTAAAAAATTAGCTAACAGCAAATTTTACAGGTTAAATTTTAAGGCAAAAAACTTTTGTAAGTTGAGTATAAAGGTAATAATATCCATGCAGCGACTAACATCAGGGAATCAATAGCTAGTACATGGATGCTTTAAATAATGCTCAGTCCCCTACCTTATTGCTGTTGCCCGGCTTAGATGGCAGTGGAATTCTTTTTAAACCACTCATTGATCTGTTACCCCTAACAATTAGAACAAAAATTGCCGTTATCCCCACGATATTGTTAAGCGGTCATAAGCAAATTGCCAAACAGATACTAGCTGACTTGCCTGATGGGAAATATGTGATTTTAGCAGAATCGTTTTCTGGACGAACCGCTTATGAATTGTGTCGAATGGCGCCTGATAAATTTAGTTATGTGGTTTTTATTGCTAGTTTTGTGAATAGACCATCGCATCTATTGAGGTTTGCCTTACTCCTGCCCATAACTCGCATTGTCAAAAGTAAATTAATAATGCAGCTTATGGCTAAATGTTTATTTGGTTTGAACAATACCAAAGCCTTGCTAAGCGCGCTTAATCAAGCCTTATCAACGCTGCCAAATGCTTGTATCAATAATCGACTGTCTATACTCAACCGGCTAAAGCAACCCAGTATCCGCTTGGATGTGCCTTGTTTTATTGTTACCGCTAAACAAGATTTATTGCTCAATCGAACAGCCCAAAATTCAATAAAAAAAGTGTTTAATCACCATGCGGAACAACAACTTGAGGGACCGCATTTTTTACTGCAAACCCGAGCTAGACACTGCGCTAAAATCATAACGACCTTGTACGTAGGTTTGGCAGACGTTAGAAGCCCTGTAGTACCGATAACAATTGACCCAACGATTGCCTTGTAGTTACTGTTAAATTTCGCTAATTATTTAGCTAAAGCACAGTTGAAATTTACTATTTTATAAAGCTTCCAGTATTTTTTTAGTAAAATAGCATATTTGTTGTAGAATCAGAGCAACTATGGATCGTGAGTCACATATTAAATTATCCGCATCCAATAAAAATAATAATAGGATAGGTTTTAACCATGCTAAGTGGAAAGTCTAAAACAGAACAAGTTGATGTTATTAAACAGCTGATACGCCAAAATAATTATAAAGACACAGACCTTACTTTTAAGCAATGTTTGCATATGGGCGTCAGTGTCAACCTCCACTCCTTAAGTCGTTTCGCCGAAAAACTTGAATTACTTGACCGCGCAGAGCGCAACAAGCAAGTCAACCAAAACAAAAAAGCCTCACCACCCGCCATGCATTCCATGAGTTATATGCAAGTTAAGCAACGCGAAACAGAAATTACCTTTGAATTAGGTGAACTGAAAATTCGCGAAAATAAATTGTTGGAAGAATTAAACGGTCTGTCAAAAATGCTAGATCTCAAACAATTTAATTAAAACAAAAACGGATGTCATCTGACATCCGTTTAACTTGATTTAGTCTTTAAAATCTTGCCCTTACGCCAAGAGAAAATGAACGAGCAGGTAATGGCGCTTCATCTTTTAAATATGATGAATGAACACGGCCTTCCTGATTGCTTAGGTTTTCACCTTTGAGATAAATCGTCATATCGATATTATCAAGATCAAGATAGTAGTTAGCTGAAGCTGATAGCATGGTATAGCCTTTAGTATCAGTCTCAAATATGGCTATTTTATCTTGTTTGCTGTTGCGGATAGCTTCTACTTCGGCGTGCCAGTTGCCATATTCATAGTGCAGTGAGCTACCCACTCTCATAGGAGGGATGCGCGGCACATTGCCGCCAGAATCTAGCTTGGCCCGCGTATAATCGGTGAACACTTCCCATCGCCATTCTTCATTTAAGTGCCAATCAACCTGAGCTTCAAATCCATACAACCTAGCATCTTGCTGACTAAATATAATTACCGGCAAACCATCAGATTCATCACCTGACTCACCATTTTCAACAATATTTTGCTCAAAATCAGCTTGAGTAATGAGTGATTCACCACTAAAAACAAGATTGGTACGTTGTTCAAAAATATAATTGCTAACTTGATTATTAAACAGACTGAAGGTCGCATTCCACGTTTCGACATTATAGCGATAAGTAATATCGATATTGTTAGACACTTCCTTATGCATATCTTGCGATCTTTGTACTACATTATATTCGTTATTTTGCTCAGCGATTGTGAAGCCACCGCCTATTTCAAAGGTACCAGAACCAATATGAGGGCCATAAGAAACCATTTCAGATGCAGAAGGTGCTCGTTCAGAGTAAGCATAGTTAAACGCTAATGAACTTTGCTCATTAAGAGTCCAGACCGCACCACCTGAGCCCGAAATTGCGGTGTAATCTTTTTTATCAAAAAAGATAGTATTTTGTTGTGGTTTCTGTGCAAAAAAATCATTGTTTACATCAAGAGAAACTTGCTCAGCTCTGGCGCCAAATTGCCATAAAAGCGCGGCCATTTTGCGTTCTTCCATTACAAACACAGCTACACTATTTGTTGTAGTCGGCGGGGTAAATGCTTCTTCACCTATAGCCTCAAAATCAGATTTATTATAATGCAGGCCCATTACCCCTTTCCAACCACCAACTAGCTGATGTTCGGCCCATAACCTTGATTCAGTACTTTGGTTTTTAAACGTAGTGCCAATATCTACGCCATCTATTTCCGAATGCTGATAATCAGTGAAGGCATTTTGCCAATGTACTGATTTTAGGAACCCGCTTAAATTTTCCCAATCAACCACAGCTTGATAACGGTCTTGTTGCAATTTTACGAAAACCCCATCTTCACCAGGCAAACCGTATTCAGAATCCATGCGCCCATAAGCCAAAGCCACTCTCGTTTCGTCTGTTATCCAGCCTGCTCCAAGATTATAACCCGTGGCATTCATATCTGAATTTGTTAATTTAGAGCTGCCGCCTTTCTCATCAATATTAGCGGGAACGGGTATCTTATAATCAGCGTTTTCTCGATTATAAGCATCAAGGTGCCAAGCAAAATCCCCCGTTCCACCATTAAGATCAGTTGAAAACGTAGTAGCATTTGCAACATTGTCATACTTTGCAAAAGCTTCCCCTGAAACCCCCTCTTTGCGGGTTACAGGCAAACGATTATCGACAACATTAACTACACCTCCTATTGCGCCACTGCCGTAAAGCAGAGTTGCAGGTCCACGAAGTACTTCAATTTGGGTCGCAGTAGATGTCTCGGTTGCGACTTGATGGTCAGGCCCAACCCTTGAGGCATCAGATGCATCTAAACCATTTTGCACTACTTTTATACGTGGCCCGTCTAATCCACGGATAATAGGGCTACTCGCCACCGGTCCAAAGTAAGAACCATGCACGCCGGGTACGTTTCTGAGCGTTTCACCTAAGGTTGCTGCTTGATTTTGATCTAATTCTTCGCCACTGATAATTGTTACCGGTGTACTTGATTCTAATACAGTGCGCTTGAGAGGAGACGCATTAATCACCAAAGTTTCAATGTCATGTTCATCTTTTTGTAGTTCTTTTTGTTGTGCGTTTGCCTGAGTTGCAAGCGCAGTAAACACGGCTAATACGATAGTCGAGTATTTTGTCTTCATTTTGTCATCTCTTATTTAATATAACGGTGTTCCGCATATCCTTAGATAAGCGAAATTGCAGGTCTAAATTAATTAAAATCAGATAACAAAAGGGGGGTCGCGATTACCAATTTTTGGCTTCAGCGAGGATGGCAAAACAGCAAGTGTATAAGTTGTTGTAATTTTACGCTGGGCAGGAATATTGAACTTTAACGCACTAGTCGTTAGGCCATGATCGACGTTATGAGATGAAAGACACAGAGCGCAATGCAGATCTGTTTTAACAATGTGTGAAGAGTCATGCCGAGCTGAAACATTGCCCATAATAATGAGCAACAATACCACTAAAGCGACTGCATATTTCAGCATCGTGCGCGGGTTTCTATAATGATGTAAGGAATGATTCTGCATAGATGTTATAATATAACATAATATTTTTTCGACTGTCGACACCCTACAGAAAATTTTTATTTACTTGCCTGCTAAGATTGAGCCGCGACAAGTCAAATTAAACAATTTCTAGAAATATTATTTAGAAACGCCCATTTTAAGTTGAAATTATTTATACTCCCCCCTGATTTACAAAAAAACAAAAAAGCATCACTCGCCCCCATTTTTAGGAGACAAACTTGGAATTAACTTTTGTACTGGTCGCTTTTGTTTTTGGTTTAGCCTTAAAAATAACTGGCTTCCCTCCTCTGATCGGCTTTTTGATGGCAGGCTTTACTCTAAATTTTTTAGGTTATGAAGCGACTCCCTCCTTAGAAGTATTAGCTGAATTGGGTATTACTCTGATGCTGTTTACTATCGGTCTAAAACTCAACATTCGGGATTTATATAAAAAAGAAGTTTGGCTAGGCAGTGTAACCCATTCCCTTCTGTGGATAACGGTGGTCAATATTATTGTTACCGCTTTAGCTTGGTTTGGGCTGAGTGCTTTTAGCGACCTAGATTATATTGATATCACCCTGCTCGCGTTTGCCTTAAGTTTTAGCAGTACGGTGTGTATTGTCAAAATTCTCGAAGACAGTGGTGAAATAAAAACTCGCCATGGCAAAGTGGCTATTGGTATTCTGGTTATGCAGGATATTTTTGCGGTGCTGTTTATGGTGGTTGCAACGGGGAAAATTCCTTCTGTATGGGCCCCCCTGCTACTTTTATTATATTTTGCTAAACCACTGTTTAAAAAATCTTTAGAAATCGTCGGTCACGGTGAGCTTTTACCACTATGTGGTTTTCTTTTAGCCATTGGCGGTTATGAATTATTTGAATTGGTTGGTATCAAAGGCGATTTAGGCGCTTTAGTGATAGGCATGTTTTGGGCACCTCATAACAAAGCAGCTGAGTTGTCCAAATCACTGATGAGCTTTAAAGATCTTTTTCTCATTGGTTTTTTCTTAAATATAGGTTTTACCGCCCTACCTACCCTAGATTTAGTGCTAACAGCCTTGCTTTTATGCTTGTTTATTCCTATCAAATTTATTCTCTTTTTTAGACTATTTACTTGGCTTAAATTACGCGCAAGAACCTCTTATCTGGCCAGTCTAGTTCTATCAAATTACAGCGAATTTGGTTTGATTGTGGTTGCCCTGCTAGTCAGTAACGGAGTACTGGAGGCCAAATGGTTAGTGACCTTAGCCCTTGCTCTTTCATTTTCTTTCCTTGTAACGGGCTTGCTTTATCGCAGTTCACACAATCAATACAATAGATTCAAACACTATTTAAAAGTATTTGAACGCCCTGACAGATTGGCGGAAGACACCTATGTACAGCCTAAAGATGCCGAAGTATTAGTGCTTGGAATGGGCCGTGTAGGTAAAGGGGCTTATTCATCCTTAAACAATATTTTGGGCGCCAAAGTATGGGGCATGGATGCGGACCCAGCTAGGATAGCAAAACTGCAAAAAGCTGGCTTACAGGTCTTAGTTGGCGATGGCGAAGATATTGACCTGTGGGACAATATTGACCTAGCTAATATCCGGTTAATCTTACTGGCTCTGCCCTCAATAGAAGATATTTGTAATATTACTGAACAATTACAACATGCCAACTATCAAGGTAAAATAGCGTCGATTGCTAGGTATGAAGATGAAATTCAAGCACTTCTAGACGCTGGGTCTGACAAGGTATTTAACTTTTTCACTGAGGCGGGTACCGGTTTTGCAGAAGAAAGTCTGCAACTATTAAAACCCTCGCATAGCTTGTAGGCTAACTATAAATAAGAATGATTATCATGTTGTTTTATAAAGATTTTTTCTATTTTATTGGTTTTGTTAAATGACTCTCGCTATACTGCAGAAAAATTATTATTAATTAGGAAATACCTCATGTTAGGTGATAGACAAATCATTAGTGCTTTAAATGAAGTATTAACCTTTGAATTAACGTCAATAAACCAATATTTTTTACACGCACGCATGTTTAAGAATTGGGGGTTCGAGCAATTAAACGAGAAATGTTATAAAAAATCCATTTGTGACATGAAACAAGCTGATAAATTAATTGAACGTATATTATTTCTTGAAGGATTGCCCAATTTGCAGATGTTAGGCAAATTGATGATTGGCGAAGAACCCCTAGAAATGCTGCAATGTGATCATCGTTTCCAACTTCAGCAACTGCCCCTGCTTAAGAAAACAATAAAACTAAGTGAAGACAAACAAGACTATGTCACACGAGATCTTTTGAGTGAGATATTGCATGACGAAGAAGAGCACATTGATTGGCTTGAAACACAAGAAATGCAAATTACCAGCCTAGGGGCGCAAAATTATTTGCAAAACCAAACACAAGATGAGGATTAAGCATGAAAGGAAATAATACCATTATAGCCCAGTTGAATGCCCTTCTCGCTTATGAATTGGCTGCGATGGATCAATACTTTGTCCACTCGCAAATGTATGCAGACTGGGGATTTCACAAATTACATGAGCGTATCGCCCACGAGTTTGAGGATGAAAAGGGACATGCTACAAAATTAATTGAGCGCATTCTGTTTTTAGAAGGCACGCCAGATATGGTAACGCGTGATGGTTTACTTATTGGCCATGATGTTCCATCGATGTTAGAGAGTGACCTGCGAGTTGAATATGCAGTTGCAGCGAAATTAAAACAAACGATGGCACTATGTGAGCTAGAGCAAGACTACGTCAGTCGCGACATGTTGCTAGTACTACTAGACGATACTGAGATGGACCATGCGCGTTGGTTAGAACAACAAATACGGATGATTAAATTTGTCGGATTGCCTAACTATTTGCAATCACAAAGTTAATTCAACTTAACTTTATCCGTGATTAAAAATCTTGCATGGCGGCTAATGATTGGGTGTGTCGCCACACTATGACAAATCAGTAGTGAAATTAACAAAAAATCGCTCAGTTTTTAGGGTATCACGGTTTTCTAACTCAATAATTAGCTGCCACCGCATATGGGGTTCACTACAGGAGCCAATAAAAAACCATAAGCTATGTGTATTATTAGTTGGCTGACTAAGCTCAGTCTGCTCAAGGACGGCAATTTTACCCATGTACATATTGACACCCTGAATCCAAACTTGCTTTAGATTCCAACTTTCAGGGAGTAGAAGCTGCACAGTATTTTGCTCTTCTACTAGCACTTTTGTACTAAAGTTAACCAAGACTATTTCGTTGCTGTACTCAGTCAGGTTAAATTGACAAATTAGCTTGTCGTTCAATTGACATTGTTTACTAAAAGTTGATCCGCCTTGCTCCGTTCCCGTTAAATAAACGGCAAGGCTTAGCACTAAAATAAATGCGCTTAATATGGATAAGGATCGAATAGTTTGGTTCAAATTGGCTTGTTCATTTATGTTATTCCTTGTTTACCAAGTTTGCGGTAAATAAAGAATAGGAACAAGTCGGTTTTTCCTTTCTTTTTAAGCTCTATACCATTATTATTTGTAAGGTTTTTAGCCTTAATAATATTTAAATTTCAATTGCTTATAAATTAATCTAAATGATTAAAGCTAAGTTAATAATTTGTAAATATCAAATGGCGCTTCATTAACAAATTGGAAGATTCATTAAATGAGTGATGCAATTCAAGTACACCCCGAATATAACTACAAGGTTGTTCGGCAGTTTGCAGTGATGACCGTTATTTGGGGGATCATTGGCATGAGTCTAGGCGTTTTAATCGCTGCTCAGCTGTATTGGCCTGCCCTAAATTTCGATACCCCCTGGTTAACCTTCTCACGCCTTCGTCCCCTACATACTAATGCGGTGATTTTTGCATTTGGTGGTTGTGCGTTATTTGCTACCTCTTATTACGTTGTACAACGAACATCACAGGTAAGGGTGTTCAGTGATAAGTTGGCCGCCTTCACGTTTTGGGGTTGGCAAACGGTTATTGTATTGGCTGTCATTACTTTGCCACTGGGTCTTACTTCTTCTAAAGAATACGCGGAACTTGAATGGCCAATCGATATACTGATTGCTTTAGTATGGTCAGCTTACGTAGTGAACTTTTTTGGTACTATGGTTATTCGTAAGGTTTCACACATTTATGTAGCAAACTGGTTCTTTGGGGCCTTTATGTTAACTGTGTTGGTGTTACATGTCGGTAACAGCATGGTTGTGCCGGTGTCACTTACTAAGTCTTATTCAATTTATGCTGGTGCTGTTGATGCGATGATGCAGTGGTGGTACGGACATAACGCAGTAGGCTTTTTCTTAACTGCTGGATTTTTAGGTATGATGTATTATTTTGTGCCTAAACAAGCAGGCCGTCCGGTCTATTCTTATCGCCTTTCTGTTGTGCATTTTTGGGCTCTTATTTCATTGTATATATGGGCTGGTCCTCACCACCTTCATTACACTGCCCTGCCCGATTGGACTCAGTCTCTTGGTATGGCAATGTCGATTATCTTATTTGTTCCTTCTTGGGGCGGTATGATCAACGGCATTATGACCTTATCAGGCGCTTGGCATAAGCTGCGTACCGATCCAATCTTACGCTTCTTAGTGGTTTCCCTATCGTTTTACGGTATGTCGACTTTCGAAGGCCCCATGATGGCAATTAAGACGGTTAATGCTTTATCACATTATACCGATTGGACAATCGGCCATGTTCACTCAGGTGCCTTGGGTTGGGTGGCTATGGTATCTATCGGTTCCATCTATCACTTAATTCCGGTTTTGTTCAATCGCGAACGCATGTACAGCACCTATCTAATTAATGTGCATTTCTGGTTAGCGACTATAGGGGTTGTTCTTTACATCGTAGCGATGTGGATGTCAGGGGTATTACAAGGTCTTATGTGGCGCGCCATTAATGCTGATGGCACTTTAACTTATAGTTTCGTTGAATCTTTAGAAGCGTCTAAACCGTTCTATCTGGTTCGTTTCATCGGTGGTGTGTTTGTCGTGGTTGGTATGCTGATAATGGCCTATAACTGTTACCGCACTATTAAAGGTGATACGCAAGAAACTGCTGACGACAAAGCTTTACAGGCCGCATAAGGAATTTAATCGATGAAAAATGCACATGAATTAGTTGAAAAAAATGTCGGTTTGTTAACAATTTTGATTTTGGTCGCCATTAGCTTAGGGGGCGCAGCGCAAATTACGCCCCTTATGTTTCAGCAACAAACTATGACACCGGTAGATGGATTAGAGCCCTACACAGCCCTGCAAATGGAAGGAAGAGATATTTTCATTCGCGAAGGCTGCGTGGGTTGTCACAGTCAAATGATCCGCCCGTTTCGTTCAGAAACAGAACGTTATGGCCATTATTCAGTGGCGGGTGAATCTGTTTGGGAGCATCCTTTCTTGTGGGGCTCAAAACGAACAGGGCCTGACTTAGCCCGTGTCGGGGGACGTTACAGTGATGAATGGCATAGAGTACATTTAATTAATCCCCGCAATGTAGTACCTGAGTCTAATATGCCTGGCTTCCCTTGGTTGGCCGAAAACAAATTAGACGGTAACTTGACTGCTAAAAAGCTCTCAGTATTTAGAGATTTTGGTGTGCCTTATACCGATGAGGATATAGCTGGTGCCAAAGAAGCCGTCGTGGGGAAAACTGAGATGGAGGCAATTATTGCTTATCTTCAGTCTCGCGGCACTGCGTTGAAATAATATGGATTACGCAGTTAGCGGTAGTATTTTTACAGTTTTAGTATTTGTTTGTTTTATCGGCATAGTGGTGTGGGCATTTAGCAAGAAATCAAAAAAGCGTTTCGATGAAGCACAAAATTTGATTTTTGATGATGAGCCATCCACTAACAAGCAGGAGTCAAAGCTAGATGAGTAGTTTTTGGAGCATTTGGATCTCAGTGATCACACTGGGTAGTATATTAGGTTGTTTTTTATTGTTACGTTGGTGTCTCTCCAATAAAACTGGTGTAGACGAAGGCGATGATATGCATCATGAATTTGATGGTATTATCGAAATCAATAATCAACTGCCCCGTTGGTGGACGATCTTATTTTATATTTGTATTGTTTGGGCCTTGTTGTATTTATTACTTTACCCAGGTCTTGGTAACTTTAAAGGTTTATTGAATTGGCAAAGTTCGAACCAAACAATTTTATCTTTGGCCGAATCTAAAGCAGCAGTTGAACAAAATAAGGTCGATAGTGTGATCAGTCAGTATGACCGTGAAGTCGACCAAGCTAATGCTTTGTTTGAACCTATCTTTGATGGCTATTTTGCTAGACCGATAACTGAATTGGCTCTCGACCCAGAAGCCTTAAAAGTCGGGCAGCGCTTGTTTAGTCAAAACTGCTCACAATGTCATGGTTCTGATGCTCGCGGTCAACGTGGCTTTCCTAACCTGACAGATAATGATTGGTTATATGGTGGTTCTCCAGAAAAAATCACTGAAACTTTGATTAATGGTCGCAATGCTATGATGCCTGCTTGGCTCGATAGCATGGGCGCTGATGGCATAGAAGAAGTGGTCCAATACACTTTGAGCCTGAGTGGTCGTAAGGTAGATGAATCCCTTGCGGCAAAAGGAAAGGATCGATTTGTTGCTTGTGCTGCTTGCCACGGTGCTGATGGCAAAGGGAATCAGTTAGTGGGTGCTCCTAACTTGACAGATGATGTTTGGTTATATGGTAATTCTCATGAAAAAGTAACGGAAACCCTAAACTATGGTAGAAACGGAGTTATGCCTGCCTTCAAAAACACCCTAGGTGAAAAGAAGATCCATTTAGTCGCAGCTTACGTTTACAGTTTGTCACAAGATAAGTAGCGAATAAAAACTAAAACAAGCCTCGGTTTAGCCGGGGCTTTTTTTATTAATATCAATCAACAATTATAGTTAATTCTGGAAATCAAACATGCAACATAAAGCTGAAAAGCGCCATTGGTATAAGCAGTTTTGGCCTTGGTTTCTAATCGCCTTCCCTCTTTCTTCTATGGTACTGAGTTTTACTATGATGAAATTAGCATTTACCGGAAAAGATAGCTTAGTCATAGACGATTATTACAAAGAGGGCAGGTCAATAAACCTGGATTTACATAAGTTCCAGGAAGCAAAAGTGCGTGATATTGAAGCCCAACTATTATTTGGTAGTAATACGATAGAGTTGGTATTTATTAAGGGGAACTTGGATGATGGTTCTGCATTAACTCTAGATTTTTTTCATTCAACACAGGAGTCCAAAGACTTCAAAACGGTGTTGTTCAAAGATGCGTCTGGAAAATATACAGGTTCTTTCGATCAAGACCTAGCAGGAAAATGGCGTATAAGTTTGCACCCACACGATGAGCTTTGGAAAATACAGCAGCTGGTATCGCTACCACAAAGTGAAGCCGTGGACTTTAAACCCTGAGTAAAACATGCAGCAACCTTGTTATCATTGTGGTACCCCAAATCCAAATACTCAATATCAGGCAGTTGTACTTAGTGAGTTACGATATTTTTGTTGTCCAGGATGTCAAGCAGTTGCCGAAGCCATCGTCAGTAATGGACTTGAAAATTACTACAGTTTTCGCAGTGAAATGGCTGATAAAGTGGCAGACAATAGCAGCGAAATATTACAATCTCTGCAACTTTTCGATGAAGATAATATCACTGAAGAATTTGTTCATCACAGTGGCGACAGTAAAGAAGTTCAGCTAAGTATAGCTGGAATTAATTGTGCCGCCTGTGGATGGTTATTAGAAAAGCAATTATCGAAACTTGAAGGAATTAACAAGGTAGGAGCCAATGTCACCAGTAAACGGCTGATAATACAATGGGACGAGAAGCAGCTAAAGTTAAGTCAAATACTGCGTAAAATTCAACAAATTGGTTACACAGCTAAGCCTTTTCAAGAAGAGCAACACGAAGCTCTGCACCAACAAGAAAACAAAACATTACTCAAACGCTTAGGTTTGTCGGGTTTAATGACCATGCAAGTCATGATGTTAAATTTGGGTGTATTTTTTGACGTGTTTGGCCAGATTGATGAAGCAACCAAACAGTACTTTAATTGGATTAGTTTGATACTAAGCACGCCTGTTGCATTCTATTCTGCCATGGGTTTTTATTTAAGTGCTTGGCGTGCGATGAAAGCTCGAACAGTGAATATGGACGTGCCTATTAGTTTTGCCCTAATTTCGATCTATGTTTCCGGTTTATATGCGACATCGACTGCCAATGGACAAACCTATTTTGAATCCTTGTGTATGTTTGTGTTTCTATTGTTAATCAGCCGTTTTCTGGAACAAAACGCGCGTTTCAAAGCGGCACAAATTTCAGCAAATTTGTTGAGTCATATGCCAACAACCGCGACATTAGTCTGTGACGACGGCCATAAGACGGTGCTGGCTAAACAATTAAAAATAGGTCAACGGGTTTTGGTCAAGGTCGGCGACGTGGTGCCTATTGATGGTTTAGTGCTTGAAGGTGTGGGTCAGGTAAATGAATCGATGTTGACCGGTGAATTTCAACTGATAAGCAAGCAAGTAGATGATTCTGTGTATGCCGGCACTATTAATCAAGTAGGTACGATGGTGATAGTGGTACAAAATGAATTAAAAGACTCGGTTGCCAGCCAGATAAACCAATTGCAGAACCGAGCTTTATTGGCAAAACCAAAGGTAGCAAATTTTGCTGATAGAACAGCCCATCATTTTGTCTTATTTGTACTGATTATTGCGGCTTTGACCTATGTAGCTTGGCTATTCATTCAACCTGAAAATGCTTTTTGGGTCATGATTTCAGTCTTAATTGCGACCTGCCCTTGTGCACTCGGTTTAGCCACACCTGTCAGTTTAACTTGCACTGTAGGTTATTTGAATAAACGGGGCGTATTAATAAAACGAGCGGATGTGCTGGAACAGTTGACGACCGTTGACTGGGTGGGCTTAGATAAAACAGGCACACTAACAGAGGGGCAATTTGTTATAAAAAAATTGGTTAATTATAGCCAGTTAACTGATGAGCACATTCTAAGCTTAGCTGCGAGTTTAGAGCAATTTTCGTCGCACCCTATCGCCGCGGTCTTTAAACAAAATAGTGACATACTAAAAGTCGAACAAGCTCAGGAGCATATTGCCATAGGGATCAGTGGTATTATTAACGAAGTAAATTATAGTATCGGCTCAGCACGCCTGCTGCCAAACCCAACTGACCCGTCTCTGGCACAATTTAATGTCTTTTTATTGCAAGAGCAGCAGCTCTTGGCTGCATTTATACTAAGTGATGCCATTCGCCCTGAAAGTGCTGCGGTGGTCAGTCAACTTGCTCCTTTACATATTAGTTTACTCAGTGGTGATAATAGCCAAACGGTAGAATTAGTCGCCAATGAATTGAATATAGACGATTGGCACGCCCATCTTGATCCGCAACAAAAATTAGACTTCATCAAAGAGGCACAAGCTTTAGGTCATCAAGTACTGATGATTGGCGATGGAATCAATGATGCTCCAGTGCTCGCCCAAGCCGATGTATCTATTACTTTAGGCATTGGCACTGATTTGGCAAAATCATCCTCAGATATTATTTTGCTTGAAAATTCCTTACAAAAAATACCACTTATTATCAGGCAAGCGATAAGAACTCAGCGTAACATAAAGCAAAATATTGCTTGGGCAACAGCGTATAATTTATTAGTGTTACCATTAGCAATTAGTGGTTCGTTAAGCCCCTTAATCGCGGTGATTGGTATGTCAGTGAGCTCACTCATAGTGGTAGCCAACGCCACTCGTTTATTAAAATAATTAGGCTATCGTTATGAATGTTATTTATGTGCTGATCCCCTTAGCCATCATTTTGGTGTGTATCGCAATTGCTGTGTTTTTTTGGGCAGTTAAGACAAATCAATTTGATGACTTAGAGCGTCATGGCCACAGTATTTTATTTGACGATGATATAAAAAAGGCCGAGCCTCAAACAAAGCACAGTAAAGACAATGTCGATAACGCGGAAAATAATGACCGACCTTAGTTTTATCTCAGCTTTTTTGATAGGCATAGCAGGTAGCGTTCATTGTGTGGGAATGTGTGGTGGTATTGTTGGGGCGTTAAGCTTTGCCATTCCTAAACAACAATCCAACCATTTATATATATTGTCCTATAATATTGGCCGAATATTGAGTTATGCCCTAGCTGGTGCCCTTGTCGGCTTACTTGGCCAATTAGTTAGCCATCACAGCCACACTGGCGTCATTGTTTTGCAGCTAATTAGTGGTATATTTTTAATTTTATTGGCAAGTTATATAGGCGGTTGGTGGCACGGCTTACTCGTCGTCGAGAAAATGGGGAAATATCTCTGGAAGTTTATCAGTCCACACTCTAAGCGCTTCATACCGTTTAAATCGCCTTTAAGTGCCCTACCTTACGGTATGTTATGGGGCTGGTTGCCCTGTGGATTAGTTTATTCTACTTTAACCTGGTCATTGGCTAGCGGCAGCGCATTTGATGGAGCGATTATTATGTTTGCTTTTGGTCTAGGCACCCTACCTGCCATGTTTTTAATGGCTTTGGGCTTCAAGCAAATCCAGCAGGTCGTTACCCATGTCTTGTTTAAACAAGCGATTGCTATCAGTTTGATGCTGTACGGCTTATTTACCATTGTTAAGGCAGTAGGATTGCCACTTTCAACATAAAATGTTTTCTCCAAGTTATTGGCAAAAAATGGGATATCTTCATACACTTAGCTTAAATTTAATGCTAATTCAAATATTTCAATAGGACGCATTGTATGAACTTTCAAAAAATTCTAGCGGTGATTGATAGTAATATTGAACAACAAAAATCCTTGGCAAGAGCCATAGAGATATCGCAAAAAACCGGTGCCAGTATTACCGCCTTTTTGACCATCTATGATTTCTCTTATGAAATGACAACTATGTTGTCTATGGATGAACGTGAAACAATGCGGCAAGCCGTAGTCGATGACCGTACCGAATGGCTTGCTAGTTTAATCAATGCTGATTTTGCCTCTAGCCAGTGCACTATTGACATAAAAGTGGTGTGGCATAATCGTCCCTATGAAAGCATTATTTATGAGGTAATTGACAAAGGCTATGACCTCATTGTTAAAGGTACGCAACAACATAGCATATTACAGTCGGTTATTTTTACGCCTACTGACTGGCACATCATGCGCAAGGCTCCCGTGCCAGTATTGTTGGTCAAAGAACATGATTGGCCAATCGGCGGCAAGATCCTCGCAGCTCTCAATTTGGGTGCGGATATAGATGAACATAAATCTCTTAACCAGCAAATTATCAACCATGCCCTGCAATTTGCATCGCTATTGAAATCTGAACTGCATTTAGTCAACGCTTATCCGGGCACACCTAGCAATATCGTGATTGAAATCCCTGAATTTGACCCGACCCATTATAATCAAACCATCCGTCAACATCATGTTGATGCCATGCAAGCTCTAGCTCAACAACACAATATTTCATTCCAACACTGCCATGTTGACGAAGGTTTACCCGAAGACGTTATTCCAAAGTATGAACAACAACTTGACGCTGAACTTGTGGTACTAGGAACCGTAGGGAGACAAGGCATTTCAGCCGCATTAATTGGCAATACAGCTGAACATGTTATTGATAAATTAAATTGTGATGTATTGGCCATTAAACCCGATGGTTTTGTATGCCCTATTCGCTTATAAACGTTAGCTTAGTGTCAAACTATGCTAAATCTCCGTGCTTTAGAGCTAAGTATTGAGTGCTTTAATACGCTTTCTAACTCCTTAATATATCAAGAGCATCTGAAGTTAGATTGTTATGCGAAATATGGCTAAACACAGGAAAGCAACTATTTGAGCTCCCCCGTGGCAAACCAATGTGCACATTCGGGACCGAGCTTTGATTCCGCAGACTGCTCATAATTCGTAACCTGTTTTGCAGAAAGCGTTTCACGCCACCGACCATTAGTGCCTTTATGAATAAATGTCTCTGCGCCCCCT
>TARA_R110002167_G_scaffold141835_1_pt1 | contig 16183 bp, 10 predicted proteins | sample TARA_R110002167 | Tara Oceans TARA_R110002167 (sample SAMEA4398238) | marine metagenome | biome: Polar Biome; feature: [MES] marine water layer (ENVO:01000295) within the mesopelagic zone...; material: water (ENVO:00002006), including particulate matter (ENVO:01000060) such... | reverse complement strand
AGCTCTATGTCATTTCGAATTAAAACAATGTTATTTATAGGCATTACAGAAGCGCTATTTTTATTGTTGTTACTTTGGCAATCGCTAGCATACCTTGAGCAATCAGGTGAAGACGCTTTATATAAACGAGCCAGTGAAACCTCTCATTTATTTAGCTTACTCGCTAAAAATGCAGTGATTTCATCAGATATTGCATCGCTGGACGAAATTACCCAACAAATAGCTGAACTCGAAGGTGTTCGCTATATTCGTGTATTAGACAGTGTTGGTATTCTTGCACAAGCAGGGGATACCAGTAGTTTAGAAAGGGGCTTTTTCGAAGATACCCAAATTTATCAGGTAGATGACAATATATTTGATACGCAGGCTCTGATAATTGAGTCAGGAACTGAATTTGCCAAAGTACAAGTAGGCTTACCCGTTGACTCATTATTGATATTTATAACTAACGCGCGCCACCGTTTGTTTAGCATTGCGTTAGCGGAATTGATAATGGTTGGCCTGATTTCGCTGATACTTGGCAGATACTTAACCAAGGGTTTACTCGTGTTGCAAAAGGTAGCACTTGCGGTAACCAAAGGTGATATGTCATCACGGGCAGATACTACTTCAAATGATGAACTAGGGATCACTGCAAAAGCGTTTAACGTGATGTTAGATAAGATCAATGAAGATCAGAAAAAGCTCAATGAAAATACTATTCATCTAACTAAGGCAAAACAAACCGCAGAGAAGGCATCTCAGGCTAAATCTAGATTTTTGTCACAAATGAGTCATGAAATACGCTCACCAATGAATGCAGTGTTAGGAGCGGTTAATCTAATCGCGGAAAAAATTAAAGAGCCCCCCGAGCATATCCGCTTGTTAGAAACAGCAAAAAGTAGTGGTAGAGCACTGCTAGAGGTTGTTAATGACATACTCGATTTTTCTAAAATTGAAGCCGGACACATGTCGTTAAAACATAGTGAAGTAGAACTCTTACCCCTACTTGATGATGTTCTCAATTGCGCCGAAGCCAAAATAGCGAATCGAGAGCTGACTATAGTTGGTGATATTTCGCCAGAGTGTGTTGGACGAGTAATTACTGATGCAACACGATTGCGTCAGATACTCAATATTCTAGTAGATAATGCCTGTAATTTTACGCCTCAAGGGATTGTTTTGGTGACTATGCAACGGATCCAGTTAGAAGGAGAGAACGCTAGGCTACAAGTGAATGTTAAGGATTCAGGTATAGGCATTAAAGAAGAATATTTAACTAAAATATTTGAAGAATTTGAACAGGTTGACTCTACGTTAGAGGCAAATAACAGCGGGACGGGTTTAGGTTTAAATATAGCAAAAGGGCTCATTACCTTTATGGGTGGCTCAATTGGTGTTAGTAGTGAATTAGGTCAAGGCAGCGACTTTTATTTTACGCTCCCCGTAGAGTTTGTTGCAGATAAAACGATAGAAAAAACTGAATTCGACGGCCCAATGGTACTCGTTTCGGATAATCAAAGTTTACATTCGGTTTTTGCTGACAAAATGCAGACATTGGATATTGACTTTTTGGGCTTTGAAAATATCGACATGTTACGTCAGCAAACAACGCCGCAATTATTAAGTAAAACAGCAGTTTGGTTAATAGATGATGGGGTAATAATTAACGACAGTAACAATCTTTGGTTACAGTCGCTTGATATTAATATTCACTGTATTTCCAGCTTAGGTGAGACTTTGTCAAGCTCTTATCTAGGTTTCAATCGTATAAATAGACCACTATTTTTTAACGACATATGTTCTTTGAGCAATAAACCCTGCGCCTATTCAGTGTCGAAACCTGAGTCAACTCATAATGTTCTTAGCGATAAAAAAAGCATTTTATTGGTTGATGATATGGAAGCGAATCGATTTATTGCGGGTGAAACATTAAAAAACCGTGGCTTCCAAGTTGTATTTGCATGTAACGGTATTGAAGCCCTTGAAGTTTTAAAAACACAACTTTTTGATGTGATCCTGATGGATATTCGAATGCCGAGAATGAATGGCATAGTCGCTGTAGAAAATTTAAGAACAAGCGATGGTATTAATAAAAACACCCCAGTAATTGCGATGACCGCAAATGCCGAGACATCTGAAATGGAACGATGTAAAGCTGCAGGAATGGAGGGTTTTGTCGGTAAACCTTTCGATATACAAGTACTAATCGATAGCATTAATCATTGTATATACAACACCGAAATTAAAGCAAAAACCCAAGCTAGTAGCCCTTTAAATGATGACAAAGTGTTATCGGAAAATGTACTTAAACGTTTGGCCGAAGAAATGTCTGATGAAGTTGTTTTAACCTTGGTTAACTTATTCATCACCGATATTGAGGAACGTACAGAGTTGATTGAGTTAGCGATACAGAAGTCAGATTTTGAAGGGCTAGAGGATCAGGCCCATGCGCTGAAAAGTTCTGCAGGTACATTGGGCGCAGCCGTTATGTACACATTTTGTAAAAACTTAGAACAAGTCTGTTTTGAAAAAGACTTTTTAAAAGCCGAGGTTATTTGCCGAGAACTAAAGGCTATTAGTGAGTTAACTCTCAATGCTTACAAAGACTTTAGCGCAAAACATATGTAAGTCCTTCATTTAATCATTAGATAGAAATAGATTTTTATTATTCAAACCGTATTTGGAAAAATTATGAAAAAAGTATTAGTGTTAAGTTTAAGTATGTTACTAGCTACGCAGGTTAGCGCTCAATCGGAGCTAGCAACGTTACTAGAGGCTTTAAAAGATAATGGCACAATAACTGTCGAGCAATATCAACGCTTAATGTCTGAAAAGCAAGATGAAAAATCAGAAATTCCAGCTCTACCAGTGGTCAAACAGCCGGTCGAAGAGCTTCCCAAGATTTCGGTCAAAAATGGCATAAAAGTCAGTAGTGCTGACAAGCAATTTTCTGCACATATCGGGGGGCGTGTAGAAGCTCATGCAGCTTGGTATAGCAGTAATGATGTCAACTTAGCTGATGGTACGGCTATTCGTCGCGCCAGACTATTTTTAAAAGGTACCCTCTACAACGACTGGCAATATAAATTAGATTACGATTTTGTAGCGGGGGGAACTAAAGGAATTAAAGATGCCTTTTTGGCATATAAGGTCAATAATTCAATCCAATTAATCGCTGGTAACTACAAAGTACCCTTTTCTTTAGAGTTTCAGGCCAGTTCTCACGCAAATACATTTATCGAACGTTCATTGGCTTTTGCCCTATCACCAGGTAGGCACTTGGGGGCGGGTATCAATATGTTTAAAGATAATTGGTCTGTTCAGGCCGGCGTATTCGGCAATAAGATACATCTAAGTAGTGCAGGCCAAGATGAAGAAACACTCATTGCAGGGCGGATTGTCTGGTTACCCATTAAACAAAATGATTACTTTGTTCATTTAGGTGTCGCGAGTTTGTTCTCTAACAATGGTGATAATGACACGCTTAGGCTTAAATCTAATCCTGAAAGTTTTGTAGCTAATACCCAATTAGTTGATACAGGAGGCATTAAAGACGTTGAAGATTACTCCCAAGTTGGATTTGAAGTCGCTTTTAACTACAGCCGATTTAATGTTCAGAGTGAATATATACAAAGCTCTGTAAACACAGCAACAGAAAACTTAGATTTTAGTAGTTGGTATGTCCAATCGAGTTTATTTCTAACCAATGATCGAAGAGCGTACAAAAAAGGTAAGTTCGGCATCGTAAAACCGCAAAGCAATCTTGGCCATGATGGCAGCGGAGCTTGGGAACTTGCCATGCGTTACAGTGAAATAGACCTAAGTTACGGCAGTGTTTTCGGAGGCGTTGAAAGAAACATGACCCTAGCCTTGAATTTATATGCGACACCAGAGATACGCTTCACCGCAGAATACTTAAAAGTGCTGGATGTAAGTGAAAATAATCTAATGACTGACAATGCAAGTCTGGATAGTGGTCAAGCTAGAATGGAGTGGGTGTTTTAAGTTGGGTGACAAAAAACATTGGATGCTGAGTTTACAGATAATTCCCCGGAATTATTATAAACATTAATTCATTAAAAATGCCGATTGTCTATAGATCTGGTGGCTTTAAAACTTTTACATTGCAACATCATGATGCGCAATTGTTAGGTAAAAATCATCCACATACCGATATCAAACTAAATCTATGCGTGGCATTAGGCCATCAATAACATTCGTTACTTATGATTTCCATAAGTCGTTTAACATAATTTACTTTATTAATTAAAAAGTTGTAGATTTACAAATTGACTTGGCAGTACCCGTAACCGTCTGCTGCTAATTTATTGATATAAATACTGACTGATCCTGCGGTATTTAATTTGTCCATACAATCTGCAATGCTGATCTTACCGCTGTATATATTGTTAACTGCATCAAACAAATCTAGGAAGACTATATCTTGTATATCAGTTGGAATAGTACTTGGATCAGGAGCTGAAGCGAAATTTTCACATTCCGCCCGACTATAAGAACCATCAGAATTTGCGACAATGTTTATGTTATAGCCAGTTGAGGCACTGATACAATCTAGTATGCTGACTTTTTCAATTGGGTTAGTTGGATCTAACAAATCGATGTTATCCAAAACTGCAATATCAGTGAAAACAGGTTCTGTCGGAGTTGGGTCATCAGGTGGGTTGTTAGTATCATCTGTCCCTGTGCCACTATCTGGAGGCGTTGGATTATCAAAAACAACTGTGCCTCCTTCTAAACTAGGTGATACCCAGATTAGTCCTTGGCTACTATTAAAACTATCCTTATCGGAGGTTTTTTTTATACCATCAAAAGCATATTGTTGTTTGGCTTCAATTGAATCAGCAATGTCAAACAGTTCTGCTACTACTGCATCACGCATAATAGCAAATCCAACGATAGAACCAATTGTCATGATAGTCGCGAGTATAATGAGCTCTGTCGTTAGGACAAAACCGCTCTGTTTTTTTACAGGGTTCATTACAATGTATCCAGATTAAAAATCCATAATTACCCCTCGTGTATGCAAATTTTTTGCCAAAATAGTTTTTAGGTAACTAATTAAAATAGAATTACTATCATATGGTCGTTTTATTTATCAATTTGACAATAATAACGGATAAAAAAAATCAGCTAAAGGTGTCGACCTTTATTCACTTAAGGTAATCTTGAGTTGAATTCTCAAATGGCTCCAACAAAACTCGATAATTGCAAAGTACGAATATAGGCAATTAAGGTTTCATCAAAACGGCCAGAATAGACGATATTTCCCGCTACAATGTAACAAAAGGACAGTTATGAGTAAGCCCGTTTATCCAATGCCAGAAGATGAACTTCAAAGAATTGCTGCGTTAAAACGTTACGCTATATTAGACAGCCCACCAGAAGAGGTTTTTGACCGGATCACAAGATTGGTCGCAGCCTTTCTCGATGTGCCAATAGCGCTCATTTCATTAGTCGATGAAACCCGTCAGTGGTTTAAATCCAGCGTTGGCCTAGATGCAACTGAAACGGATAGGGAAGTAGCATTTTGTGCCCATACTATTGTGGCAGACAAAATGATGATTGTACCTGATGCTAATCTAGACAATCGTTTTAGCCAGTCACCATTAGTTGAAGGTGAACCCAATATTGCCTTTTACGCTGGTGCACCAATAAAAACCTCTGATGGCTTTAATTTAGGCACGCTCTGCGCCATTGACACTAAACCACGCAATTTAAATGAACAACAAAAGACGGTATTGCAAGATTTGGCTAATATGGTCATGGACGCCTTGGAATTAAGACTAATTAATGCACGAGTTGCTGGGAAATTTGAATTACAAAACGAAGAATTTAAAACCCTTAATCAAGACTTAAACCTATTAGGTCAGGTCTTTAATAATCTTGACTACAGCATTCTGTTTTTTGACAAACTGGGACATGTAAAATCAATGAACTAGGTGACTGCCGAAATGTTCGGTTATAGCCACAATGAAATGCTTGGACGGCATATTAGTACTTTTTTCCCCTCTCCTTACAACGAACTTTTTAATGAAGTATTTAATGACCAAGCTAGCAAAACAGCTATTAAAATCAACAATATACCTTTGCAAATTTCTGGATTACGCAAAAATGGCGCTAGCTTTCCATTAGAACTTTCGTTAGCAGAACTAAAAATTGAGGAAGGCTTTGCTTTTCGAGCCCAATTTCAGGATACAACCAACCGAGACCTAGCAGACAAAGTACTCGAACAGTTTAAATTTCCGTTGGATATTTCGCAGAATTTTATTTTTATGTTTCGTGAAGATTCATTTAAGTTCGATTACGTTAGTCAGGGAGCTGAAAAGTTAAGTGGCTACTCGCAAAAAGAATTACACAATATGACTCTGTGTGATGTCGATGACGGCCTTGATATTGAAGGTTTACACCAAAGGTTGCTGCCATTATTAGCCGGAAAGCAAGCTGACCTGAAATATGAAACGTCGTTACGCAGCAAGAGCGGAAGAATGCTCCCGGTGCAAATTGCACTCAAAATAGATGGTGATGAAAATATAGGTAAACGCATTGTTGCTGTTGGCACTGACATTACAGAAAGTAAAAAAACTAATCAGGCCATACTGGATAATCAAGCTCGCCTACATGCCATTGTAGATACAGCTGTTGATGGCATTATCACCATCAGTGAGCGGGGTTTAATCGAAACGTCTAACCGGGCTGCAGAAGAGTTGTTTGGCTTTAGCCAGGAAGAACTGATGGGTAAAAATGTCAAAATTTTAATGCCCCATTCTTACGCACAAGAACACGATGGTTATCTGGACAACTACAAACGTTCGGGGGTCGCCAAAATTATTGGCATAGGTCGCGAAGTCACTGGAAAACGCAAAGACGGCAGCGAGTTTCCTATGGAACTCTCTGTAGCGGAAGTTCAGTTGGGCAATGCCCGTTTATATACTGGCATTGTGCGCGACATTACTGAACGTAAAAGAACTGAAGAAGATTTATTGCAGGCAATGGACATAGCCGACAACGCTAACCGGGCTAAAAGTGATTTTCTATCGAGAATGAGTCATGAATTGCGCACACCGTTGAACGCTATTGTTGGATTCGGCGAAATTATGCAAATGGAGTCACTCTCCACTACTCAAAATGAATATATTGGACACATCCTCAAAGCCGGTAAACATTTATCATCATTGATCAATGAAGTGCTAGAGATAGCACGAATCGAGGCTGGCCAACAGAATTTATCGATTGAAGCCGTAGATGTAAAAGAGCTAATTCATGAAACTTGGGGCTTAATGCGACCAATGGCGGCGGAACGAAACATTACCTTCAAATATAGTAGTGACGCAGATGATTATCATGTGATGGCTGATCTGCAACGACTCAAACAAGTTTTACTTAATTTATTATCCAACGCGGTTAAATATAACTGCGTCAATGGAGCGATTAATGTGACCTGTGGCAAAGATGCATTGGATGGTGTTCTGCGAATTTCAGTACAGGATAACGGCAAAGGTATAGAGCTTGATAATCACTCAAAAGTTTTTGAAGTATTTGAAAGGCTGAATGCCGATCAGAGTGGAGAAGAAGGCAGTGGTGTAGGTTTAGCGCTTAGTAAAGCATTAATGCGAGCCATGAGCGGAGAGCTAGGATTAGATTCAATTGTAAACCAAGGCAGCACGTTTTGGCTCGAACTGCCCCTTGGCGAACCAATAGACCAGCTACAGATAACACGGAATGAAGAAATTACTGCATTCACCACTGCAGCAACAAATAATTCCCGAGTGTTCAACGTGCTCTACATTGAAGATAATTTATCTAATCTACGCTTAGTCGAGGCACTATTATCGCGCCGACCAGATTTAAGGTTAACCTCTGCTATGTACGGTAATACAGGCATTGAACTCGCCTTTAAAGATTTACCAGATTTAATTTTGCTAGATATGCACTTACCTGATATTCAAGGTGACGAAGTGTTAAGTAAATTACGCAATAATCCAACGACCAGTGGCATTCCTATTCTAATACTCAGTGCTGACGCTACTAACAGTCAAATTAGTAAGTTACTGGGCATGGGAGCCAATGCTTATATCACCAAACCATTAGACATCAGAAAATTTATCGCAACATTTGATGAAATACTACGAGAGATACCCTGAATTATTATCGGTTTTAAAGTCCAATTGCAATATGCGACGCATTTTGAAAATTAAAATGATTTGCATATTGCAAATAACTATTTTCATTACAATTAACCTTCTAATCTGAATTTTACTCATTGATTTTAAAAAGAAATAAATGTTATCGCGATGTGGAGCATTACTTGCATTCTCTACGGAAATATCATTAATATTAATTAGTAGGACTGACTTTTAATGGACTCACGAATAGACGTATTGGAATTGGTACAATGTTTGGCATCAACAGTGATCGCCAGATTACCCCAGCCAATTTGTTGTCGACTACTAAATAAAACTAATTTTAATCAAATATCACTCTATGGCGAACCTCAGACCTTAGTGGATTTGATCACGCCCAACATTCAAAATGCTATAGAACACGCTAAACATGCGATCACTATTAAGGTTTTTGCCGATAAAAATCAATTAACCATAGCTTATTTTTATGATGATAAAGATATTCAGTTAACATCATGCGTATTGCCAGAAGAAGCAATTTTAGAACAAGAATTACCAGAGTTAATTGGCGTACCTATCAAAATAAAACTTCAGTCGGATGACAAACTGCTAAGACATTGTTTTCATTCTTTTGAAGAACATATGAACATTAAATGCTTAACCGACTCAAGTGAGAATAATACCCAACTCAATGCTTGGGATATTGAAGTTAAAGATTTTAGGTCTGTCGCAGAAAAACATTTGGATGAATCCAATTCTAATAATCATCAAAATATAACACTGCGTTCAATACCACAGCTACAAAATGACAATTCGTCCAAAGATATCGATTTGTTTTGGCCCTTTTTCGATAGTGATTTGCATAATATTTTGGGTGAAATGAAACAATTGAGAAAGCCTAGAGTACTGGTTTCTGACGACAGCAAGCCCAGCAAAATGGCGACTATGGTCATGCTCGAACATCTAGGCTGTACAGTGACTGGCGCTGATGACGGCATCGAAGCACTTGAACTTGCTAGACAGCAACATTTTGACTTGATTTTTCTGGATGAAAAAATGCCTGGACTGTTTGGCAGCGATGTTGCTCTGCAGTTACGTGATAATGATGGACTAAATCAGCTAACCCCAAAAATTTCCCTGACCGGCATCACAGACACAGATTCAGTGAACGTTTTATATGACAAAGGTATCACTCACCACATTGTTAAACCTATTACTAAACTGGTTTTAGAAAATTTTCTGACGCAATGGCGCAATAATTAAAATCTGCAACACTTTTGACTCTGGAGATAACTAAATGAATACCCTAACAAACACAGCACTGGTTCTTATCGGCTATCAGAATGACTATTTTTCTGAGCAGGGCATTTTACACAAAGTGATTGAAGAATCGTCTAGGGCCACCGGCGTTTTGGAAAATACGCTGTCACTGTTACGTAACCAAGGCAAAGATTTTGGTGTAGTTGTTAATACACCTATTCATTTCACGGAAAATTATGGCGAACTAAATGAACCCATTGGCATACTCAAAGTAATAAAAGAACAAGGTGCCTTTAAAGAAGGGACTTTTGGAGCGCAAATTATTCCGCAGTTGGACGAATTTAGCGATTTTGTCAAAGTCATACCAGGTAAACGTGGCTTGAACGCTTTCTCAAACACTCATTTAGAAAAAACACTACGGGACCACAATATTACCAATATTGTTTTTGCTGGAACTGTCACATCCATTTGTATTGACTCCACCGCTAGGTCTGCCATTGACATGGGATTTAAAGTAACGATACTGGATGATTGTACTTCTAGTCGCACTCCATTTGAACAGAACTTCTATTGCAGCGATGTTTTCCCCTTATATGCTCAGGTGTGTCACTCATCTGCTTTGCAAACTATTGGGTAATAAGGATAAGCAAAGTGATCAAGGGCAACAATGATGAGTTACAAGTACAAATTCAGTACGCACTGATTGAAAAACTTTCGGCTAGTCAGCAGAAACAAGCTAATTTGTTATCGCTACTGGATGAATGTGTTTTTGAATGTACTAGTGATTTTATTTTAACTTATGTGAACTCTGCATGGACCCGTCAACTTGATTATCAAAGTGATGAGTTGATCGGAATATCTTTGACGAAACTAGTACCTGAATTTAATTTACACCAATGGTTCCAGATCCCGTCAGAACAAAACATCGACAATAACACTCCTCAACGAATTGAGTTACAGCTTCGTAACAAAGCAAATGTACTGCGATGGTTTGAATTGCGTATGGTTAATAGTGGCCAGTCGCAAATGATTGGGTCATTGTTTGATATCCAAGATCATAAAGAAATGGAAGCCCGATTACGCCAAAAAGAAGAAGAAGCCCGCAAGCTCTCGCTGGTAGCAAGTCATACCAACAACATGGTGATAATAACCGACAGTACTGGCTGTATAGAATGGGTAAACAACAGCTTTGAACAGATTTCAGGGTACAGTAAAAAGCAAGTTTATGGACGTAAACCAGGCGCTATCTTACAGGGCAAGGACACTGACCCTGCAGTCGTGGCATCCATGTCACAAGCAATTCGCAACAAACAAGCTTTTAGTGTTGAGGTAATTAATTATAACAAAGCAGGTCAAGCTTATTGGGTCGCAATTGATGCGTCTCCGGTTAAAGATGAACATGGTGAGATAAAACATTTTATTGCCATTGAATCTGACATCAGTCAGCGAGTTAAAGCCGAACAATTAGCCGCCGAAGCTGAGCACAACTATCGAATTGTAGTAGATAACATTGGTGAAGTTGTGCTTCGCTTGCAACCAGACGGCAAAATTTTATTTATGAATCATGCCTGGAGTGACCTAGTTAAATTGCATGAAAGTCAATGCCTAGGTATTGCTATCAGCCAATTTATCAGTGAAATTAATCAAGCAGAAGTATCAAAAGCCTTAACCAATTTGAAACAAGGCAATCGGAATGTTTGTCGCTTAGAACTACAAATGGAATGTGGAGATGGCACCAACACTTGGGTAGAAATGACTATGACGCCTGTAGTAGACAGTCAAAGCGGTCAGTTAACTGCCATCGCCGCCACAATAGTCAATGTTGATGACCGAGTGTGTGCTGCCCAAACATTACAAGTAGCCAAACAACATGCTGAAGGGTTAGCACAAGACCGCAGTCGTTTTTTAGCCAATATCAGTCACGAAATTCGCACCCCTCTTAATGCTATGATTGGGGCCAGCGAAATATTGCAAAACACTGGCCTAAATCAAGAGCAAGACCGTTTTGCTAACATGATCCAATCAAGCGGTAGCGCTTTGCTTAGCATTTTAGACGATGTCCTGACTTATTCTCGTTTTGAAGCCGGAGCAGTGACTTTAGAGAATCGTCCGTTTGATTTAGGCGTCTGTATAGATGAGGCTATCGATATTATTTCTGAAAATGCCTTAGCTAAAAAAATTGAATTAGTTTTAAACATCAATGCAAACACGCCATTCAATGTAATTGGTGACAACGTTCGTTTACGCCAAGTAATGATTAACTTGTTGGCTAATGCAATCAAATTTACTGCTCGCGGACATGTATATATTGAAGTAAATTGCCTGACAGATGAAAACAATAACCTCAGTTTAGAGGTCGCGATTGAAGATACCGGGATTGGTATAGCAGAAGATAAAATATCACAGTTGTTTATACCCTTTATGCAATCCGATATTTCCACTACACGCCAATACGGTGGAAGTGGGCTAGGATTAGCCATTTGCCAACAAATATGCGAAGCCGCAGGTGGCCACATTAGTGTCGAATCTAAGTTGGATTTAGGTAGTACTTTTCGCTTTCAGTTTCCGGTTGCCCATGATTTAGATAGTACGGGGCGAATATTTAAACACTTACCTGATAACAGAGACAGTAAAGTCTGGATCGTTGGTCAAGCGCCTCGATTAAATAAAGCGATTAGTCAGGTTTTTCAGCGTTACAGCATCCAGTTTGAACAATTTTCTAACGCAAAACAATTAGCTGAAAATACCGAGTTAGCGGCTGATTTTATATTAGTCACTGAGCCCACGATAACCTTTGAATGCAGAAAAGTCATGGAAGAAAATTTTGCTTCAGATAAGCCATATTTTTTGGTAACTCTAGATGTAACGGGTAAAAACAACTGCATTCAAACCTTGGGTAACAATGAATTACTGGTTAATGGCCCGCTTAAAGCATCCCATTTTAATCGCATTATTGAACAGCTACATGAGATGCAAGGTAAAGCCAGTATTGAACTGATTGAAGATAAAAGTGCTTCTTCCTTAGAAAATATTCAGTTCTATAACGCTAACATTCTAGTAGTTGAAGACAATCAGCAGAACCAGATAATTATGCAGCAATTTTTACAACTCTGTGGCTGCAATGTCACCCTAGCGGAACACGGAGTGGAGGCCCTAAAAATATTACAAGCTGAAAAGATCGATATCGTTCTGATGGACATGCAAATGCCGATAATGGATGGCTTAACCACAACTCAACATATAAGAGCCAGTAACTTACATTTCAAACACGTGCCAATTATAGCCGTTACCGCAGATGCAGTTTATGGTGACAAAGAACGTTATTTAAGTGCAGGGATGGATGATTATCTGCCTAAGCCGGTATTTAGGGCTGAACTCTATAGTTTATTAGATAAACACATGCCTATTACCAAGAAAGAAACACGCACCACCAATAAAATAAATCGCTTAATTAACATGCAAAAATTAATAAAAAACATAAAGTTGTAAATTGCTGTTTTCCGCGTTGCAAAATGCAAATCAAATTGAAAATTAATTTATAAAATTAATTTTCAATTTACTTAAATACTATTCCTTCCTCTCTTAAAGTACACCTAACTTACTGTTTAATAATGGTTTAATTAAATAATCAAACTAATGACTGCTGGTGGTCTAAATGTTGCGATATAGGATGTAACCGTTGTTCCAGAATCCATAAAGATGTTTCTGAACACGCAATACACAGGAGAGCAGCATGAAAAAATTAGCCACAATCTTAATCGGTATTATCTGGTTTATTTCAACTTCCGCGACCACAGCCGGAGGACTAGATTTTGTTGAAACAGCTGACAGTAAAAAATCTAAAAACATCCGAGAACTGGTGCAATGGACCCATACTAGACTTGTTTTTAATAAAGAATTAGAGCGTATCGCTGTGGGTCAGGAAGAGACATTACAAGTAGAAGTTCTCAGTAAAAATGAAGCATTGGCCCTTGCTAAGAAAGTAGGCCGTACCAGTGTAATGGTGTGGTATTCAGACAAAACCTCAGAAACATTCCTATTTACTGTGACTTCGGATCTCAGCGTCTTGCATCATGCCATTAAAGATATCCACCCTGATATCACTCTTACTTTGGCACCGGATCGTGATGCCTTAGTATTGCGCGGAAAAGTGCCAACTATTAAATATCGAATTGCCGCTGAAGCCGCTGCTCGTAATTACTTTGATGCTGGCCAGGGAGGGGATAATGACAATGTATTGTTGCAGTCTTCAGCCTTGGCGAGCTTGGTGAGCAATTTCCGTATGCAAGATAAAAATGTACAGCCTTTGATACGCAAAAATAACAAACCTGCTGCAATTATTAATCTAATTTCGGTGGAAACCTTACCTGAAGATATTGCTACCAGAGTCAAAAATACAATTGATTTAGTGGGTGGTGAGTCAGTTTCAGTTACGCGTGTCCAACATGGTGATATTCCTGACGCCAATCAAGACACCTTATTGCTTAAGGGATATGTAGATAACCAAGTTGCACTGGTACGTGTATTAACTGTTGCTTCGCGTTTGGTAACCGGAGAAACCAGCGAAAAGTCCAAACAGGCAGTCATCTCTATTTTGGCGAATGAGTCAGGTGGGTTAATTAGTAGTAAAAAAGCTAGCCCTAGTGCAAGCCTTGGGGGCTTAGGCGGCTCTGGAGCAAGTTCTGGTTCAGGAAGTACCGACAATAATATTGCTTCTAATATCGGCCGGGCAAAACTGCTGTCTGTTGCAGGCGGTAAGTTGTTATCGGTTATTGAAGTACGAGATTTACCACTAGTGCGTGTTTCCGTGCAAATGTATGAAGTTAATCGTCGTCGTCTTAAACAATGGCGTCCTGATTTTTCAGTACTGAGTAACGGATATAACAAAACTGACGGTAATTTTGGTCTTGATGGTGCTGTGGCGTCCACAGCCACAAAAGTAGACAATGCTTTGCAAGTGCTGGGTGGCGCTTTGGTAAATAATTTACAAGTGGCGACCAAAGATTTTGCATTCGACTTGTTGTTTTCTTTATTAGAGCAAGACGGTATTTCTAGAACATTATCACGCCCTACTCTGACAGTTTTGGCTGGTGAGTCAGCGACATTTTCTGCTGGTGGGGAAGTCCCCGTGCCCACGGCCTTTGCACCAAGTGGAATTGCCAGTGGTGACCAAGTAGGTACTAATACCGCAGGTGTATTTAGCGGTACTACCTTCAAGTCTTTTGGGGTGCAATTGCAGGTTCGAGCAATGGTAGATGAAAATGACCGTATCACCCTAGACCTCAACCCGACTATCTCAACACCAGATACCTTATTAACTCAGGAAATATCGGCTAGCACCGGCAGTGGATTAAATACCTCAGCGTTTAATGTCAGAAGTATCAGTACCTCTACACGCTTACGTGACGGTCAACCTATGGTAATTGGCGGACTGGTTAGTCGCGATGTAAACGACAACCGTGATTTTGTTCCTGGGGTTAGTAATGTGCCTGTATTGGGAAAATTAACTGAATCAACTTCCGAAGCAGACAACGAGCGGGAATTATTCATTATTGTCACACCTACAATAGTGAGGGAGTTGGTACATGAGGTTAATCAATGGAAATTTCCTAAATCAGAAACCCTAATGCAGCAAGCTATATTTAATACTAATCATGCTTTCAACCCTTCACGTAAGGAATCAAAATAATGAATAAGAATTCTCTAATATTACTCAGTTTACTGGTCGGTTCGTTAACAATGATGGGCTGCGCAACACAATCAAATCCCATACAGGTGTATGCCCCAAATGAGCAGTTGGATGACGTATTGCTTAACTATGCTGAAATTAAGCCAGTACAATCTAAATGTGTGCAGGAATATCAGCAACAACAAGCCAAAGTATGTAGTGTGAGAAGCAGGTCAAGCTTACAAACTAATGAGACCTGCCAAACAAAACGTAGTGCTTTAAAAAGTTGCCAACAGAATAACCTGTTGAACACACGACCTGAGACTAAGTTAGTACTTAATCTGAATTGTCACGACAGTACTAAACCGGTTGTTGATTGTTATCGCTTTGCATCTGAGTTAAATGCGCTGCATTTACAATATCCAAACAATAAACGCATTATGATGGCCACGGCATTATTAGAGTTTGAGCTTGGCAATACAGCCAACAGCCAGCAATTACTCGACATTTTGTTGTCTAAACGTGGTGCCTATCCGCAAGCTGCTATTCTGCGTAGTCGTATTGCTATGGAGGAGGGAAATCTGACTTTGGCACGTTCAGTCGTGAGTAAACAGCTCAGTCTTACACCAGATAATCCCTATTTATATGAAATGCAGGCGTCGTATTATTATGTCGAAGGCAAATATACCGAAGCCCTACAGTCGATTAAAATCGCCGAACGTTTTATGCAGCCAAATTGGCGTACCGGTTACCACAGAGGGATCATCTATGAGGCACAAGAGCAATGGTACAAGGCATGTAAAGAATACAATCAGATATTACAAGACGATCCCGACAACAGAATGGTTTATGCCAAAATTCTATTGCTGGGTGATGAAAAGAACTGTTATGTAAAATCAAAGCCTGCTCCCTTCAACCAATTCTAAGTTTATCCTTTAGGTTTAAAAGCCGTGTTGTTGATTTATCAACAACACGGCTTTTTTATTGCGCTTTTGGTTACTTAATTTGCTCTGTCAGCCAACAAAGTTTAAAACCAGAACATTAGACAAATAATAAACAAACTCAAGGTAAATGATTTGCAAAACGCAAATCAGAATATGTACAAATCCTCGATAACCCCTCATTACCATGT
>TARA_R110002167_G_scaffold44202_6_pt1 | contig 16208 bp, 15 predicted proteins | sample TARA_R110002167 | Tara Oceans TARA_R110002167 (sample SAMEA4398238) | marine metagenome | biome: Polar Biome; feature: [MES] marine water layer (ENVO:01000295) within the mesopelagic zone...; material: water (ENVO:00002006), including particulate matter (ENVO:01000060) such as...... | reverse complement strand
AGCAGCGCGCCCCGGACCTGGTAGGATTTGCCACGAAAATAAGCCAGCGGTTGCTGCTGTTGGTTATAGATACACACATCATAGACACCGGTGCGACCGCTGCGCTGTCGTTCCTCGGCGACGGCAATCAGGGTATCGCCTGCACAGCCTGGAGCCACGTAATCGATACTGCAACCGCTGGCAACCGTGGCGCGGTTGTAGCTGTTACACGCGTAGGCAAAAGCCGAGTCTGCCAGGGTGAAGAGCATCCCGCCGTGACAGTTTCGGTGCCCGTTGAGCATATCCTCGCGTACCTGCATGCTCAGTCTGGCACGTCCGGGCGCGACCTCCAGCACCTGGATACCCAGCGCCTGCGATGCCTGATCGTCCTGATACATCACCCGAGCGCAGGCCTCTGCCAGTTGCTGCTCATCTTGGACTAGATCCATCGAACTCATTGCCCCTCTCCTGACGCTTTTGGCTGCTCTGCAACCGCCTCTGCAACCGCCTGACGCCGTAACAGCGGCGAGGCTCGATAGCGCTCCTCGCCATAGACGGCAGCAAGATTATCAAGCACCCCGAGACAGCGCCTGAGCCCCAGACTCCGGGCCCACGCCAGCGGACCACGGGGATAGTTAACCCCGCCCTGCATCGCGATATCGACCGCCGCTTCGCTGCACACCTGCTGGTTAACCGCATCAAAGCCCTCGTTAGCCAGCATGCAGAGGGTGCGCATCACTACCATTCCCGGGATATCGTCGATCAGACTGACGGCAAAACCTGCCGCCTGAAACAGCCCGACAGCATCAGTGATAGCGTTCGCGTCGGCCTGATCGGCAGGGGCCAGCGCGATCCGCTCGGCCTGGGCGTAGTCCAGCGCCAGGTCAAACTGAATCAGACCCGGCTCACCGCAGTCAAACGCCCTGGTGCTGGACAGCTCGCCATTACAGAACAGTAGCACGGCGCTGCCGACGCGGATCAGACCGCTACTTTCCAGCCCTTCACCCGGCGCTCGGCGCACCTCAATACCCGCCGCCAGAATCCGTTCGAGCAGTGCTTGCGCCGGCCCCAGATCGCCTTCGACGCTGATCCTCGCAGGGGCCGGTTGCGGCTTGGCCTGGATGGCTAGCGGCTGTTCCGCAGCGGGACGGTAATCATAAAAACCGCGCCCGGACTTGCGCCCTAGGAGACCCGCATCGACCAGCTGCTGCTGGATCAGCGAGGGTTTAAAACGCGGATCCTGGTAGTAGGCATTAAACACCGAACAGCTGACGGCGTAGTTGATATCCTGACCGATCAGGTCCATCAGTTCGAACGGCCCCATCCGAAAGCCACCCGCGTCCCTGATCAGCGCATCGATAGTGGCGCTATCGGCACCACCCTCCTGCAGGATCCGCAACGCCTCGGCGTAAAAAGGTCGGGCCACCCGATTGACGATAAACCCCGGGGTGGACTGGGCATGCACCACCTGTTTACCCCAGGATTCAGCCAGCCGATAGACCGACTCGGCCACCTGGGTATCGGTCTCCAAACCACTGATCACCTCCACCAGTTTCATCACCGGAGCGGGATTAAAAAAATGCATCCCGAGCAGCCGCTGAGGCCGCAGCAGAGTGCTGCCGATAGCCGTCAGCGAGATTGAGGAGGTGTTTGAGGCCAGAATCACCTCGGCGCCACAGATCGACTCCAGCTCGGCAAACAGCTGCTGCTTAACCTCCAGGCGCTCGACCACGGCTTCGATCACCAGCTGCGCAGGCGCCAACTGCTGCAAGCTATCGAGCAGCTGAATCCGCGCCAGCAACGCATCCCGCTGCTCGGCGCTCATCCGCCCTTTCTCAACCTGCCGGGCCAAACCGGCGGCCATCCGTTCTAGCGCCTTGAGGGCACTACCCGGCTGCAGGTCAAACAGCCGTACCGGATGGCCGGCCGCGGCGGCAACTTGGGCGATCCCCTCCCCCATGGTGCCCGCACCGATCACCCCGATCACCGCCTGGGGATTCAACCTGTCTGTCGTCGTCTGCTGCTGGAGTTGGCTCATGAGGTTAGCGGTCCCTGAGAGTGAGTTAGTGAGTACAGATGGAAGCACTAGATTGTTTACATCCGTGCAGCCGTTAATGGCCTTTGAACGAGGGCGGACGTTTTTGCATAAACGCCGCCACCCCTTCGCGATAGTCGTCGCTGCGCCCGGCTACCGTCTGCAACTCACGCTCCAATTCAAGCTGCTGATCCAGGGTGTTAGTCGCCGCCGCATTGATGGCCCGCTTCGTCAGCGCCAGGCCAGTGGTGGGCTGAGTCGCGAGCTGAGTCGCGAGCTGCAGGGCCCGATCCTGGAGTTCGTCATCCTCGACCATCTGCCAGATCATGCCCCACTGCTGCGCCTGCTCTGCAGGGATCTTATCACCGAGCAGCGCCAGCCCCATCGCCCGGGCACGACCCACCGCATGGAGAAGCGTCCAGGTGCCACCGGAGTCGGGAATCAACCCGATCTTACAAAACGCCTGGATAAAACTGGCTGACCTGGCCGCCAGCACCAGATCGCACGCCAGCGCGATATTGGCTCCCGCTCCGGCCGCGACGCCGTTAACCGCACAGATTACCGGCAGCGGCAGCCGCTGCAGACTCCGGATCAACGGGTTGTAATTTTTCTCGATCGACTCACCCAGGTTGGGAGCTTCGGTACCGGGGGCGACACTGCGGTCGCTCAGGTCCTGACCGGCACAGAACCCCCGCCCGTTACCGGTCAACAACAGACAGCGAACCGCCGGATCCTTGTGCACCCGTTTGAGGGCCTGACGCAGCTCCTGGTGCATTTGGCCATTGAAGCTGTTCAGACTCTCGGGGCGATTGAGCCTCAGCACCGCCACGCCAGCGCTGATCTCAAATTGGATGGTTTCAAAGTGAAGCGGGTCGAAAGAGGTACTCTGCTCGGTCATGATCTTTTTCCCTGGTATTTATGCCTGATAACCATGGTTATCGCGACGGGGTCGGAAACTCTCGTTCCCGCGTTAAGCTATTCACCGCTGCTATTTACCTCTGCTATCTACCTATAAAAACAGGCCGGCGTTTCTCGATAAAGGCGGCGATCCCTTCGTTTCTATCGGCGGTTGCCGCCAACAGGGTGAAGGCCTTGCGTTCGAACTGCAGCCCGGTGGCCAGATCGGTATCAAAGGCTTTTAATAATGACTCGCGCGCCTGCTGCAGCGCCAAGGGTGCATGACGGGCGATCTGCCGGGCGACCTGCTGCGCACGTTCGAGACTCAACTCCGGGATGCACACCTCAGAAACCAGCCCGGCCTGCTGCGCCCGCAGGGCACCGATCGGCTCGCCGCTGAGGACCATCTGCATCGCCAGGGATTTGCCCACCGCGCGGATCAACCGCTGCGTCCCGCCCGCGCCCGGGATAATCCCCAGTTTGATCTCGGGCTGGCCAAACTGGGCGTTATCCCCGGCAATAATAATGTCCGCCTGCATCGCCAACTCGCAGCCGGCACCCAGGGCAAAACCGTTCACTGCCGCGATCAGGGGTTTGTTAAAACGCTGGATTCGCTGCCACAGCTCGGCTCTCGGATCCTGGAGTACAGCAACCGCATCCAGGGTGGCCATCTCCCGCAGGTCAGCACCGGCGGCAAAGGTTTTCGTCGAGCCGGTCACCACCACTGCACGCACCTGTGCCTCCCGCTGGACCCAATCCAGCACCTCAGCCAACTCCCCGAGCAGCGCATTATTCAACGCATTAAGCGCCTCGGGGCGGTGCAGTTGAACCGTCAGCACGCCCTCATCCGGAACGGATATTTTCAGGGTACTGAGGGTTCCAAGATGATCTAGCAACGATGTTGAGGTGGGCATTTGGCGCCTCTTTAAGTAAGTGTGACGTAGTGCTGGATGAGCTTGTCTTCAGCAGCCATTCCCAAGATACGACACAGAATGCTAATTGTCATATTTATTTTTGTATCCAATTGGCGCATTATATTGGTCAATGAATAACCGCCCCCAAACAACGTTCGGGGCAGCAAGGAGATGGCTATGCAGGTTTACAGTATCGATGGTGTGACTCCGGTCGTAGATCCCAGTGCCTTTGTTCACCCCAGTGCGGTGTTGGTCGGTGATGTGGTGGTCGGCCCGGAGTGCTATGTCGGCCCCAATGCATCGTTGCGCGGCGATTTCGGCCGGCTGGTGCTTAAACGTGGTGCCAACGTCCAGGACACCTGCGTGATGCACGGTTTTCCTAATACCGAAACCGTGATCGAAGAAGATGGTCATATCGGCCACGGTGCGGTGTTGCACTGCTGTCATATCGGCCGTAATGCGCTGGTGGGGATGAATGCTGTGGTGATGGACGGCGCTCACATAGGCGCGGAGTCGATCGTCGCTGCCGGCGCTTTTGTTAAAGCCGGTTTCAGCTGCGAACCGCGCAGCCTTGTGGTGGGATCACCAGCCAAGGTGCTGCGTCAGGTCAGCGATAAGGAACTGGCCTGGAAAACGGCGGGCACCCGGCAGTATCAACTGCTGACCCAGCGCTGCAAGGCGACACTGGTGCGTTGCCAGCCGCTGACCGCAGAGGAGCCGGATCGGCCGACGTTACCCAGGTCCGATATCAAACCCTTATATCAAACCGAACGCTGACGGCACTGCCTGAGCGAACGCCGCCAAGACGCGCTCAACGCAATCCGCCGTAGCGTTTATAGAAGCTGGCATCGGGGTCCGGCAATGGGCCGTCGGCATTTTCCAACACCCCCTGCAGATGCTGCTCGGCAGGCTCCCAGATCAAACGGTACAGATTACGGCACAGCTGCCGCACAGCCCGCCCCTCCCAGTCATCGGGCAGCAAGACTTCGGGCAGCAGCGGATCGCTGAGCAGAATTTTACGGTACTCATGCGCTAACAGGGTTCGCGCCATAAAGCACTGTTGCGGATCGAGTCGGTCCTGCTGGCTAAACTCCTGCCAGACCGGGCGAAACTGATTCAGGAATTGTTCGTAGTGTTGTGATAAGACATCCAGATTCCAACAGTCTTTAACCAGTAGCCGCATCGCCCCTGAACTCGTCGTGTCTTCGGCCAGGGCGGAAAAAATAATGGCATCCTGCTGCACTCCAAACTCTTGCAACGTCGCTATGACCTCGGCTTTATCCGGCTGCGGGTTCAGCAGCAACGTCGGAGACAGCGAGCCAAAACCCTGCCACTGCAGCTGTTCACGCACCTCCTTGCGTTTATCCGGTGCTACCTGAGACAGCAACACCTGCATCCATTTGCCATCCCAGTCGGGATAATGCGCCGCAAAGACACGTTTAAATGCCTGTTCAAAACGCCGCCTGCCGGAACCGGTCAGGCTGTAATAGCTACGCCTGCCAACCTGTTCGGCACTGAGCCAGTGCTCCTGAGTCAGCCGAAACACCGAGGTCCGGGTCAAACGCTGATTTAACCCCAGCGGCTCCAGCAGTTTGATCAGACTTCCCAACCAGACCGTACCGCCCCTGGGCGCGATCGCATCCCCATAGAGGGTAATGATCAACGATCCTCCGCGTATCGGCCGGCGCTTGCGAAAATTATCGATCAGCAGTTCGAGGGATTGGGAACTATTCATGGGCCTGGGTACTACTTCCGGCAAGGTACGAGTTTCCCTAGTGTAAAGTGGGCCGTAGCCGCAGGCAATTAAAGGACTGAACTGTATTTATTTCCCTCACGATAACTCTACGGCCGCTATTTTCCATTACAATGATTTGATATCAAACTATTTTTACAGCGCCCACTCATGAAACAAACGACCGCTAAAAAGATCAATTACGGCACCCTGCCTGAACTACTGGGCTATCACCTCCGCCTGACCCAGTTGGCGGTTTTCAAGGATTTCTCTCAGAGCATGGGTGATCCTGATATCACCCCAAGTCTTTTCGGTGTACTCGTTATTATCGATGCCAATCCCGGTCTCAAGCAGGCGGAACTGGCCGAGGCGGTACGCCTGGATCGTTCTACCGTGGTGTCGAGCATCGATAAGCTAGAGCGACGCAAACTGGTACAACGCAAGCGCGTAGAGGGCGACCGGCGTACCAATGCCTTGGTTCTGACGGATGCCGGACGCGCTCTGTTAGGGCGACTGCTCCCCCAGGTTGAAGCGCACGAGAAACGCCTCGCCGCAAATTTAACCGGACCTCAACGTCAGACCCTGATCGATCTACTGTCCCAGGTTTTTCCTCTGAACCGCTAATGCCCATGAAACCCGTTCTGGTGTAAAATCCACCCTGCACTCCCCTCCAGCAAAGGACGAAAACACCCGCAATGACTACAGTGACCCTTAAAGGCGAACCCGTTAACATCCTCGGCGAGTTACCCAAGATCGGCGATCAAGCACCGGATTTTGTACTGGTTGACAGCCATCTGAACGATATCAGCCTGCAGCACTTTAGTGGCAAGCGAAAACTGCTCAACATCGTGCCCAGTCTGGACACCCCGCTCTGCGGCGAATCGGCGCGGCTATTCAACTACCGTGCCGGGCTGCTTGAAAATGTTGCAGTACTGGTGATCTCTGCGGATCTGCCCTTTGCTCAACAGCGTTTTTGCTCCATCGAAGGGATCGATAGAGTAACCACGCTATCGATACTGCGCACCAAGGATTTTGGCCTGGATTACGGAGTGCTGATTGGCTCGGGACCGCTGGCGGGCATGACCGCTCGGGCGGTGGTTGTTGTCGATGAACAGGATCGGGTTGTTTATGCCCAACTGGTGCCCGAGATCACCACTGAACCTGACTATGAATTAGCCATTGCTGCACTAAAGCAGTAGCGAGACCTACTATGACGCCCCAAACCAATTTACTGAGTATGACCTCCGAAGGGGGTAATGAGGTATTTATTACCCGCCATCTGGTGCGTTTTGGCGATGTTGATCCTGCCGGTATCGCCTACTTCCCGAGGATTCACAACTATATCCACGAGTCCTTTGAAAACCTCTGGGAGGAGTACATAGGTGCGCGTTATTACCATGTGATTATGAATGAGCGGGTGGCCTTTCCGATGGCGCATTCGGATGTCGATTTTAAACATCCGCTGCAGTTCGGCGATCGGCCGCTGGTCAAAGTTACCTGCTTCAAGCTCGGCAGAGCATCGCTAGGACTGCGCTATATATTTGAAGTCAACGGCATCGTCTGTGTCGATGCCCGCACCACCACTGTCTGCATTAATGCGGACAGCTTTAAGAGCATCGAGATACCCGCCGCTTACCGGGTCTATTTTCAGCGCATTATGGCGCCGCTGGATATGCCAGCAGCAGATCCAGATACAGCCTAGCGATCGCTGTGGCGGAGGGCGAGCCAGGTTTTCAGCATGGATGCGGGGATAGAGCAATACAGCAGCGGTTGCCGAGTAGATCAGGGTGAAGTCCGTAGCCTCCCAGACGCAACTTCATGGCAAAGAGCGGGTACAGTGTTGATCCAAAAAGCGGGCGTAGTCGCTCACCGCAAGCGGACGGCTGAAATAATATCCCTGCATGATTTCGCAGCCCCGAATACGCAGAAACTCCAGTTGCTCGGCGGTCTCCACCCCCTCGGCAACCACCTTGAAGCCCAGAGCGTGAGCCATTGAGATGATCGCCTGAGTCAGCTCCGCATCTTCGCCGTTTTCGGTGACACCGCTGACGAAGGAACGGTCAATTTTTAACACATCGAAGGGAAACTTCTTCAGATAACTGAGCGAGGAGTAGCCGGTACCAAAATCATCAATCGACAACCGAACCCCGACCCCCTTCAACTCATTGACCATCGCCAACACCTCCGCATCAGATCCAAGCAGCAGACTCTCGGTGATCTCCAGCTCCAATTGGTCAGCGCGAAGGCCACTGAGATCAAGGGCTGACCGCACCATCTGCGCCAGGTTTCCGGCGTGAAACTGGCGGGTCGAAATATTGATAGCGATGCGCAAAGGCATGCCCTGTTTATTCGACCAGGCCGCCATCTGCAGGCAGGCGGTCTGAAGCACCCAAGCACCGATCGGTACGATCAGACCGGTCTCCTCGGCCAGCGGGATAAAGTGATCCGGCTGGATCATCCCCCTTTCACCCTGTTGCCAGCGGATCAGCGCCTCGGCACCGATCACCGCCCCGGTCTCACCATTAAGCAACGGCTGGTAATGGAGCAGCAGTTCGTTGCGTTCCAAGGCGTGCCGCAGATCAGCCTCCAGATGCAGGCGATTCAGGGTCTGGGCATTTAATTCAGGCGTGAAGTAGCTAAAGGTATTGCGCCCGTCCTCCTTGGCGCGATACATGGCAGCCTCTGCATTACGCAGCAAGGCCATCGGTTCCGTACTATCGTCCGGGGCCACAGTTATGCCGATACTGACGGTGCTGAACAGCTCATCCGCATTGATCTGAAACGGCTCGTTAAAGGCGTCTATGACCTTCTGGGCTACGTGCTGGACATCATACGCCTCGGACAGCATCTGTAAGATAACCAGAAACTTGTCCCCGCCAAATCGGGCGGCGGTGTCTCCGGAACGGATGCTGGCCTGAATCCGCTTGGCCGCGACAACTAACAACTGGTCACCGGTTTCGTGCCCCAGGGTATCGTTAATATGCTTGAAGCGGTCGAGGTCGATAAACAGCAGCGCTACGTGTTTGTTTTCACGCGTCATCCAGCGCAGCGACTGGGACAGGCGGTCCAGCGCCAGAAGACGATTGGGAAGAGCAGTCAAGGTATCGAAATTAGCCTGCTGCAACAGCCGTTCTTCGTACTCCTTTCGCTGGGTAATATTCTCATTTGACTCCAGATAATGGGTAATCTTGCCCTCTGCGTCGGTGATCGGATTCAGCGTTGAGTAGGTCCAGTACAGCTCGCCGTCCTTCTTGCGATTATGAAATTCGCCACGCCATTCCTTACCTGATGCCAGTTGTTTCCACAGGTGTTGGTATTGGTTCGATTGGGTATGGCCCGATTGCAAAAAACGTGGATTTCTACCCATAACCTCGTCTGCCTCATAACCGGTGTAGAGGGTAAAGGCTCGGTTAACATATTCTATATTACCCCGGGTATCGGTAATCATGACCGAAGCCGGGCTCTGCTCCACCGCCTGTGACAGCTTGCGCAATGTTTCTTCCGACTGTTTTCGCTGTTGAAAATTGCTGCGGAAAGCGTAAAGCACCTCAACCAGATCGCCAATCTCGCTGCCATGCTGAGCGTGCTTGCGCAGATCCTGCTGAGCCCGCTCAAAAGCCTGGTCATCTTCGTCGCTGTAGAGGGTATCGATGCTGCGAGTAATTCGCCGCAACGGCGTGGCGATGCTGCGGCTAATGATCAGGGAGATGATCACGACCACCACGAGGACCAACAGACCTATAACCCCGCTCAGAGCCGCCTGCAGGAAAAAAATCTTATTGATATCATCTATATAAACACCAGAACCCAGGATCCAGCCCCAGGGTTGGAAGCCCATAACGAATGAAACTTTTGGAACCGGCTTCAGGCTGCCAGGTTTGGGCCAGTCATAGTCCACAAACCCCTGCCCTTGCGACCTGACCACCAGGACAAACTCTCTAAACAGGTGCTTGCCGTTAGGATCCTGGTAATCGCTGAGGTCTTTCCCATCGAGTTCTGGAAACAGTGGATGCATCACCATGCGCGGATGCATATCATTGATCCAGAAGTACTCTTCGCCATGATAGCGGATATTCTTAAGCGCGGAGATGGCAGACTGCTGGGCATCGACGCGAGCCAGGTTTCCTTGCTGTTCCTGCAGCGCGAAGTGCTCCAGGGTACCTAGTGCCACTTCAACCAGCTGCCGAGTCTTCGCCCGGCGATCATCCAGCATGTTATCGTGCAGGGAGACCAAGCCATTGAGACCTATGATCGCCATGCCTAGAGCGGCTGAGGCCACCATCAGCTGGAGGCGCGTCGAAATCTTCAAATTCACTACTACAGCCTCACCCAAAGCATAAATATCTGATGATACTGTTACCGAGACTAACACACTAATCCTTAGAATAATTAAGGTTATTTAGGGCGGCCTGGATAGCGCGAATAGACGACCGGGACGAGTATCCGCGGTTGCCGGTTAAGCACCTTGCTGGGGTAGGTATAAGTTTTAGGGATTAAAAAAACGCCCGAGAGATCCTGGCATCTCTCAGGTGCCAAGAGGGCTAGCGCTGCGGCAACTGTTCGGTAAGAATCTGATAACCACGTTCGCTAAGCTGCTGATTGAGCTGCTGCGGATTATCGGCCTTGTAACGGACGATCACCGTACGGATACCGGTTTCATCCGTGTCCTGGCGCTGCGGAGTCATAACACTGACGACGTAGCCGCCCAACTCATCCAGACAGGTCAACAACTTTGATAACACCCCTTTTTGGTCCTGCAGGCAAATCGATACCCGGGCCGCATCCTTCTCCAAGCAACCGGTGATATCCAGGAAAAAGTCTAGCAGGTCAACACTGGTAATGATCCCCACCACCCTGTCAGCGTCAACCACCGGCAAACAACCGATGGTATGCTGACGCATCAGACAGGCCGCATCTTCGACCAGCGTCGTGGGCGAGCAGGACACCACATTGCGGTGCATGATGTCCTTGGCGGTCAATTTGGACAGCAGATAGTTAACCTCCCCCGCTGACAGCGTGGTGATATCCGACGGTGAGGCTTTCTGTACATCGCGGTGCGACAGGATCCCTTTCAAACAGCCATCGGCGTTGACCACCGGCATATGGCGTATCCGCTTGGCCTGCATCAATCCGGCCAGATGGCTTATCTTGGTATGTTCTTCGACCGTCACCACAGCAGCGGTCATAATCGTTTCTACGTACATCGGGTGATTCCTCTATAACCGAAATTTAGGCGGTCTAAAAACGACCATAACCTGACTCAATGGCCCAGATAGGCCTTTTGTACCGATTCATCATGAAGCAGCTCCTCCGCAGAGGCGGATAGCGCCACCCGCCCAGACTCCAACACATAACCGCGGTCGGCAATCTTCAGCGCAGCGCGGGCATTTTGTTCCACCAGCAAGATAGTGACGCCCTGACCATTTAAGTCCTGAATCACTCGAAAGATCTCCTGTACCAACAGTGGAGAGAGCCCCATCGAAGGCTCGTCCAGCAGCAACAGTTTGGGTTTTCCCATCATCGCCCGACCTATAGCAAGCATCTGCTGCTGACCTCCGGAAAGCGTGCCTGAGGCCTGCCAACGTTTCTCTTTGAGGACCGGAAACAGGGTATAAATATGTTCGATCTCGGTCCCGATGACGGCTTTAGTTTCGCGCCGAGAAAACGCCCCCAGGAGCAGATTATCCTCGACACTCAGGGGCGCGAACACCTGCCTTCCCTCGGGGGAGTGGCAGATCCCCTGCGCGGTAATTTTATGCGCGGTCATATTGGTGATATCTCGCCCCTCAAAGATCACCTTTCCAGCACTGGCGGGCTGCACCCCCGACAGGGTATGCAGCAAAGTCGTTTTTCCAGCCCCGTTGGCACCGACGATGGTCACCAGCTCACCGGGATACACCACAAGACTGATATCCGCAATCGCCTGAACCGGCCCGTAGTGGCTGGCCAACCCCTCGACCTTTAACGAGGGTTCAGCTGCGGCGGCTGGAAATGGCGATATCGGTTGTGATTGCGGTTGTGTTGCCATATCAAACATCCTCGCCCAGATAGGCTTTAATCACGACGGGGTTATTCTGCACTTGTTGCGGGGTGCCTTCGGCCAGCAAGCATCCGAATCCCAACACCAGCACGCGATCAGAGATCTGCATCACCAGGCCCATATTGTGCTCGACCAGCAAGATAGTGATCCCCTTGTCCTTAAGACGCAGGATCAGATCGCGCATCTCCACAGTTTCGGTATCGTTGAGTCCGGCCGCAGGTTCATCCATCGCCAAAAACTCAGGATTCGACGCCAGGGCACGGGCAATTTCGAGCCTTTTAAGTTCTCCATAGGGTAACGATCCTGCCTCCCGCTCGGCCAGATGGGCCAGCCCACAAACCTCCAACGCGTCCATCGACCATTCCCGCACCTGGCGTTCTTCTCTTACCACCGAAGGCAATCTTAATGCTGCCTTGATCAGACCGGTATGGGTACGTAGATGGCAACCCACCATGACATTTTCGAGCACCGTCATGTTGTAAAATACTTGCAGATTCTGGAAGGTGCGGGAGATCCCCAAAGCGGCGATCTGATGCGTTTCCAGCCTATCCAGACTCTTCCCAGAAAAGCTGATGGAGCCACCGCTGGGTACATAGTAGCCACAAAGCATGTTGAACAGGGTCGTCTTACCTGCGCCGTTAGGGCCGATCACCGAATATATGATCCCTTTCTGAACTTCGAAACTAAGATCGGTGACCGCAGCGACCCCGCCAAAGTACTTATCCAGATGTGTCGCTTGCAACAGACTCATGAGTCACACTCCAACGGTTCCCGCTGTTGTTGAGATTTCTCTACCGTCTTATCCGAGGCCCGAAAGCGTTTCAGCAGCGCTCGCAGCTTTTGGGCGATAAACACGAACAGCCCCTGCGGCATAAAGATCATTCCGCCCATCAAGATGGTCCCGTAGACCAGCATCTCGTAATCCTCGAACACCACCAGGGTTTCTGGCAACAGGGTTAGGACTATGGCACCAAATACCGCGCCGAAAGTCGATGCCATCCCGCCCAGCACTACCATCGTCACGATCTCAATCGAGAAACCAAAACCGAACGAATCCGGACTCACGAACGCCTGCTGGTGGGCAAACAGACTGCCGGCCAGCGAAGCGAACATGGCCGACAGCACAAACACGTTGGTTCGAGTGCGGACGGTATCGACCCCCATCATCTGTGCGGCGAACTCGGAACCGTGCACCGCCCGAAGCTCACGCCCAGCGCGTGAATCGATGATATTCAACGACACCAGCACCACCGCCAACGAGAAGAAGGCGATCAGACCGTACCAGCGCAGATCGCTGTCAATCATAAAACCGAACAGCGACAAGGTGGGGATACTTCCCAGTCCGTCGGGACCGCCACTCCAGGAGGACTCCTGGACCAGGATGATGTTGACAATAATGCCAAAGCCCAGAGTCGCCATCGCCAGATAGTGACCCTTGAGCTTAAGTATCGGTCTCGAAACCAGATTGGCAACCACATATACCAACGCTAAGCCGATCAGAATCGCCAGCCAGGGATTGAGTTCGAACCGCGTCGTCAGCACCGCCGAACTGTAGGCACCGATACCGAAGAACGCGGCATGCCCCAACGATATTTGCCCGGCGTAGCCAATAAACAGATTAAGCCCCACTGCCAGAATCACATTGAGGAGAATACTGGCACCGACCACGGTGACAAAATAGTTGTCGGGAAAAAACAACGGCAACAGGGCCACCAACACGGCATAAATATAAAACCCACCGAGACGTTTCATACGCGATCCACCGACTTGAAGCCGAACAATCCACTGGGTTTAAAGAACAGCACCGCTAGAATAATCACAAACGCCATCGCATCCTTATAACCCGACGAGATCAGCCCCGCCCCCAGAGATTCCAACACCCCCAGCAGCAGGCCGCCGGCAACAGCACCCATGGAGCTACCCATGCCGCCCAAAATAGCCGCCGAAAACCCTTTTAACCCCAACATGGTACCGGCGTCAAAAGAGGTGAAGGCGATCGGCGCGATCAACAGCCCCGCCACCGCACCTATGGCAGCAGAGAGCCCATAAGAGGTCAGCAACATCAGCTTGACGTTAATGCCGACCAGACCGGCAGCGGTCTTATTGCAGGAACAGGCCAAAATCGCTTTGCCGTACAGGGTCTTATCGAAGAAATAGCGTACCAACAGGACCAACACGATGGTGATACCCATGATCCACAGATTTTGCGGCACCACCGTGGCCGCGCCGATCTGAATCGGCTCATCGCCACTAAACGCAGGTAGGGCAAAGATATCCTTGCCCCAGATCAACAGTGCTGCACCGCGGAGAAATATAGATGCACCGATAGTGATAATAATGGTGGCGACGACAGAGGCGCCACGCGCAGGTTCGATCGCAAATTTGTTAAGCGCGAAACCGACCAGGGTAACGATAAGTATCGCGACTAATAGTGCCAGCGGATAAGGCACACCCGCTGCCAGCAGGCCTACCGCCGACATCGCCCCGAGCATCACAAACTCACCTTGGGCGAAATTAACCACACCCGAGGCGTTGTAAATAATGGCAAAACCCAGCCCCACCAAGGCATAGGTGGAACCGACGGAAAGGCCTGTCGCTAGAAACTGGATGATCTGATCTAACATATGCTGTCCCTCGTTCAGCAGCCAGCCCCACCTTTGCTGGGGAAACCAACCCGGACCGCTGCTGAGTTATGCTGAAGAGAAGAAACCGGTCTTAGTTGGCCAGGGTCCAGTCTCCGTTGCGGATCTCAAGCATTCGGAACGCATCCAGTCCCAGTCCCATATGATCGGTCTTGCTCATATTGAAGACACCGCCGGTACCGATAAAGTTTTTGGTCGCTTCGATCTGATCCCTGACCTTATCCTTATCGGTCGAGTTAGCACGATCAATCGCTTCCAGGGCAATCATCAGACCATCGTAAGCATGCCCACCAAACGTGGACACCGGACCATATGCGGCCTCGTAGGCCGTTCCGTAAGCCATTAACACGGACTTCTGCGGATCGCTATCGGCCAACTTATCGGCGACTAACAGCGCGGAAGCGGGCAGTCGTACACCCTCGGCGGCATCACCAGCCAGTTCGATATATTTCTTAGAAGCAACCCCGTGGGATTGATACAGCGGCAGCTCGACACCCAGCTGGCGAATATTTTTAGTCACGATGGCGGGCCCAGAACCAAAACCAAAGTTCAGGATCGCTTGGGCATCGGAGGCGCGAATATTGGTGACCTGAGCGGTCATATCGCTGTCTTTTCTGCCGTAGGACTCATCAGCAACGATGCTGATACCGTACTCAGCCGCCAGCGCCAGGCTTTGGGCTCGACCGGACTTGCCGAAACCACCATCACCACTGATCAGGGCCACCTTGGTGATACCGCGCTTTTTCATATCGGCATACACTTTAGCTGCGGCCATACGGTCGGTATGCGGGGTCTTGAAGGTCCATTTATTAACGGGATCGATGATCTTCACAGATCCTGCCAGAGAGATAAACGGCATCCCGGCTTTATTCATTTCAGGCATCACCGCCAGCGAACTTCCAGACGTTGAGCCACCGACGATCACATCCACCTTATCCTGTTTGATCAGTCGCTTGGCAAAGCTAACCGCTTCTTTGGCGTTGCCACCGGTGTCGTAATGGATCAGTTCTACCTGTTTACCATCAATACCGCCTTTGGCATTAACGGCTTCAATATAGAGTTGCAACGTCTTCAGTTCCGGATCCCCAAGGAAGGACGCGGGGCCGGTGACGGCTAAGAATGTACCTACCTTAATAGTATCGCCGGCAGCCAGAGCCTGAGAGCCCGCAGTCATCAAGCCCAGCGTTACCGCAGCCATGCCAATCAAACCTGTATTGCGTTTTTTCATGATTCATATCCTAACTTGAGTAATTAATTATTTTTGTACGACCACTCTCGAAACAGGAAATATAATTCAGACACCCGCTAAAGCCCTGCATACGCAGGGTATATAACCACGTTTGTGGTGATAAGCGTGCTTTATAGTGCATCATGGTAGCTGGAAAGTGAAGATGGCCGGCATCGATCGTTCCACCATGTGGAACGCTCTGGCAAAGCATCTGACAAACAACTTGCCAATAGCCCAAACAGCATTGCCTGTGCGGTATAGGGCTAGATGACTGACTCATCCTGTTCCAATACAGCGGATAAATTATCAGCCGCTACCCGCAGCCGGGGATACAGATTCTGACCAATGGACGCTGCTTCGATAGCGCCTTCAGTCCAGACGATATTGATACAAGCCTTGACCCGGCCATGCAAAAAAACCGGCACCGCAATAGCACAAAGATGCTCAGCAGGTGCCGGCCAATCATGCGCCTTGCGCTGGCTGTATCCTTGCTGGCGAACCCTGTGTAGCATATTTTCTAGCCAGATTTTATCGGCAGCCATGCGCCCGGATTCTCCTCCTGCGGCGATCACCCGTTCTATTATTTCGTCACGCTCGGTATCCGAGCAGAAAGCCAGGTAGGCATGACCTATCGCAGACCTGAGGATCTCTGCCTGCACCCCAATGATCTCCGGATGGACGCTGACGACCTGTTTCTTGCGGGTCCGCTCGATCACCTCCATGACCAGCCCACGACGAACC
>TARA_R110002167_G_scaffold45676_1_pt1 | contig 16297 bp, 23 predicted proteins | sample TARA_R110002167 | Tara Oceans TARA_R110002167 (sample SAMEA4398238) | marine metagenome | biome: Polar Biome; feature: [MES] marine water layer (ENVO:01000295) within the mesopelagic zone...; material: water (ENVO:00002006), including particulate matter (ENVO:01000060) such as...... | reverse complement strand
ATAAAGTTGATCAATATTAAATAAATGGAAATATTAGAAGCTATTGGTTATTGGGCAGGTTATTGTTACTCTTTAATTTTTGTGTCCAGTTATGTACCTCAGTTAATAAAAGTTATCCGCACAAAGAGAGTAGATGACTTGTCATTGAACATGTTTGTTCTTACAACAATTGGATATATATGCTTATTCATGTATCAGTTTTATATTGGTTTTAAAATAGCACTTGTATTTAATTGTCTTGTTGGTGGTGCATTCTCTATATTTATTATGTGCGCTATTTTGAGATATAGACTTATTAGTAAACCACCGGTTGATTAATACAATTCGGTTCATATAATCAATATATGAATGATTTTGATAAAGATACGCGAGAAGCGTTAGATTCGATCGATAAAATAAACCCGTTTGCAACATACCTAGAAGATAGTACGTTGTCACGGGTTGGTGGTTGGATTGATACCGGTAGTTATGTTTTAAATGCTATTGTATCAGGTTCTATTCATGGTGGTATTCCAAAGGGTAGGGTAACAATGATGGGTGGTGAGTCTATGACAGGTAAGACATTGTTTGTTCTTAAGATTCTAGCTAATGCTCAGAAAGAAGGGTTGATTCCAGTTATATTTGATACTGAGAATGCTGTTGATCCTGAAGGTGCAGAACGTATTGGATTGGATATTAGTAAAGTAAAGTATGTACCATGCATTACTATCGAGCAAACTCGTAATGCTTTGTATAAGTTCCTTACTTCGGTTAAAGAAAAAGGTCTTGAAGGTAAGTTTATTGTAGCGATTGACTCACTTGGTAATCTTCAATCAGAACTTGAGCATAGCCGTATGGGTAAAGATAGTACTTCATCTGATATGGGTACTAAAGCCCGGGCTATGAAGTCTCTTATGCAGACTTGTACTAATCTTGGTGCTACTACACAGACAACGATCCTTTGTACTAACCATGTTTATGATGATCCTACAGCAATGTTCCCATCTATTGAAAAGAATATGCCTGGTGGTAAGTCAATCGTTTATCTACCGTCAGTAACTATTCAATTAGCACGTAAGCCTATGAAGAGTGATGGGGGTAAGACTATGGATGCAGAAACTGCCGTAGGTCAGAAGAACTACGCAGGTATTCTTATCAGAGCTCTTACTCGTAAGAATCGATTCATTAAGCAATACCTGCAAGGTGAAATGTTCCTTTCATTCCATACTGGACTTGATCGTTACTATGGTCTTCTCGACCTTGCTGTAGGTGTTGGTGCTGTTATTCAAACTGGTTCTACCTATACCCTACCATGTGGTAAGAAGATTGGTTACTATAAGAACTTCCGTAAGGATGTTGACCTTTGGGAGAACACTATACTACCTGTACTTGAGGAAAAGATTAAGAAAGAGTGGGCTTATAGTGGCGGCGAAGAGGGGGAAGTACCAGATGAGGTAGAAGAAAAGGTGATAGTTCCTAAAGAAGAAAATGCTATCCTTAAAGATTCCTTAGATAAAAATGAATAAATTAGTATTAAGTATATCAGGTGGTATGGACTCCGTAGTTCTACTGCATATGGCTGTTGGTAGAGGCTTTAAAGAGATTCACCTCATTACATATAACTATGGTCAGCGACATATTAGAGAGATTGATTGTGTTCAAGATCAGATAGATGCTGTTAAAGCTAAGTCACCTGATACTGTTATAACGCATTATATAGCTGATGTTGGATTCATTAAGCACCTAGCTCCTACCTCATCTCTTACTAATGAAGATATTGATAATCCGGATATTAGTAAGATGGCTGGTGATGCTCAACCTGTAAGCTATGTACCTTTCCGTAATCAATTGTTTAATACTATTGGTTGCGCATATGCTGAAGCTAAAGGTGCTGATACAGTATGGTATGGGGCGGCTGAAGTAGATAGTCTAGCCGGCTATTGGGATGGTTCTAGCGAATTTGTGGACGCTATGAATGTATTAATCGCACTTAACCGAGAACATCGTATTAATATTGAAGCTCCGCTACTTACAATGAGTAAGGAAGCTATCGTTGAAGAAGGTGTAAGGCTAGGCGTTGACTTTGGTAAGACTTGGACTTGTTACTCTAATAGAGAAGATGGCTTAGCTGATGCTACAACTCCATCATCGAGTATGAGAGTGCAAGGATTTGTTCAAGCAGGTTACCAAGACCCTATTCAATATGTACAGCAATCTAAGTTGAATGAGCTATACTTGTCTAAAGGTTGTAAGAAGCTTTAAAGACCGTAACGGCGTACTTCTTCAAGTTGCCCTTGCGTCTTAGGCTGAAAGCGCTCTTTAAAGCTAAGACTCTTTTCCTTCTTTCGTTTAGGTAGAGAATCTTGTACTTTTTGCTCAATTAAATATTGTGATGTATAGACATCTTCAATAGCTTCTTCATATTTTTCAACAAGATATTGACGAGTAGGAGTTGTTTGACCATTTTCGTTCATAGTGCTCGCTACAATAGGCTCAACCGATAAATAGATATCAGTAAGGTAATCAGCAGTTGTATATTTACTCTCCATAAATGGTGTCTCGGAATCTTCACCTAAATCTAAAATAGCTTGAGCCTTTTCTTGATCCCCATTCTCGCCATACGCATTGTACAGTTCAGACTTGAGAACTTTACACTCATATTCAGTACACTCACGATCAATCTCAGACTCTATCATCCCCTTTACACTCTCATAATCCAAATCTGGATTGCTTACTGCAGCATCAACCGCTGCGCCTAAGATATTCTCAAATTGAGCATCAGTTTCACCATCCTCATTGTAATCATCAGGCAACTCACCATCACCAAGCTCTTCTACTTCAACCTGAGCCAATGCCTCAATATCAGGGTCTTCTGCATTCTCACCGTCTTCAGAGAAACTAACTACAACTGCATCATCAAGACCACTGATCTGTTTTTCCATCTGTGCAAGACGACCACTTATTCCTATATCAGGTTTTAACGCAAACCTATTAGCAATCATTTTCTTTAAAGACCCAATATCTAGATTGGGAAACTCAGCGCGGTTAAAAGCACCATACTCATCTTCATACATCGCGCCAATAAGAGTACGGTTCAAACCAAGTTCTGCAAACCCAACTGTTTCAGCTTCACCATACTCATTATCCTCTTTACTCATTGAAGAAGCAATAGCTTCACCCCTTTTACGCTCATATTCGGAAATATTACCATTACCGTCAAGATCTGATTTATTAGCATCAAATCCATGATCTGGATCTTCTTGATCTTCCATTTCGATATCTTCCAGGCCACCCTTGATCGCCTTAACTGTACTGGAAAGGTAAGCAGCAGGTAATTGATACTCTTCCATTGCACTAAGTTGCTTAACAAATGACTCGAGTTGTTCAATTGTGTTAATTTTTGGAGCAAACTTTTTAATCTCATTAAGAACATCCGGTGAAATATCTTCCCCCCCTGGAAGGTCTTCTAATTCTTGAATAGCCTTAGCAAGTGATGCTTTAATAATAAGCTTTTCATCAGAGATAACATCAGCAAGTGCATCATCCATATCCTTGCCAGATTTAGCAGCACGTGCTTGAGCAGCTAATTCTTCAGCAGCTGCCTGCGCAGCATATTTTTCTTCACGAGAGCGGTTAGCACCCATACCAGAAATAAAATCGTCTAAAGTACTTTCGATTCTCTGTGCAATTTCATCAGATTTAGCATTAATTGCATCTTGATTATTTTGAAGTACTTTAAGCATAGCTTGCTTTTTACCAGTAAAGCCTTTACTCATTTTAACAACATCTAACTCCTCTTCAGAAATAACATCTAAGTTAAATAATAACTCTCTGATAAATCTTATGGTATCTAATGGCGCAGAACTTAACCCAGCTGATCGCATTTGCTTAGTAACACCAGCGGCACCGGGAACTAAAGCCTCTACAGGAGATTTTCTTGCTTCATTTAAATTTTGTAACCTAGTGTAGAAGTTATCGAACGAGCTCATTGATTATATTTATTACCACTAGTGTAAAATACATTAAAAAATTGCAAATTAAAGGAACTTTGTTATAATTAATATAGAATATGAAGTTGAGTTATAAGGATTTCAATAATATGAATGATAAAGAGCTACGAGCTCTACCCGGTGTTGGTAAGCTAACTGCAAGAAACATAGTCGGTATGCGACCATATCGTAGTAGTGAAGATCTTTTTAGAGTAAGGGGTCTTGGTAAAACTACTCTTAAGAAATTAGGTATTGAAAAGAAGAAGAAAAAACGTAAACGTTGGATTGATGTTGATGGTATACAATATCCACACTATACATTTGCTTTTCATGAAGTTACCGGTGTGATGGACTTCTTTTGGAGGATACCTCGTGAGTTTAGACTTTATTACGGTAAAATGGAGGAGAGTAAGGAACTAACAGCACGAATGCGTAAAGATATGGACAGCCGGCTGGAAAACCTATAGGGTTAGATTAAATCATAGTACAATGTGCGCGATTTTTGGAGCTCCAGACAAATCTATGTTAGAGGTATTGTATGCCGCTAATCAAGATCGTGGGACTTTTGCCAGTAGCTACGTACAACTGACATATGACGATCAATTTATATACAAGAAAGCAGGAGAGATTGATTTTAATATAGTTAAAGGCTCTAAACAAGCAAAATATAATTGCGGTCATGTTCAAGCCCCTACCTCGGCTATGAGAGAGTGGTCATATGAAACATCACACCCATTTGATACTATGTCATGGATGGTGTTTCATAATGGTGTCATTACTAACGATCGTGATATACGTAAAAAGCACTTACCGTTTATTGAGAACCCGGTAGATACATCTATAATAGCAAATTTATTACAGAAGTTTATGGAAGACAGTAGTAGTAAATCTACTAATCCTGTTAGTTATATTAGAAAAACGTTAGAAGAGCTATCTGGATCGTTTGCGTTATCTATTATTGATTGTGATACTAATGAGCTATATATTGCTCGTGTGGGTTCGATATTAAATTACAATAATAAAGGCTGCTATTCAACTATGCCTGGTAAAGGTTATAAAGAGCTAAAGGAAGGTGAGATTAGACGTTTAGATAAGAGGACGTTGAGGTTTAACAAGGTTGGAAACTTTAAACACGACTCACCTTTTCTATTTATTTAAGATGAATAATAAATTATTTATATGTGTTGCAACAAAGGGTAAAAAGGAAGATACTCTTCTTTGGCAAACAAAAGATGATGACACAGAAGTGTTTTTTAAAGAGCATAATAAAGCCCCGCTGCAACAGGTCTATAATAAAGCTATTGATTTTGCAATAAAGGAAAACGTCGATCATATTATTTTATGTCATGATGATATAATTCTGGAAAATTTTGATTATGATAAATTAAAAGCCCATTTTAAGAATTATGATGTGTTGGGGGTAGCAGGTGCATCACAAATCAAAGTACAACAACCTACTCTTTGGCATTTAATGGGTGGTGGCTTTGGTAGTGGGCATTTACATGGCGCTGTTGCTCACTTACACGGTACGCAAAAGTCTATGACTGCTTTTGGATCTTACCCACATCAGTCCGTAATAATGGATGGTGTGTTTCTCGCTATCTCCCGTAAAGCATTTAAGAAGATTAGGTTTGATGAGACATGCCCAGCTGGGTTTCATTTTTATGACTTATCATACACACTTGATGCTTCACTAGCAGGCTTTAAGTGTGGGGTGATTGACGCATATGTTACTCACGCATCACCAGGCCTTAAAGAGTTTACAAAAGATTGGACAGATGGTCAATCATGGTTCTTAAATAAGTATAAGAAGTATGTTGGTAAAACTGTACAAATATAGTTGATTCTTCAAAGTAGTTTATTATTATAGGTAGGATGGGTAAGCTAAATCTCGACTATTTTGAAAACGTGTTAATGTATAATGCGTTAACGGATAGCGGCTATTTGTCGACTATAGCTGATATCGTACAGCCAGAATATTTTAAGAGTAAAGATATTGCTAACGTCTTTACTATCATTAAGGATTTTAACGATAAGCGTAATGAGCTACCAACTACAACAGAGATTAAGCAATATCTTATAACTGATGAACAAAAAGATTCATTCAAAAGATTAGTTACCTCCTTTGCAGAGATTGATAAGAACATTAATAAGGATGAGCTGCTTGAGAATACGGAACAGTTCTTAAAAGAGAAAGCAGTATATCATACGATGCTTAAAGCTGCAGAAGATATTTCTGCCGGTGATGTTGATACCTCTGTTATCTTAGATAAGTTTGAGAAGAGTTGTAATATTAGCTTAGTAACCGATTTAGGTCTCGGTGTTAAGACAAATATTGACGATATTATTGCTGACTTAACTACAGTGGAAGATAAAATTCCTTCTACTTGGGAATGGTTAGATGATTCTTTAGATGGTGGTTTCTTGCGAGCTGGTAAATCGTTATATGTCTTTGCCGGTGAAACCAATATTGGTAAATCTATATTTTTAGGTAATATAGCATCCAATATTGCTAAGCAAGGTAAAAATGTATTGTTAATTACTTTAGAGATGTCTGAGCTACTTTATGCAAGACGTATTTGTACTAATATCTCCAAGATACCGATGAAAGAAATGGCAGTCAATGGGTCGTCGTTAAGAGCAGCTATCACTGAATCACCTGGTAATATCTATATTAAGGAATTCCCACCATCTACTATTACACCTAATACTATTAAGGCATTTGCTAAGAAGTTTACCGATCAAGGTATTAAGTTAGATGCTATTGTTATTGACTACCTCAACCTCATTCATAGCCCTATTGGTAATAACTCCTATGAGCGTATTAAGAATGTAACTGAACAGGTAAGAGCTATTAGTTATGTATCCAATTGCCCTATTATTAGCGCTACTCAGTTAAACCGTGCCGGCTTCGATCAAGACAATCCTGATCTTGCTACTATCTCTGAATCGATTGGCTTGGCTGCTACTGCAGATGTTATTATGTCGATTTTTCAGAACGATGAGGATAGAGACTTAGGTATTATTAGACTTGGTATGATGAAGAACCGTTATGGTCCTCGAGGAATGACACAGCCTATGCGTATCGATTACTCTACATTAACTATTGAACAGGCAGATGATGTTGATTTAGAGGAAGATGATTCAATGCTTAATACATTGGCTGGACTTTCTAGAAGTGTACAGTAAATAAGTATGTGCACATCATTATCTTCACAGATACAGACCTAGACGGTGCTGGCTCCGCATTACTACTGAACAGATTGTATGAAGGTCATGATGTAATTACTGTTGAAACAACTGAAGCAACTATTCTCAACGAATTTAAAAGTCGGTGGAATACATTAGATCATTTTGATAAGATATTTGTTTGTGATCTTTGTTTAAATGAAGAACAAGCAGAAGCAATTAATAGAGATAATGTTGTTGTTATTGATCACCATGAACTACATGTACCTTTTGCATCGAAATATACAAAAGCAAAATCATTAGTAACGGAATATAGTTCGTGCACAAAGTTAATTGCTGATAAGTTTAAGTCTAAACTTAATTTAAATAGTAAATTAGAAGCATTAATTAATTTAATTGATCAATATGATAGTTGGTCATTTGACTTTCCGAATGAGTTAGAACCAGCGAGGTTAAATGCTATTTATTATACATATAATAAACCAAAGTGGGAGAAGTTTATTACATCCTTCAAAGACGGGTTACATGAGTATAGTATACATGAAAAAAATTCAATTAAACTATTCTTTAAGAAGTTTGCTGAGCAATTAAATAGCCCAAAATTTGTAGGTAATGTAAAAGGTTATAAAGTTATATCAACATTCGTTAATTCGCATATTAACGAAGTAGGTCATTATTTAGTTAATAAGTATGATACTGATATTGCGATATTGGTAAACTTAGATAAGCATTTAGTGTCATTTAGGAAAAATCCTGGATGTAAAGCAGATCTTTCTGTAATGGCTGTAAATTTATGTGAAGGAGGAGGTTCACATAAATTAGCCGGTGGTAAGTTAACAGAAAAGTTTATGAACTTCACCAAAACATTTCAACCATTACAATGAGACAGCCAAGTGTACCATCACCCTCAGGGGATATAACAAAGAGAGAGCTTGAGCATTTAATACTTTGCTTTTGTACGTTTTGCTGCTTACTAAAAGGTAAGAGATTATCACTTCAAAACATTTTTGTGTTAGTTCTAAAAGAAGAAAAAATTAGAAAACTACTTAAAACGCTTTTAACAGTTGATAATGACTTTGAAATGGTTACAATGTTTATAGAGTTTGAGCCTCAAATAGCTGAGTCAAAGTATATAACAAAATATCTAAATCAAAATAAGCGAATATTTCAAAATGATAACTGAACGAGAGAAAAGCATATATAATAGTTATTTATATGCCTCTCGTTCAGCACAAAATAAGCCAACCCGCTTTCGTAAAGATTTTTCTAAGCTAAAAGATGAAGATTTTATAGCAATTAAAAAGCTTTCTGCATTTTTAATAAAGCATAATCATATTAATTATAGAGACTGGTTTGCTGCTCCTTATGAAGTATATTCAAAAGATGAGTACTTTGATCTTAAGTTTTTTAACTCACGCAAAGCATTAAAATGCTACTCTCTATATATGAAAGAGAGAGAAATGTCTAATCCTGACAATGAAGATACAATTGAAACGGTAAAAGAGGGGTTTAGATTTATTGCGAAATATTGCATAAGGAACTCTATTACAATAGAAGAGTATACTAAACATTATACCAACAATATGCCTACATGCTTATTGCATTTGCAAGAACATAGGTTAAACTTCTATACATTACATGCCCTTGAAGTTGAATCTACAATCAAATCCATTGAGAAAGATGTGCTCGACTTTATCGTTAAAGATTTCCAAACAATTTTCGCAAGTACGCGAACAAAATTCTACGGCTCAGCAATATTAAAAGCAAAAGCCAGAGAAACAAAACTAAGAGTAAAACTAATAGTTGAAAATAACAAATAATAAAATAAAATAAAAAAAATATGAGTGCGTTTAATATGTCTATGTTCGAAAGTATCAAAGGTGCTTTGGCTTCAAGTAATGAAGGTAAGTCAAAGTTCTCTGAGATTATGCAAACCAAACCTGGTAATACCTATACTGTGAGACTACTACCTGATGGTAAGTCTCCTGTAGATACCTTTTTTCATTATTATAATATGGGGTGGAATTCCTTCGCTACCGGTCAGTATGTTCAAGCTCTAAGCCCGCAAACATTTGGTGAGCGCTGTCCTATTAATGAGGAGCGTTTCCGGTTATCGCGTACTGGCTCGGATGAAGAGAAGGAGAAAGCTTCTGCACTTCGCCGTACAGAGAAATGGCTTGTTAACGTATATGTAGTTGATGATCCTACTAATCCAGAAAATAATGGAAAAGTAAAAATGCTTCGGTACGGTAAACAGATTCAAAAGATTATTAGCGAGGCTATCGAAGGTGAAGAAGCTGCAGAATTTGGAGCTCGCATTTTTGATCTTAGCGATGAGGGTGTTAGCTTTAAAGTTAAATGTGAGCAGCAAGGAGATTACCCCACATACGTCTCATCTCGCTTTACATCAGCAGGTAAGCTAAACCTTACTGAAGAACAGCAGAACGAAATATATGGTCAGACGCATACTCTTAAAGAAACGTTTCCAATTAAGTCTACTGATGAACTGACTGTGATGCTTAATGAGCATTTTCATTGTAAGTCAGATGAGCCTGCAGCTACACCAGCTTCAGTAGGTGATACACCGCCATGGTCAGCTCCTACAGAACCAGTTGTATCAGCTGTCGTTGATCCATCACCTGTTGAGAGCTCAGTTGAGGATGATATTGATGAACTACTTGCAGATCTTTAATTATGGAACAGATGACACCCGAAGCTAAATCAGCTGTTATGCAGTTGATGGGTCAAACATATGGGCAGGTGAAAAAACAAGATGCAATGCTTGTTGGTGCATCTAGTAGCCTTCAGCCAAAATCTACTGAGCTGAAAGGTATGGTAGAAAATTTAGTGCGTGTACCTACTGCACCATCAAATCAACAGTTACCACCTCAAGTACAAGGTCCACCTCAGCAAGCTCCAGTAGCGCCAGTTGCAGTAACACCGGAGCAAGCTCAGTTAGAATTACAGCAAGTAGCTGCTCAAGTAGATCCAGCATTTGGTGTACGTTCAGCACCAGTTGTAGAAGAAACTATGGAGTTCGACTTCAGTGAGCCATCAGCCATTGATAAGTTATTAGAGCTACAGAGAGAAACCAACTTGCTATTGAAAGGTATTAAACTACAATTAGAGAGTAGTAATGTCCGACCAAAACGTAAATCAGTTAAAGCTAAAGTCACCGATTGACTTCGTCGCTTATTTGGATTCTTTATCCAAGATAAGTGAGAGTTCTATTGTAACGGTAGATCGTGACAAGATGTCGAGTCTTGTTGCGTCTACCGACAATACTCTTATACTATGCGCAGAGTATAGAGTACCATCGAGTTTTTATACAACCCTTAATATCCCTGATGTTAAGAAGTTAACTCGAGTACTTGATACTATTAGTGATGAAGAGATTGACCTTATAATTAACTCGAATAATATCGCGTATAAAGGAAATGGTATTAAGTTTAAGTACCATCTATTTGACGACGGATTCTTAACTAAGCCTGGGCTTAATATTGAGAAGATTAATGCTTTTCAATACGATTTGAGTTTTAAGGTTGATAAGAACATTCTTAATCAGATCTTTAAAGGTTCAGTATTTGCTTCTGAAACCAATAAAGTTTATTTTTATACTGAAGATCAGCGAGTAGGGGACGGTTATAGATTAATGGCTGAGCTTACTGACAGGTCAAGACATAATACAGATAACTTCACAATGTGTATTGGTCAGGTTGAACAAGAACTAGCACCCATCCCGATTAACTTTGATAACGTTCGACTACTCAATAATATTAGCGGTGAATTCACTGTGAGTATTAATAAAGAGTTTGGGGTAGTTGTATTTGATCAAGTTGCAGAAGATATTAAGCTTAAATATATTGTTTCATCTCTCACTCAATGATACCAAAACCCCAAAAGAATAAACTTAAGACGGCTGGGTATTTTATTAAACGTCTTAAAGATGCAGGATATGTTGTACTACGGATGTTTCACAAATACAGTGACAAAGACACGCGTAAGTGGACGATCTTAGTAGATCCGAGTGGCGCCTCTATATACATTACATGTTTTGAGGATAAGCCATTTAGAGGAGAATATTTATTTAGTTTTGAGGATGGTAATCAACGTTTTGCAAGAGGATATGTTTTAAAAACTAGTTCAATTGACGTAGTAATTGAGCGGTTAAATGACCGTAACATATTACATGTGGATGATAATGAATTTATGACTAAATATAAAAAGCATGAGTGATGAAAGTGAAGAGCATTCGGATAAGAGTTTAGAAGAACTTTTAAATGATGCTCTAAACTTACAATCTGACCAACTTAAAATATATAAGGATCAAACGGAGTTGCGAGATAAATTAAAAAGCATAGTATCAGAATATCTAGACTCATTTTACATATTTGGGTACGATATTAACGGTAAAACAGTACTAATTAAAGGAGCTAGATCAGATCAGCAAATAGACGCATTAGATACATTAGCAATTAGACTTTTTATGGCAGGTAGTTTGGGTAGTACATATGGTAATGGATCCAGTTAAGAAGAGACAGACATATGCAGTACAGACAGGTGATTTTGTAGGTCAAATGTTTATTGTCTGTGTGGTATCAGAGAAAGGTGTTGGGTGTCTTTCTGTACCTGATATGAAAAATGTTTTAGTTCCTACAGACAAATGGGTGCTCGGAAGGAACTCTGATATAATAGAGTATGTGGAGACGTTACCTGACAGGGTATATATGATCTCTGAAACCCAGTATTTTGCAAATGAAGACTCTAATAATTGACGGTAATAATTTAATCCATCGAACATGGTGGACTGCTAAGAATCAAAGTAAGCGTCAAGGAATTGAGGATACTGAAAAGATTGCTCGATTACATATTTACTTTACTCTTAATGCTATCTACTCGTATGCAAATAAGTTTAAACCGACTAAAACTATTGTAGTTTGGGATGAGAAAGAAGATTATCAACCAAATGTACGTAAAGCGCAGTTAGATGGTTATAAGGGTAACCGGTCGAGTGATAGTACACCTCACCATCAAAATGATCGCATTAAAGAGCTACTTTCATGCTTAGGTATACCTTCTATATTTCCACGCGAACGTGAAGCTGATGACATTGTGGCTTATATCTGTAAGACCTTTGAGGGTGAAAAGGTAATTATATCTGTTGATAGAGACTTTCTTCAGTTAGTTGATAAGAATACTATTCTATATGATGCTATTCGCAAGCGTGAGTTTGTTCTTGAGACTTTTACTGAGGATACTGGTTATACAAAAAAGGAATGGCTTAACGCTAAATGTCTATTAGGTGATAAGTCTGATAATGTTCCTGGTATCCCTCGATTTGGTAAAGCTAAAGTTCGAAAATGGCTTGATGGTGAGCTTGCTCTAACGGATGAGCAAGAAGAGATCTTTACAAAAAATATGATTGTGTTTAATCTACAGGAAGTAATGCATCATGTTAGCGAAAGAGAGTACTACCAGCAACAGCTTGATAATACTGTTACTCCAAGGTGGTCTGAATTCATCACTTACTGTGAAGAGTATGAATTTAGTAATATACTCAAAAAGAAAGAACAGTGGCATAGCTTGTTTGTGTTATCAAGTAAGTTGCTATCTATGTTTAAGTAGCATATAATACTATTGTGATCTCACTACCTAGAGAGTACATTATTGCTAAGTTCTACGAATATGGTCGTAGTCCGATATATAATCGTTTTAATAATGTATATCAATGTTCTTGCCCGGTATGCAGAGAGTCTTTAAAGAAGCGTAGATGCTACTATATTCCAGAAAATGATAACATATACTGCCATAATTGTGGTTGGTCAAGTAAACCAATCAAGTGGATTAAAGAGGTAAGTGGTTGTACTAATCAAGATATTATCGATGAGGTAAAGGATTATGATGTTACAATAGATATTGGTAAAGATGAGGAGGTTAGACCAACTATACAGGTCTCGACGCTACCTACTGATAGTATTAATCTATTAGATAAGATGCAGCAAGATTTTTATAAGGATAATATTATTATTAGAGCATGCAACCACATTATTAAGTCGAGAAGACTGGATACAGCTATTAATAGACCTGACAATCTTTACGCTTCATTAACTGATAAGGTTCATAAGAATAGGGTTACAATACCCTTTATAAATGAGCATGGTGAAATTGAGTTTTACCAAACCCGAACAGTAAAGACATCAGACTTAAAAACTAGGCCGAAGTATCTTGGTAAAGTGGGGGCTGAAAAAACATTATTTAACATTGATAAAGTATCAAGTGATCATGATAACGTGTATATATTCGAAGGTCCTATTGACGCGTTCTTTGTACGTAATTCTGTAGCTGTTGCCGGCATTACAGAACGGGGTAGATCGTTTACTCAACGTCAAGAAGAGCAGTTAACCAACACGTTAAAATGGTATAATAAGGTGTGGATACTAGACTCTCAGTGGGGTGATAGAGCATCCATGATAAAGTCAGAGGCTTTACTGAAACAAGGAGAGACAGTGTTTATATGGCCGGAAACACTAGGTAAGAAGTATAAAGACTTTAACGACTTAGCTATAGCTGCTAATAAAGACGAGATTAGTTGGGATTGGATCGAAAAAAATACCTTCCATGGTCTGGAAGGTATTGTTAAGATGACTGAAATTAAAAGATTTAACAACGTTTAGACTTAGACTCCTCTAAACTGAGCGTTATCTGTTTGAGCGAGATAACCTCTAAACGACTCATTAAGTGAGGCTAACTCGGTAGCAACACGAGCAATCTTACGCTGTTCCGATTGTTTCATCCGGTCAAATATCGTATCTGCTTGAGCACTGGCTAAAACTGCTTGAACAGAATTAGGATCTTCTGCGTCATTTAACAGTTTAAGAAATTGATCACCAGATGAGATCCAACCTTTAAGAGTATTAACTTGCTGTGAGTGCACTTCAGCTGTTGCTTTTGCTGCCATGGCCGCAGGGTCTTGCATACCATCGATTGCATCTACATCTGCCTCAACATCAACATCAAAATCTTCTGAGGATGTATCATCATCAAGCTCTAGTTCAAATGCCTCTTTTTCATCATCATTTTCTTTGAGCACTTTAAAGAACCTCTTTTCGAAATTAGTCATGTAATTATTTATGCCCTCGACTAAATAATTACATATGAATTCTGGATATTCTTCACCTTATTCTACTAGGCCTGACACAACACCCATACAGCAAATACTTAACACTGATGATCAACAGGCAAAGTATAAGGAGGATGAAAAAAATCAAAAAGCGCCACCTGAACTTCCTTTCGAGATTGATCGTATTACTGAAGTATTAGGTAATACATTTGTAAGTTTAGCAGAGTTACATAGAATGCTTAATAATGTTAAGGAGAATGAAAGTGTAGATAAAGCTAATGTTGAAGAATTACAAGGTAACATCGATAAAATTAACAACTTAATACTTGAACTTCCCAAAGATATAGCTAAAATATCTATATAATGGTAAAATCGATATTAATTACCGCTGTTGTATCAGCGTTATTCGCGTTTGGACTCGAGCAGTTCGCTGGTTTCTGGAATACATTTTCTTTAGCCACAGGAATTCAATTTATAGCGTTTTGGATTACTAATTCACGTCAGCAACTTGATAAAGACGCTGTATATGGTGAATTTGAAACAAATTTCGACAATCTTTTGGAGTTAAGTAGAGTTTCAGTAGAGTGTCCTTGTACAAACCATGTATTTGAAGAGGAGGTCTTTATGAACTCCGATAATATACATAGATGTCCTAAATGTAACAATAATATTAAATTAGATGCGCAAATAAGTGCAGTGTTACAGACAGATCCTGAAGAAGTAACAGGGTAAAGGAACTATCGTATAATAAGTATATGAATAATATAAATAATAGTGATAATATCGAAATGAAGCTTAAAAATGGTACGACTGAGTATATGACTCAAGCTGAATTTTCAAGGTGGGCGTGTTTAGTAGAAGGTATTCAAGCTGTTGATGAAAAGCTTTTGAATGCTAATGTACCTGACGCTAATACTAAGTGGATTAAGCCTCTTGCTTTCGAGAAGTATGTTCAAGAACGGTTTCATTCAATGCTTCGTGATGTTGAAGTTGAGCATAGGATTGGTAATATTTAAACACTAAGGGTAGCACTAGGGGTAGGTGAAAAGGATGGTATAGGAGTAAGCGAAATAGTAGGTGTAACTGATAAGCTATTGGTAACTGAAGGAGTTGGTGATGCTGACGGATTATCGGGTGTAGAGCTAGGAGTAGTTGACACTGATGGTATAGGTGTATTACTGATCGACGGTGTACCAGACGATGAAGGAGTTACAGATACACTTGGTGTTACTGATGGATTGGCAGATGTAGCGCTTGGAGTAAGAGAAACTGATGGTAAAGGAGTATTGGTGACAGAAGGGGTATTTGATATTGTAGCAGTTACACTAGGTGATAGGGACACTACACGAGCAGGACATTCGAGTGTATACTCCCAGCACGGTAGTTCGTCGAGAGGATTTTCGATTGTTACATATGCATCACGCTTGTTAGGACAAGCTAATCTAACTGTGACACTTCCGGTAAGTGATGTGTCGATAGCAGGATACCCATCAGGCGATAAGCTTAAGCCACTATAATCTATATTACGTTTTATTAGTGCAGTTATAAATTGCTGTCGGTTAGGTTTACCGTAGGCATATTTATTTGAACCAATAAATCCTGTATCAATTATTACCTCATTTTTATAGGTAACAATAAATCTATCAGGACTTCCCTCACATACATTATACCTAAAGGTCATATCACGCTCAACCCCAATTGAAGGAGAAGCTGTTGGAGTGAGATTAGGTGTACTACTAGGAGAAGTTGACGGTGTGATAGACGTACTCGGTGTAACACTTACTGATGGTGTAACAGATGTACTCGGTGTAACCGATACGGAAGGAGTAACTGATGTACTCGGTGTAACACTTACTGATGGTGTAACAGATGTACTCGGTGTAACCGATACGGAAGGAGTAACTGATGTACTCGGTGTAACACTTACTGATGGTGTTACAGACGCAGACGGCGTTATCGAAACCCCTGTTGTAACCGATACGGAAGGAGTAACTGATGTACTAGGTGTAACCGATACGGA
>TARA_R110002167_G_scaffold15034_12_pt1 | contig 16328 bp, 14 predicted proteins | sample TARA_R110002167 | Tara Oceans TARA_R110002167 (sample SAMEA4398238) | marine metagenome | biome: Polar Biome; feature: [MES] marine water layer (ENVO:01000295) within the mesopelagic zone...; material: water (ENVO:00002006), including particulate matter (ENVO:01000060) such... | reverse complement strand
TGGCAGATCTGCAACTGCTCTTCAAGCCGTCTCAACTCGGACTCTGCCAATGAACCAGAACCCTGGCCATCGGCAGCGGATGTACTGTCAAGAAGAACAATAGACCAGCGGTTACAACGCAGGTTTAGCGGTTGCGCGGGACGTATCCTTTGCATCGTTTGAAACGAATCATGATTGCCGGGAATCCAATACCAAGGTTTATCAAAGCGCTCAAGATAGCGTGCCAAACGGCGGTAGGCAGCGCTATGCCCCTGATGGACAAGATCACCGCTGAGCAATAACCCATCCAGATCTGGATGCTGTTGTTCAATATGCCCCAGCACCGCCAACAGCTGCTGCTCGACATCCCGGTCGCGGTAGCGCTGCTGAGCTAAAGCCTGCAGATGCAGATCACTCAGCTGGATCAGTTTGCAGCACTCCGAACTTGCTGTGACGATAGTTTCAGTGCCGCTTACTTCAGAACTGTTAACGACAGAACGGTTAGTTTCAAAGGGGTTACCCTCAAGGCTATTGATACAGGAAATAGGACTCACGCTTGCGCCAAGGTATCTTGGGTATGACCATGAGCCAGACACTGATTCAGCCATTCACTCAGATAACGATTGAGTTGAGCCTTCTCATCCGGCTGGCGCATCTGTGCATTTGGGTAGGGGTATCGCCCTTGCAACTGGCGGTGCTGTTTGGAGCAGACAACCTCGGCCAGCCGCGCATCATGATAGAGCCGGATTCGAAGTGCTGGCATTGCCAACCAACTGCCCTGCTGCTGACACTGCTCAATCCGCAGGGTACTGGTATAGGCAAAGCGCTCTTCGATCTCGATCTCGATCTCAGCAACAGCCTGGTGCTGCTGCCAACTGATCTGAAACTGACGCAGATCCGTACTATCAAAATCGGGCAGCAGGCGCATCAGTTTATGATAATTGGCTTCGCAACAGGCCATCTGCGCACTAAGGTCGGGAATGTACCGCTTCTTCACAGCCATATTCATGGTCGAATACCTTCGGCAAGCCTGGTCGCAAGCAGCGGCTGCCACTGCGCCCGTAACTGACTCTGATTAAGCTCCAGCCACTGCAGCGCCATAATAGTCGCTGCATTATTGATCGAGCCTTCTAGCACCGCCTGATACGCTTGCTGGCGAGGCATAACCAGCGCACGTATATCCTCCCCTTCGTGCGCCAATCCATAAAAACCACCCAGGCCTTCGCTATGCATCAGCGCACACTGCAGATGAATCTTCTCCTGACTTCCCCCCGGGCTGACGTGATACTGGCAGATAGGCTTCAGCGCCAGCAACTGCATCCCCGCTTCTTCATCGGCTTCACGGTGGGCGACATCGGCTACCGATTCGCCCGGCTCAACAATCCCCGCGATCAACTCCAACAACCAGGGACCCGCCCCGTCGTCCATCGCGCCGACCCGAAACTGCTCGATCAGCAATACCGAATCGGTGATCGGATCGTAAGGCAACACACAGACCGCATCCCCACGAATAAATAGCTCGCGCTGCAGCGGTTCGGTCCAGCTGCCATCGAAGCAGCGGTGCCGCAACTGCAGGCGATCGAGTTTAAAAAAACCGTCAAAAACCCGCTCGCGTTTGAGCAGTTCTACATCGGACAGACGAAAGGTGGGGTTGAATACCGGCATAGGGACATCCTTTACAACTTCGCTCAACTATAGCCGGATTGCCCCAGCAGAACCAACATCGGCTATGATCGGATTCTAAGCGTTTGAATAATCAGCGGCGATGTTTATAGTGGGCGCTGTTTTTGATTATCACCACCGAGGACTTCATGAGCCGTTCATATTTAATTTTGGGGGCAGGCATCTCTGGCCTGACCAGCGCCTGGTTTCTTAAACAGCTAGGGCATCAGGTGACACTGCTCGAAGCCCGCGACCAGGCGGGTGGCAACCTGCGCACCCTCAAGCGCGACGGCTATCTGATTGAACGCGGTCCTAACTCGACCCTCAACAACCGCCCGGCGCTGAACATTTTATTCAACAGCCTGGGCATAGACCCGATTATGGCCAACAAAGCCAGCAATAAGCGCTTTATTCTCCGCGATAACCAGATCCACCCGCTGCCGATGGGCCCTGGCGATTTTATCCGCACCCCCTTATTCAAGGCTGCGGGAAAATGGCGGCTGCTGCTCGAACCTTTTATCGCCCGAGCCAGCGAAGAGGAGACGGTGGCTCAGTTTGTCGAGCGCAGACTCGGCAAGGAGTTTCTCGATTACGCCATCAATCCCTTTATCTCTGGGGTCTACGCCGGAGATCCGGATAAATTATCGGCACGTGCTGCAACCGCCAAGGTGTATGCCCTGGAGCGTGATTATCGCTCGATGATCATCGGCGCGTTGGCCAAAACCCTATTTCATAAACACCGCGGTGGCGCTGGCCCTTCCGGCGGGATGATCTCGTTTGATCAAGGGATGCAGTATCTGACCGATACCCTGGCCGATAAGCTGGCTGCAGAGCTACAGACAGGAGTTGCGGTGAATACCCTGCAGCAACTCGACGATGGTCGCTGGCAAGCTGGCAACGATACCCAGCAGTGGCTGGCCGATGAGGTAATTATTACGCTACCCGCCAGTGCCTGCGCCGAGCTGCTGAGCCCGCATGCTGGAGAGCTCAAAACCCTGTTCCAATCGATCGAATACCCAAAGCTCGCCTCGGTATCACTCGGCTTTAAAAAGTCACAGGTCAACCACCCGCTGGATGGTTTTGGCTTCTTGATCCCCCGCTGTACCGGGGTCGAAACCCTGGGGGCACTCTTCCCTTCGAGCATCTTTCCGTATCGCGCACCCGAAGACCATCATCTGATGACCTGTTTTATTGGCGGCGCTCTCAATCCTGCAGCTGCAGAGGCTGAGGATTCCGAACTACTCCGTCGGGTGATGCGAGACATCGGCCCTTTACTCGGGATTACCGGCGAACCCGAGCTGGTCGAGATCAGCCGCTGGCCGCAAGCCATTCCGCAATACCAGCTGGGCCATCTGCAGCGCCTTGAAGCGATAGAACATGCGCTCAAGCCCTTCAAGGGGATCCATCTTCGCGCCAACTGGCGTGATGGTATCTCTGTAGCTGACTGTATTCAAAACGGTTACGAACTGGCTCAGGCTATAGGCCGATAACAATTTTATGGGGCACTCATCTAGTCGAGGGGTCCTCCATAAGTATTTAGTCCCTTGCTCCACAAACGACTTATGGCAAGATAAGACAGATTCAACCACACTGACAGCAACGTTAGAGAGTCATCCGAGAAAGCTGAGCTAGCCGAGACCGCCCCTATGTCACTGCGCCAAAAACTTATCACGCTCCTCGACTACACCCGCATCCATAAGCAGTTTCAGCTGTATTTCAGAGTCGTACCCGCGCGGACACCCGAACTCCAGCAAGAAGCCTTCCGCCTGCGTCACGAAGTCTACTGCCGTGAACTGGGCTGGGAGCCTATCAACGATGCCGAGATGGAGACCGATCAGTTTGATGCCCAATCCGAGCACTGCCTGCTACAGAATGTCAATAACGGCGAGTATGTCGGCTGCATCCGAATGATACTCCCCCATCCTGAGCGTCCGGATGAGCCGCTGCCTTTCCAACTATCCTGCACAGAAGTTATGCACCCTGGCGAACCCAACGCCGAGCAGCAGCATCGCATCGCCATTGCTGAAGTGTCGCGGCTGGCAGTACACGGCAAGTACCGTCGTCGTCCTAGCGAGAAAGGCCACCCCGTAACGATCAACGAAGCCGATTACGGCACCCGCAAGCAGCCCCGATTTCCTTACATCCCTATAGGGCTGTATATGGGGTTACTGGAGATGGCCCGGGTCAACAACATTGAAACACTGTACATTCTCACCGAGCCGACGCTAGCCCAGCATTTTTGCAAGCTAGGTGGCAAGCTTTATCCAGTAGGAGGCTCCATCGAACACCGCGGCAAAAGGATCCCCTACAAAATGGACGTTAATCTAGTCATCAAACAGATCAACATCCTGCTTAAGCCCCTATTCAATGTCATCAGCAAAGAGGTCAAAGCAGGTTACCTAAACAAAAATCAGTGACGCTTCTGCAAAGCCGCACCCTAAGAACTCTTTACCTATAGCCGCAGCAAATACTCACCCGCTACTGAGTTAACCGACTAGACTGAGCTTTTCATAAGCATTAGGGTTTTCATAAACATTGGGGTTTTCATAGAGATTAGGGGTTTTCATAGAGATTAGGGGTTCTAAAGCGATAGCCGATCCAACAACCCCCTATAAACCAATCCACAGGAATCCAACCATGGCAGATCTCCAAGCGCCACTGCGCAACGATGTCCGACGACTGGGCAAGCTACTCGGACAGGCGATCAGTACCGATCAGGGACAACCCTTTCTCGATAAGCTAGAGGGGATTATTAGCCTGTCTAAAGCAGCCCGTCGCGGCGAGGTCGACACCGCGGAGCTGGTCAGTGCTCTGCAACAGTTGGAGCAGGCAGAACTGGTTCCGATGGCGCGGGCTTTTGGCCAGTTTTTAAACCTGGCCAATCTGGCCGAGGAGTATCATCGCGTCCGTCGTCGCAATTCGCTGGTCGTTACCAAGCCTGATCCTCAAGCACTCAACCAGGTCTTCGACGGGATTATTGAAACCGGGATCGACCCTCAGCGCCTTGCCAGTAAAGCTGCCGAATTGAAAATTGACCTAGTTTTGACCGCGCACCCCACCGAGGTCAACCGGCGTACCTTTATCCAAAAATACGAGAGTATGGCGGAACTGCTCGAGCAGCTCGATCATGAACACCCACTCAGCACCCGCACCCTCGATCTTACCGAACGCTTACAACAACTGATCAGCGAAGCTTGGCACACCAACGAGATCCGCAGCGAACGCCCTACCCCGGTCGATGAGGCAAAATGGGGCTTTGCGGTCATCGAAAATTCACTCTGGGAGGCCGTGCCCACCTTCCTCCGTCACTTTGATCGTGAGCTAAAGCGTGTTTCGGGAAAGCAACTGCCATACGACGCAGCACCGATCCGCTTCTGCTCATGGATGGGAGGAGACCGAGACGGTAACCCTAATGTTACCGCCAAGGTCACCGAAGAGGTGTTACTACTGGCCCGCTGGATGGCTGCCGATCTGTTGCTGGGCGATATCTCCAATCTACTTCACGAACTATCGATGAGCCGCGCCAGCGCAGAATTGATCGAACAGACCGGCCCCTGTAGCGAACCCTACCGTGAACTTTTACGTCAGGTACGGCAAAAGCTCAAGAACACTCGTCTCTGGGCCAAAACCAGCCTAGAACAAGGCTGGCAGATACCCATAGACACCTACCAACAAGACCAAGAACTGCTGCAACCGCTGCTGCTCTGCGACCGTTCATTACGCCAGTCAGGGATGGCGTTGATCGCCGAGGGCTGCCTTAAAAACACCCTGCGACGGATCGCCTGCTTTGGTTTGAGCCTGGTGCGGCTAGATATCCGCCAAAACTCCGAGCGTCACGCCCAGGTACTCGACGAACTGACTAGCCATTACGATCTCGGCCACTATACAGACTGGCCTGAGCCGCAAAAACAGGCTTACCTGTTGCAGGAATTGAGCAGCAAACGGCCGCTGCTGCCGCTGCACTGGAGCCCTAGCGAGGAGGTTCAGGAGGTTCTCGACACCTGCGCCGTCATTGCCCGCTATGATCGCCAATCGCTGGGCAGCTATGTGATCTCGATGGCATCAAACCCCTCTGATGTTCTTGCCGTCGCTCTGTTACTGAAAGAGACCGGAATCGGTTACAACATCCGTATCGCGCCACTATTCGAGACCCTATCCGACCTGGATAACGCACCCGACTGTATCGACACCCTGCTCCAACTCGACTGGTACCGAGATTACTGCAACGGCCATCAGGAGGTGATGATCGGTTATTCAGATTCCTCCAAGGATGCCGGCGCATTGGCTGCAACCTGGGCCCAGTATCGTGCCCAAGAATCATTAGCTAATCTCTGCCAGCGCCACGGCGTTGATTTAACCCTGTTTCACGGCCGCGGCGGCACCGTTGGCCGCGGCGGCGGTCCCAGCCATACCGCGATTTTGTCGCAACCCCCCGGATCAGTCGACGGAAGCTTACGGGTTACCGAACAGGGTGAGATGATTCGCTATAAATTTGGCATGCCCGAAGTGGCAGTACGTAACCTGGAGCTCTACGCCGGGGCCGTGCTCGAAGCAAGCTTGGTGCCGCCAGCCAGTCCCAAACCTGAATGGTGCGGGCTGATGGACAGTCTGGCCACAGAGTCACATCGGCAGTACGTCAAGGTGATACGCGAAACAGCAGAATTTGTGCCCTACTTCCGCCAACTGACCCCCGAGCAGGAGCTAGCCAAGTTACCGCTCGGCAGCCGTCCCGCTAAGCGTAAGCAGGATGGTGGGGTTGAAAGCCTCAGAGCGATCCCCTGGATCTTTGCCTGGACCCAAACTCGGCTGATGCTACCGGCTTGGTTGGGCAGTGGCCAGGCCCTGGCGCAAGCCATCGAACAGGGTAACCAGCCACTGCTCCACGAACTGATGGAGCAATGGCCCTTTTTCAGCGCCTATATTGAGATGCTGGAGATGGTGCTCGCCAAAGCCGAACCGGCGATCGCCCGTTATTACGAGCAGCGCCTGGTCGACCCCAAACTGCATCCACTCGGCAGTCGATTGCGCCAACAACTCCGCCAGGCTCAGAAGCTGATACCGAAATTAAAGAACAGCGATCGACTACTCAGTGGCAACGAGATGCTGCGTCAGTCAATTCAGGTCCGCAACCCTTATATAGACCCGTTGCACTACCTTCAGGCAGAGTTACTTCGACGGGATCGAAACTGCCCCGACAAGACCGTCGAACAGGCACTAATGGTCACCATGACCGGGATCTCTGCTGGAATGCGCAACACCGGCTAAGCGGCGCATCTTTACCGTAGAATCTGCCGAGCGGCGCCTACAAAGGCGCCAAATTATTTACCGTAAGAAAATAATAAAAAACATTAGCGCAATAAAAACTACAAAAATTCTCTTTTAAAACAAAATCAAATCTAAATCAGCTCTATCTTTTGCGAACAAATACGTAGCAAAAATCACATTAAGTTCAAAAAACCCACCTCGCTGATATAAACCTACAGTTAGTAATGCTGTTGTTCTTGACGAAAGTCAAATACAAGGCGATCCTACGGGCATAGAGTCGATCTCAACACTCAACACTCAACACTGCGTCAATGCGATTAACATGGAGACAGATTTGACGTTCATGAGATATTTGTTATTAGCAGCTTTAAAATAAAATTGATTTGAAATCAATTTGAACTGGTTTTGAGTGGTTCGACGTAACGTTTGACACCCCATTAGTCAGGACAACCCCTTAATGTCACAGACCGACTTCAACCCCTCTCGCCGCCAGTGGCTCAGAGGCGATACCGGCGCTAGGCGACTCCCAGTCCGCCCGCCTTGGAGTCTCGACGAAACTAACTTTATTCGTGACTGCAGCCGCTGTGGTGACTGCATCCAGGATTGTCCCGAAGCGATCTTGATCAAAGGCTCCGGCGGTTTCCCCGAAGTCGATTTCCAGTTGGGGGAGTGCAGCTTTTGTGGTGACTGTGTAACCAGCTGCTCGGCACCCGTTTTTAAGTCCATCAACACAGCCCCCTGGTCACATAAAGCCTCCATCAGTGATCGCTGTATTACCCAGCAACAAGTGGTCTGCCGCAGCTGTATCGAACACTGCGAACCCGAAGCGATCACCTTATCCCTGCAACTAGGCGGGGTCGGAACCCCTAAACTCAACACCGAGCTGTGCAACGGCTGTGGTGCCTGCGTCGCAGTCTGTCCAACCCAAGCGATCAGCATTCAGCCGCCCAACCCTCTGAATTCATTTAATACTCCACCTGACAGCCAACAACGCCTAGGAGGCTGATAACCGATGCCACTTTCCGAACAACTGCAGCCACTGCAGTCCCCGCAATCCACAGAATCGACACCCAGCCCTGATCAGTTTGATATCACCGGCATGGTGGTGCGTACTGTTCCAACCAAGACGGCAGCATTAGTTGCCAGCCTGAATCAGCTCAAGGGGGTGGAAGTTCACGCCATTGGCGACGGGGGCAACCTCGTGGTCACCGTCGAAGAACTTGACGGTGAAAAATTCGCCCTTAAAACCATAGAATCAATCAACAACATGCCCGGCGTATTATCGACCTCACTGGTTTATCACCACGATGAAACCGACAGCGCGCACTAGCAGGAGAGAGACAATGAAGCTAACCAGACGAGCGTTCGTGAAAAGCAATGCCATTGCTGCCACGGCCGTCGCAGCAGGGGTTGCCGTTCCCGCCTCTGCGACCAACCTGCTGGCAAAATCCAGCGACACCGAAATTCGTTGGGACAAAGCACCCTGCCGCTTTTGCGGTACCGGCTGTAGCGTCCTTGTTGGGACCCAAAAGGGTCGCGTGGTAGCCACCCAAGGCGACCCCGATGCGCCGGTCAACAAGGGACTGAACTGCATCAAGGGCTACTTCCTGTCCAAGATCATGTATGGCGAAGATCGCCTGACCAGTCCGATGCTGCGCATGACCGATGGCAAATATGATAAGGAAGGCGAATTTACCCCGATCTCCTGGGATGCAGCCTTTGACATCATGGCCGAAAAGTTTAAAGCCGCAATCAAAGAGAAAGGACCCACCTCGGTCGGCATGTTCGGTTCCGGACAATGGACCGTCTGGGAAGGTTACGCCGCTTCCAAGCTGTTCAAAGCTGGATTCCTGTCTAACAACATCGACCCCAATGCCCGTCACTGCATGGCCTCTGCGGTAGGTGGCTTTATGCGCACCTTCGGCATCGACGAGCCGATGGGCTGCTACGACGACCTGGAACACGCCGATGCCTTCGTACTCTGGGGCTCCAACATGGCCGAGATGCACCCGATCCTCTGGTCGCGTCTAACCGACCGTCGTCTCAGCCACCCCGATGTCCGTGTGCATGTGCTGTCAACCTTCAAGCACCGTAGCTTCGAGCTTGCTGACAACGACATGATCTTCACCCCCCAGACCGATCTGGCGATCCTCAATTACATCGCCAACTACATTATCCAGAGCGGCAATGTAAACAAAGAGTTCATGGCCAAGCACGTCAACATCCGCAAGGGTGTCACCGATATCGGTTATGGCCTCCGGCCTACCCACCCGCTGCAGCAGAAGGCTAAGAATCCCAATAAAGGCGGATCTGAGCCGATCGACTTCGAGGCCTTTGCCAAGTTTGTTAGCGATTACACGGTCGAGAAAACGTCCGAGCTGTCGGGTGTACCCGAGCACAAACTGCTGGAACTGGCCAAGCTATACGCCGATCCCAGCAAGAAAGTGGTCTCTTACTGGACCATGGGCTTCAACCAGCACACCCGGGGTGTCTGGGCCAACAACCTGATGTACAACGTGCACCTGTTGACCGGAAAGATCTCCACCCCCGGATCAGGTCCGTTCTCGTTGACCGGGCAGCCCTCTGCCTGTGGTACCGCGCGCGAAGTAGGTACGTTCTCGCATCGCCTGCCTGCAGATCTCGTGGTTAAGAACCCTAAGCACCGCGCTATTGCCGAGAAGATCTGGAAGCTGCCCGAAGGCGCCATTCCACCCAAGCCCGGCTACCATGCAGTGCTGCAGAACCGGATGCTTAAAGACGGCAAGCTCAATGCGTACTGGACAATGTGTAACAACAACATGCAGGCCGGCCCTAACATGAACGAGGAGGGTTATCCGGGTTACCGTAATCCCGATAACTTCATTGTCTGCTCCGATCCCTACCCTACCGTTACGGCGCAAGCAGCCGATCTGGTACTGCCGACGGCAATGTGGGTCGAGAAGGAAGGTGCTTACGGCAACGCTGAACGCCGCACCCAGTTCTGGCGCCAGCAGGTTGCAGCACCGGGTGAGGCCAAGTCCGATCTATGGCAGCTGGTGCAATTCTCCAAGCGTTTCAAGGTCGAAGAAGTTTGGCCGGAAGAGTTGATCGCTAAAAAGCCCGAGTACCGCGGCAAGACCCTCTACGATGTGCTCTACGCCAACGGCCAGGTCGATAAGTTCCCGCTTAGCGAAACCGCCCAAGGGTTCGATAACGACGAAGCCAAAGAGTTTGGTTTCTACATCCAGAAAGGCCTGTTCGAAGAGTACGCCGAGTTCGGTCGCGGCCACGGCCACGATCTGGCGCCATTCGAGATGTACCACCAGGCACGCGGCCTGCGCTGGCCTGTCGTTGATGGCAAGGAGACATTATGGCGTTTCCGTGAAGGCTTCGATCCTTACGTTGGCAAAGGTGATGATTTCAAGTTCTACGGCAAACCCGATGGCAAGGCAGTCATGTTCGCCCTACCCTACGAGCCTGCGGCGGAGTCCCCGGATGAAGAGTACGACCTCTGGCTATCCACCGGCCGTGTCCTTGAGCACTGGCATACAGGCACCATGACCCGTCGGGTTCCCGAACTTTACCGCGCAGTTCCAGATGCGGTGGTGTTCATGCACCCAGAAGATGCCAAGAAGCGCGGACTGCGTCGCGGCCAAGAGGCCAAGGTGGTCTCCCGTCGTGGTGAAATCAGTATCCGGGTTGAAACTCGCGGCCGTAACCGTCCGCCTGAAGGGCTGGTCTTCATCCCCTTCTTCGATGCCAGTCGACTGGTCAACAAGCTCACCCTTGATGCCACCGATCCGTTATCGAAAGAGACCGATTATAAAAAATGTGCGGTCAAGATTATTAAAGCCTGATCCAGGCATAACTCCATAAAGCAAGTCATGGCGTGTTGATATGAAAAAGGTGAACCACAAACAGATCGAGCAGGAGGGACGCAACCGGCGTCAATTCCTGACCGATGCTGCGCGTGGTTTGTGCGGCATGGGCGCACTGGGAGTTGGGTTGGGGCTGATGGCCACCAATGCTCGCTCGCATGCACCCGAGATGTTGCGCCCGCCCGGGGCCTTACCAGAAGCGGAGTTCCTCAGCGCCTGTTTGCGCTGCGGACTCTGCGTCAGGGACTGCCCTTATGACACCCTAAAACTGGCCCAGATCACCGATCCAATCGCCAATGGCACACCCTACTTCATCGCCCGCGAGGTACCTTGCGAGATGTGTGAAGATATTCCCTGTGTGGCTGCTTGCCCAAGCGGCGCTCTGGATCAAGCCCTGGAAAAAATCGATGACGCTCGAATGGGACTGGCGGTATTGATCGATCAAGAAACCTGCCTCAACTTTCTCGGTTTACGCTGTGACGTCTGTTACCGCGTCTGCCCGGCGATTGATGAGGCGATCACCCTGGATATGGAACGTAATACTCGCACCGGCCACCACGCGCGTTTTCTGCCCACCGTGCATTCAGACAGATGCACCGGTTGCGGAAAATGTGAGGCGGCCTGCGTTCTGGAAGAAGCGGCTATTAAGGTAGTGCCGATCAAGCTGGCAAAAGGCGAGCTTGGACATCATTACCGGCTGGGCTGGGAAGAGAAGGCAGCCAATCAAGGCGAGTCATTGATTCCTCAACAGCTGAAGCTACCCGTGCGTCGTCCGGAGGATCCCTCATGACCCTGCAGGTCGGAATGGATGCGGTCAAAACCAAAGGCTTTTTCAGCGCACATCGCTTTCTGTTGCTGCGCCGTTTTAGTCAGCTGCTGACGCTGGTGCTCTTCATGGCCAGCCCAGTCGCAGGGTACTGGCTGCTTAAGGGCAATCTCAGCAGCAGCCTGATCCTTGAGACCGTTCCGCTCACCGATCCGTTTGTATTTCTACAGACGCTGGCCGGCGGCCATCAACCCATCACCGCAATGCTGCTCGGCAGCGCCCTGGTTGCCGGTTTTTACTGGCTAGTCGGCGGTCGCAGTTTCTGCAGTTGGGTCTGTCCGGTCAATCCGGTTACCGATCTGGCTGGATGGGCTGCACGCCGTTTAGGCATTCGCCGCCGGATTCCATTATCGCGTCAACTGCGTTACTGGATTCTAGCGCTGACGCTGCTGCTACCGACGATTACCGGCGTGCTGGCATGGGAACTGGTCAATCCAGTTTCGCTGCTACAACGCGGGCTGATCTTCGGAATGGGGATGGGTTGGCTGGTGATCTTAGGTATCTTTCTGTTCGACCTGTTCGTCCTACCACGCGGCTGGTGTGGCCACCTCTGCCCCATGGGTGCTTGCTACAGCCTGATCGGTAAAACCAGCCCGCTACGCGTTATCGCCAGTGACCGTGATGCCTGTTACGACTGCATGGACTGTTACGCGGTATGCCCCGAACCTCAGGTTATCAAACCCGCATTAAAAGGTAATAAAACGACTTCTCAAGCGGATCAGGGTCCGGTGATCCTGTCACCCAACTGTACCAACTGTGGTCGTTGTATCGATATTTGTTCCGTTAACGTATTTGAATTTGGCAGTCGCCTTGCCAACCGGATGGAGAAACACCCATGAAAAAAACAACCGTGGTCCTATCTGCGGCCATCGCTTTGGGCAGTCTGTCGCTGTCCTTCCCCACGTTCGCTGCAATCGGCGGACTGGAGTCGCTACGCGGCATCCACGAGCTGGATGCCAACAACAAAGCACCTGAGATGGCTAAAAATATAGACACCGATAAATTAGTGTCGCGCAACTACGTCCAGCAGCCACCGGTTATCCCGCACGATATCCGCAACTACAAGATTGATCTGCGCAGCAACAAATGTCTCTCCTGCCACAGCTGGGACCGCTACAAGGAATCGGGAGCGACCAAAGTCAGCCTGACGCACTTTGAGACGCGTGATGGTCATGCACTGGCGGATATTTCGCCACGGCGCTATTTCTGCATGCAGTGCCATGTACCGCAAGCAGATACCAAACCGCTGATAGAGAACACCTATAAGTCCACCCGTGATCTGGCTCGATAAGCCGGCGCAATCGATTTACCCAATGACTGAAGAAGGGGTTAGGGTATGAGTGAAAAACAACAAGGCGCAATCGGCCGCATCTGGAGCGCCTTAACCAGTCCAGCTAAAGCAGCTCTAGGGATGCTACTGCTGGGCGGCTTTATCGCGGGGGTTATCTTCTGGGGCGGCTTCAATACAGCTCTGGAAAAAACCAACCAGGAGACGTTCTGTATCAGCTGCCATGAAATGCGTGATAACGTCTTCGTCGAACTGAAAGAGACGATCCATTACAGCAACCGATCGGGTGTACGGGCGACCTGTCCTGACTGTCACGTACCCAAAGAGTGGGTCTATAAGATCATTCGTAAGATCCAGGCGAGCAAAGAGGTCTGGGGTAAGATTACCGGCATCATCGATACCCGGGAGAAGTTCCTCGAGCATCGTGGGGTGATGGCGGCACGCGAATGGGCGCGGATGAAGGCCAACGATTCACGCGAGTGTCGTAACTGTCACGACCTGGAATCGATGGATTACACCGAGCAAGGGACGCGCGCTTTCAAAGAGCATGAAAGTGCGCTGGCCAGCGGCGAGAAAACCTGTATCGATTGCCACAAGGGTATTGCTCACCAGCTGCCTGATATGTCTGGTGTTAAGGGCTGGGACAACTAATCCAGCAACGCGCCTGACAAGAAACCGCTTCAGCACACTGAAGCGGTTTTTTTATCTCTCAACCCCAATCTTTTTTATCCTCTATTTATTCCGCATGCTGCAGCTGATAAAGCGCCCGGATCTCATCGGCCCAGATCGACGAATCGATCGTCTCCAGCACCATGGGAATGCCATTAAAGCGCGGATCACGCATAATAAATTCAAAGCAGTCCCAGCCTATAAATCCCTGCCCCAAGCTCTGATGACGATCGACCCGGGTAGCAAAATCCACCTTAGCATCGTTCAGATGCATCGCCCGCAGGTACTCAAAGCCAACGACCCGGTCAAATTCGGCAAACGTTTGTTCGCAGGCAGCTAAACCACGCAGATCGTAGCCGGCGACAAAGGTGTGGCAGGTATCGATGCAGACGCCGACCCGGGACCTATCCTCCACCCCGTCGATAATCTGCGCCAGATGCTCAAATCTATAACCTAGGTTGCTGCCCTGACCTGCGGTATTTTCAATCACCGCGGTCACCCCTTCGGTCGCATCCAGAGCAAGATTGATCGACTCGGCCACCCGATCCAGACAGTCGCTCTCACTGAGCAGTTTCAAGTGACTGCCTGGATGGAAGTTGAGCAGCGTCAACCCCAGTTGCTGACAGCGCTGCAGCTCGTCGATAAAGGCAGTACGCGATTTCTGCAGCGGCTCAGGTTCCGGATGGCCTAGATTGATCAGATAAGAATCGTGTGGCAAGATCTGTCCGGGCAGATAGCCATGCTGCTCACAGTTGCTTTTAAACGCCTCTATGCTTTTTCCCGTCAATGGCTTGGCATCCCAGCGGCGCTGGTTTTTGGTAAACAGCGCAAAGGCTTTAGCGCCGATCGCCTGCGCATTAAGGGGCGCGTTTTCCACCCCTCCAGACGCGCTCACATGGGCTCCGACAAACTTCATGATCTGACCTCCTAAAATTCAAGCCCGCCATTATACCGATAGAGAAGCTGCTGCAATCAGGATCTGAGCTGATCTGTAGCAATTATCAATCGATGGCCTGCCATACACCCTGACGCTGCATGGGTTCTGTGCTATACAGGGGCTCCTGAACCGAGGCCGCGTCCTCACTTACACCTCTCCCTAGCCTTATATAGAGACCGACAGAGCCGAGGAAAACCATGGATATAGGTACAATTATTTTTCTAGTACTGATCGTCGCAACGATCTTCTACGTGATATCGATCTACAACCGGCTGGTCACGCTCAAGCAGCGCTACCTGAACGCATTCAGCCAGATTGAGGTGCAACTCAAGCGCCGCTACGACCTAATCCCCAATCTGGTCGAAACCGCCAAAGCGTATATGGCGCATGAGAGAGAAACCTTAGAGGCGGTTACCCAGGCACGTAATGAGGCTTCAAGCCTGCTAAAAGGTGCGGCGGCCGATCCGGCCAGCGCCAACTCTATCGGCAAACTCGCCGGGGCTGAGGGAACGCTGCACTCAGCACTGGGAAAACTTAATCTGGTGATGGAAGATTACCCCGAGCTTAAAGCCAACGAAAATATGATCCAGCTTACCGAAGAACTTTCCAGTACCGAAAACCGGGTAGCCTTCGCTCGCCAGGCATTTAACGATGCCGTCACTAGCTACAACATCTTTCGCCGCAGCTTTCCACCGACCTTCTTCGCCCCTACCTTCGGTCATAAGCAAGATGCGACACTGCTGGAGTTTGCAGACAGCGCCGAGATTCAGATAGCCCCAAAAGTTAGTTTCTAAGCGGTTTCAGAGCGAGGAACAATGGTTGATTTCTTCTCACAACAGGATCAGGCGCGCCGTAATACCAGCCTGTTGGTGGCGCTGTTTCTACTCGCAGTCGCAGCCCTGATCGGTATCACCAACCTGCTGGTGATGCTGACCCTCTGGGGTTTAAGTAGTCCGTTCGACGGTAGCGTAGCCACCCTGGTCTATCAGGGCCCTAGGTCGTTGATGGCGCAGTTTGATTGGACGCGCTTCGGCCAAATCAGCCTGGCTGTCAGTGCTGTCGTGTTCTGTGCTATCGGCTACAAATGGCAACAACTAGCGGGAGGGGGTAAAGCGGTTGCCGAAGCACTCGGGGGGCAACGCATTCTCCCCAATACCGACAATGGCGAACAACAACAGGCACTGAACGTTGTCGAGGAGATGGCAATCGCCTCGGGAATGCCGGTACCGGCGGTTTATCTGCTGTCGCATGAGTTCGGCATCAACGCCTTTGCTGCAGGCAGCACCCCTGCCGATGCAGTGATAGGGCTGACTCAGGGCTGTATCGAACGTTTCAATCGACCGCAGTTGCAAGGGGTAGTTGCTCATGAATTCAGCCATATTCTCAACGGTGATATGCGCCTTAATCTACGCCTGATAGCGATCCTGAATGGCATCGTTTTTATCGGCTCGCTCGGTAGATTACTGCTACGTTTCGGCCCACGAGGTGGACGACGCTCGGGCAAAAGTTCCAGCGCGTATTTGGGATTATTTGGTCTGGGACTAGGGTTAATACTGATCGGCTGGCTGGGCACCCTGTTTGGAAACCTGATCAAGGCATCGGTCAGTCGCCAACGTGAGTTCCTGGCTGACGCCTCGGCGATTCAGTTTACCCGCAACCCTCAGGGAATCGCCGATGCGTTCAAAGTGATCGGCGGCCATCAATACGGTAGCGAACTGCTCAATCCTGCCAGCGCCGAGGTCAGGCATCTATTTTTCGGTCAGTCATTCAAAGGCCTCAACGCCTTTAAGAGCCTAAGTGGACTTTTTGCCACCCATCCCCCGCTGCTAGACCGTATCTTACGGA
>TARA_R110002167_G_scaffold73033_1_pt1 | contig 16381 bp, 26 predicted proteins | sample TARA_R110002167 | Tara Oceans TARA_R110002167 (sample SAMEA4398238) | marine metagenome | biome: Polar Biome; feature: [MES] marine water layer (ENVO:01000295) within the mesopelagic zone...; material: water (ENVO:00002006), including particulate matter (ENVO:01000060) such as...... | reverse complement strand
TGGACTCCGGCGACCCTGAACTATCAACTGATGTATATTGTGAGTGGGATGGGGCAGACATGGCCTACCGTTGGGACGGCTCAATAGAAAACATTACATACAGAACAGAGTGAACTACGAACTTATCTCCGTGGGACTTGGGGCGGCATCGGGGATTATAGCAACCTACATTAAGATGCAGAACGAACTCGTTAAAATCAAGAGCCGTGTTATCTCCCTCGAAAAACAAGAGGGCAGGGTGCAGAATACGCTCGACCTTTTGGTGGAGGGCATCAACGAAATTAAGCTGCTCCTCGCTAAAAAAGGAATCGAATGATGGACGCAAGATTTTTTGTCAGCTCTGAATTTGATTCGCCAGACCTCCCTGGATCGGGTGAGTTGATGTGTGAAGAGTTTATATCAGCTCTTGACTCTTGCCGATTGGAGGCGGGGATTCCCTTTGTCATTAACAGTGGATTCAGAACGGCTAGTCATAATGAGGCCGTGAACGGAGTCTCAAATTCTGTTCATCTAGAGGGAAAGGCGGCGGATGTGAGGTGTACAAATAGCACCGATAGATTTAAGATTGTGGCGGCTGCCCTCTCTGTCAACATAGGGCGCATCGGGATTGCCGATACGTTTGTTCACCTAGATACAGGTGACAGGGACGGCCCCTTTATATGGTTATACTAAACAATAGAACATGGAATTTTTTACAGCAAACTGGGCAAGTATTTTGCTCGCACTTATTACGGCAGCGGGTACTCTGACTGCCTTGACCGAAACGAAAAAAGACGATGCTATCGTCAACGTGTTGAAACGAATCCTTCAAGCGGTCGTTCTAGGCAAGAGTCGAAAAGGCAAATAACCTTTGGAATTAGAGTAGGGCTGGACTAGATTGCTTCGTGTGAAGCATTCTCCGTCTGCTTTGTATTTTGGTTTTTCATCAATTTAACCCCTGGCTTTAATTAGTCGGGGGTTTTTGCTTGCGGTATAATTAGGTTGTATTGGGTATATACCTTATATTTGAGGCATGATGAAAACAAAAGCAGAGACGTATGTAGCCGACGCATACACGAAGATGGAGTCGGTAATGAAGGATTTAGGGATGGAGCCTGATGACAGCACGGGCTATAATGATTTGATGCAGAGCTTACATAGCGACAAGTTCAACATCCAAGTGTTCACCCCGAATAGTTTGGTGACTAACGAGGACAACGAAGAGTGGAACACGTTTGCGATTTGGCACGAAGGAGATGAAGGTGGTGGTTATGTCGGAGAGGAAAATGGTCAAACCCTCCTTGAAACTATTGATCTGTTAAAGGCGTGGTTGATGAGTTCAAAGGCTGCGTTTTACGCTTGGCTAAAGTCTGAGGGTATGATGGCGGTTGGCGCAGTAGAAGAGGAAGAGTTTGGTGGAAATTATAGAATGGTAGTCTCTGTCCCCGCTGATACGGAGCTAAAAAAAATAGACACCTTGACGGAACGGGCGAAGAGCTTGGGCTTGAATCTCTTAAAATGTACCACTAAAGATGATGACTATTGGTACATGGAGTTCGTCACCAAGTAAACGACGAAAGTTTTAAGCCCCTTAGCGGGGGCTTTTTTTATTGCCCAATAATTTGATATGCCTACAAGACAGGAGTGCATTGAACGAGCGCAGAAGCAACTCGACAAGGTTGAGGTGTTGGAGGGGATTGACTTGGTTATCGTTGATGACAAGGACATCCTTCGCGCGGCACTACAGACGTTCATTAGAGATTTAGAAAATGTTAAACCAAATAAAGAAGAGAGACATGAAGCAAGAAGACTTAGAAGGCTTGATCGAAATGGCTGAAGCCTTAATCGACATGGGAGACAAAGATTCTCCGCGAGTGAAACTGGTAAAGGACAGCCTTTGGCAAGTGAACTACTACAAAGAGCATCTACAAGAACACGTTGAGAAGCTCACGTATCTAACCCATAGCACAATCCAGGCGAAATGAAAGACAGCATAACTATAGAGCTAGACGAAAACAACTACGTCGAAGTTCATTTTGAATGTTGGGCGGCAGGAAAGTGGATGGACTACGACGTTCCACCCGACCCCAGCGGACACGAAATTGAGAAGGTCGAGTTTCATTCAGGTAAGAGTGTAATCGACATCACCAGTATTTCAGAGGAACTGGCTTCAGCTCTGAACTATGACAAAGTAGAAGAAGCTATTAACGAACACATCGAAAACCAATAAACTATGATTTCAAAAATCACACACATCGCGGCGAACGGACACTACGATTCGCCACACGGAAGACTCTTCAAACAGCAGTACGCTTTTGAAGACGGAGCAGAACTATCTGCAAACCACAAAACGGAAGCCTCCCCCTTCAAGGTTGGAGACGAAGTTGAGTATGAGGTCAACGGAACAAATAGCTATGGAGCGTGGGGTAAGGTTCGCCGCCCCGATTCCGAAGGGAAGTATAACAACGCCGGAGGCGGAGGAGGTGAAGACCGATCGGTTGTTATCGAACGCTCCTGGGCTATGGGCCAAGCCATCTCTATGATGGGTGCGCTTCCAGTTCGTGACCACAAAGCAATCGTGGAGTACATGAAGGACGCTTGCATTTTAGCTCAGACTATTCTCGCGGCCCGTGACACGTTCCCCAAGTTTGAACAAGACGATGCGGTCGCTGCTCGATGGGGTTCGAAGATGGCTGGCAAGGATGAAATGCCGTTCTAATGGGAAAGATGAAAGCCACCCTTCCCGACTACCCAACGACTGAGTATATAATGGGAGAGCCACTTTTTAACCAAGAGGTAAAAATGTGGTCAATGACTAACGCGCTCAAAGAGATTGAGCGAGGAGACAAAGCCTTAGCAGAATACTTGAAAGAGGTCGAGCTATACGCAAAGAGTCTTTTGAACACCTTAAATAAATTATGATGACTATGCAAACCTGGATAAAGAAGAACTTTGGAACACATCAGAAATTGAATGATGCTCTAGGGTTAGGTAAGAACACCGTCAATCGGTGGTATAATACCGACCCCAAACGGTTCTTTATGTACCTACCCCAACTTTCCAAGTGGTCTGATACAGACCCTGCGGCTATGGTTGATATGATAGAGCAGAGAATTGAAGATGTTAAAGCTCTCCGAGCATAGTATAGAAGAGCTTAAACACCTACGAAAGCACTTCCTGTATATGTATGTCTTCAGCGAAACGGGTACGCCCAAACACGCGAAGTTCGGAGAGGAGGCGGATCGAATAGGTTTAGAGCTTAACAGGAGGACGGGTGATACGAAATACAAAATGTGATGAAGAGGAATTTCAAAGGGGTATGGATACCCGCACAGCTCTATCTAAACGAGGAGATAACATGGACACAGAAATTGATGCTTGTGGAGATAGATAGCTTTAGCAAAAGCAATCTCCCTTGCTTCATTTCTAACGAACACTTGGCGAAGCATCTGCAAATTTCAGAGAGCGGGGTTGAGAAAGCCCTTCGGGGTCTTGTTAAGTTTGGTATGGTTGACCGAAGACGCGAGAGTTTTGGACAAGGGACTCGGCGAATTTTACGGGTGGTCACCTCACTAGAGTACGGGCAGCAGCCTCACTCTACTGAGGGTGGCAACCTCACTCAGGTGAGGCATACTAATACAAGGACTGAAACAACTACCAATACAACTAAGAGTGGGCGACCCTCATCTGAGGGAGAGTGCTTGGAATACTTTCTTGAATTAGGTTTGGATGAGCAGGAGGCGGCAAAGTTCTTTGACTGGTATGGTCAAACGGGATGGAAGCTGAAGGGTGGCAACTCGATCAAGGATTGGAAGGCAACCGCCCGCAATTGGGCAAGGAGAACTAACACACACAAAAATGAAAATAGGAATAACAAGTCAAGAGGTTTCAACAAGGGCAACTTCGATAATAACGCCCTTGAGCGTTTCGTTACTAACGGATAAGGCCATGACGGTTTCGCCTTCCCAGGCGTGGCACGAAGGAACAAATATGCTTACGGCTTTACGAGTTGACCCAGCCCAAGTTAGAGGTTGGGTGATGTCAGAAGTGGGAAGACTCATCAAGGAGTTGGACATGAAGACCACAATCAATTCAGACGAGGAACTCATCTTCTGCGTCAACTCCATTATTGAGGAACACCCGACGATAAAGTTGGAGGAGCTTCGGGCTTGCTTCAACATGATTCGCATGGGCAAATTCGGGAAGCTATACGAGAGGCTCAAGACCCCTGAGATTTTAGATTGCTTGTGCCGTTACGAGGGGGAGGTTCGCGTTCTCATCATGGAGAAGAAGATGCACGAGCAGAAGTTCACGAAGCAGGAGGAAACGGTAGAAGCTATAGGCGCATCGGGTCTGAAAGATGTGGTAGACAAAATGGTCATAGATCCGATCGAAAGCAAAGGCGAGGGAATAGGTACGCGGCTAAGGAAGAAGTTGAAATGGTCAAAGTAATAGAGCCAATGAAGACGGCAACAAGTGTAAGCGGAGGGCAATCCTCAGCGTACATAGCGGCGCACTATCCTAGCGACTACCTGGTTTTTGCTTTGGTGACAACGGAAGACACCAACTGCAAGCACCCTGATTCGTATCTGCGAAAATTGGTGAGTGATAAAATCGGAAGGGAGTTTGTCGGAACACTAGAGGACGACATCATTATAGAAACGATGCTCGAAATGGAGCAATGGTTGCAGCAGGATATTGAATGGGTAACGGGTAAGCCATTTGAGAAGCTCAGGAATACAAGCCTACCAAATATCAATTGGCGGCATTGTACAGAGCTGATGAAAATCAAGCCCCTTTTCAAGTGGTGGAAAGAAAACATCGGTGAGCCTATAGAAATGAAAATTGGCTTTCGAGCTGGCGAAGAAAGAAGGGCTAGTGGTATGTTGGAGAAGTGTAATGAAGAAGGGCTTCGGGCTTACAACAAAACGTACTGGCAAAAACCAGTCTTCCCATTGATAGAGGACGGCATAAAGCGTGACCGCATAGTTGAGTATTGGAAAGACATTCCGATTCCTTTTGCTGAGATGAACAACTGCGTTGGCTGCTTCCACAGGAACCCGCTCGTATTGCGAAAGATGTTCGATAAGCACCCCAATAAGATGCAATGGTTTATTGACCAAGAGAAGAGAACGGGAGCGCAATGGAAAAGTGAAGTCTCATATTCACAAATTCAAAAGCACCAACCACAGTCAGAGATAAACTTTGACGAGTGGGGGTGCGACACGGGATACTGCGGACTATGAACCATGCCTCCCTCTTCTCAGGCATCGGAGGGTTTGACCTAGCAGCGGATCGAATAGGTTGGAACAATGTATTCCATTGCGAGATAGACCCATTCTGTCAGAAAGTCCTAGCCCATCACTTCCCCAATTCAATACCACATGACGACATCACCACGCTACAAGCAGCTAAGTATTTTGGAAGAATTGATGTCCTCTCCGGAGGCTTCCCCTGCCAAGACGCAAGCGTTGCCAAGCAAGATGGACAAGGGCGGCAAGGGCTTGAGGGCGACCGGACAGGACTTTGGACAGAAATGGTACGCGCCATTGACGAAATCCGACCCCGATACATCGTCGCAGAAAACGTATCGAATATTCTCAGAACCAACAATGGAAGAGATTGGCGGACAATCCTCGGTGCGTTGGATGGAATGGGGTACAATGCAGAGTGGAGAGTTACACGAGCGAGCGAAGTTGGTTCCTGCCATCACCGTGCCAGGGGGTACTTGGTTGCTTACCCCAACAGCCTCAGACTACAAAAGGGAAAATCTTTCTTCGCCCATGTTCTTCAAGCGATACCACAGAAGCGTAGGCAGCTTGCCGGAACACCTGCATCGGTTGGGGTTTCGTGGGAAAGTGAGCCTAGATTTTGTGAGCTGGATGATGGGCTTCCCCAAGAACTGGACGGCATCTCCTTTCCAAAGTGGAGAAGGGAATCCTTAAAGAGCTACGGGAACGCGATAGTCCCACAGATTGCACATGAAATATTTAAGGCAATAGAAGCAGCGGATCGAAAGACAAAGACCTATCGGTGATGTATTTAACCCTTTCATTCGTATAATTGTAAGGTGAAGCGGTCAACTGAAATCAAGAAGTTAGACGCTGCTCTTAGCAAATTAGTAAGGAGTAGCCTTGCCGACGACGCAGGATTTGTCGAGTGCTTTACTTGTGGCAAGCGCAAGAACTGGAAGTACGAAATCGACTGCGGGCATTTTCAGTCTCGCTCTAAGTACAGTACGAGGTGGTTGTTCGAGCCGGAAAACGGCATGGTGAATATGATGCCCCAATGCAAGCATTGCAATTTGACCAACGGTGGTCAGCAGTTCATATTTGGAAAGCGGCTGGACATGGAGTTTGGAGAAGGGACGGCACAGAAAATCGTAGACTTAGGAAATACGATTAGGAAATTCTCGACTGCGGAGATAGTAGAGATGCGGAATGACATCGAGCGTCGGTTACGCGAATGAGCTGCATCCGAATGTTCATAGACAAGAACTATGATTATCTCCTGGGTTTGTCGAATAGATACGTAGGAGCAGATTATGGAGGAGACTTACTGAACGACTTGTCTTTAGGGTATTTAGAAAATGCCAAGAGGTACGAGCCGATCTGCGAGAGAGGAGAGTTGATGAAGTATATATGTAGGTCTTTGGCTATCTGCGGATTTAGCAGGAACTCAAGGTTCTACTACAAGTACAAGAAGCACAACGAGAAGGTAGCAAGGCGTTACCCCTTAGAGATTTTAAGAGACACAGACGACGCATACAGTATAAAAACCCAGGAGGAAGTAAACGACCAAGTAGAAGATGCCTTTGTCATTCTAAATGAGATAAGGTGGTTTGACGCTGAGGTCTTTAAGTCGTACTATCTCCATGAACATTCACTAAGAACCCTATCAGATGCAACAGGAATCCCCAAAAACACCCTCTACAAATCCATCCAAGCGGCGAAAAGCCACCTCCAAGAAAACGTCGAAAGGATTAGGTGACACTATAGAGAACCTAATTCCCGATGTAGTTAAGGATGTGGTAGAGAAAATCGCAGGTGAGGACTGCGGATGCGGAAAGAGAAAGGAGTGGTTGAACAAACGCTTCCCATATTTCAAAGCATTCAGCGATGAAGACAAGAAGCTATGGGAGGAGGTGTTGGCTCCAGTCTTGCGTAAAGGAGTGCTAGGAAGAGGAGTGCAGTCCCAAGTGATAGACCTATATCAACGCACATTTAACAAGCGACACAAGGTGACTCGGTGCGGGTCTTGTGTGGAGGCGAGAATGATTGAACTAGAAAAAGCATACGAGGCTTCATGCGAGTCCTAATGCCCGCCATCCTGGATGGATACCAAAGGAGGAAGGACAGAACGGTTAGCTTGCGCTTCATCACACAGGAGAAGACAAGCTCCGAGGTCATGCAGATCGACGAAGCTCTACATCAGTTCGGGGTTCTATATTTCAGAGGCGAGGAAAACATGAACTCCGATGAGGTAGAAGAGCTTGACAAGGTAGAGCTTGACATATACGATGAGCCGAAGACGCAGAGCCAAAGGCTACGCAATGTCATTTTCATACTATGGAAACAAGAGGGAGAGAAGGGGGACTTCAAAACCTTCTACAAGCAGAAGACAGAAGAGATTATACAGCACTTCAAAAATAAACTAGACACGGACTCCTAGCGGTCATTATGCCATGCATGAAAACGCACAGCCAATGTTGACCGTTGGGGGTTTATGTCAAACCAAGAGAGAAGATGAATAAAGATGAACTACCAATGAGCGATTGCTGCGGAGCAGAGACAACGGAAACAGACATGGGGATATGCCCTCGATGTCTAGAACATTGTGAATTTAACGAAGACTAATATGAAAGCTACACACAAAACCCGATGCCTTGATTACCTCAAGGAACACAAAACCATTACATCCTTGGAAGCAATACGCGACTTAGGAAACACTAGGCTGGCGGCAAGCATTTGCCTGTTGCGAAAAGAGGGACATCAAATCCTTTCATCAACGGTTCAAGTTGACAATAGGTGGGGGACAAAATCCTCAGTCGCAAAGTACACGTACTATAAGCCGTCAGTATTAAGCAAAGAGGAAACAACGCGCAGCTTCCTGGATCGGTTGCTATCCATTAGAAAATAATGGAAGGCGGTGAAGACCTAAGAAGCGATTGTCATGGAGCGATGCCAAGAGAGGACGGACTCTGCGCTTTCTGTTATGAGGACACGACTTACGTTCCGTGGTGGCAATACGAAATGAACAAGACAGACCCTATATATAGTTATGCCCCTTCGCAGAAAGACATAACGAAATGGGTGAAGAAGGTCGCAGGGCTTGATTGAACACCACGTTAAAGAAACATAGAAAATCATGCCGTTTCAAAAAGGAAATACACATGGGCAAGGGAGGCCAAAGGGAACATCGAACAAGGTGACAGCCGCAAGCAGGGAACTATTTGTGACAGTCATGGAGGGAGAGATGGGATTCATTAAGGAAGAACTTGCCCTTCTGCGAGAGGCAAGCGGGGAGAAATATCTCAAAGCCCTAAGTGGATTGTTACCCTATTTTATGCCTAAGCAGTCAGAGCATGAGGTGACGATTAACGAACCCATCAAGCCCCCTTCGTGGTTCCAGGATGAAGCAGCCGAAGACGTACTCTGACCTCAAGGGGTGCGATACTCGCATAGCTTGCTTTCAAGGAGGGACTCGATCGGGCAAGACTTGGAGTATTTTGAACGTCCTCATCGAATGGTGTTATGCGAATCAACACGCGGCTTGGGTTATCCGTGTAGTACGCCTGAGCTTTCCGTCCCTCCGTGCATCCGTCATGCGGGACTTCATCACCATCCTACACCACGAAGGGTGGTATAATGAGCGCGACCACAACAAGACCGAGAATACCTACAACCTGTTTGGGAATATGTGGGAGTTCATTTCAACCGACCAGCCCCAAAAATTACGTGGGGCTAAATCGCACGTTAGTTTTTTGAACGAGTGCAATGAACTGAGCCTCGAAACGTACCGCCAAATTTCACTCAGGACGACGGAGAAAATCATCATAGACTACAACCCGTCTATGGAGTTCCATTGGATATACGACGAGGTAATCCCAAGGGAAGACTGCTCGTTCTTTCAGTCCACGTATAAGGACAACCCATACTTAGGGGAAGACACCATCCGAGAAATCGAACTGCTCAAGGAGACGGACGAAGACTACTGGCGGGTCTACGGATTGGGAGAGAGAGGTAAGAGTAGGGCAACCATATTCGCCACGCACATCTACGAGGAGCTGCCGGAAGATGCAAAGCACGTAGCCTGGGGAATCGACTGGGGCTTCAGCGCAGACCCTACCGCCCTTGTCAATTTGTGGAGAAGAGGAAACGAGATTTACATCGAGGAGTTCCTATACGTGGGAGGCATGACTAACTCCGACATCATGGCCCAAATGAGGGAGTGTGGAATTGGGAGACACGAGGAAATCATAGCTGACTCAGCCGAGCCAAAAGCCATACATGAAATCCACAGAGGGGGCTTTAACATCAAGCCCGCTAAGAAGGGCGCAGACTCAATTCGTATAGGCATAGATCTGATGCGACGGCACAAGATTTTCATCAAGGACACGAGCGTAAACGTTCAGAAGGAGTTCCGCAACTACAAGTGGAAGACAGATAAAAATAACCGCACCCTTCCAATTCCGGAGGATTCTTGGAACCATGCCGTGGATGCTGTGAGATATATTTGCCTCAATAAGCTATTGCGTAAAACAGGAAGCTACACTATACAATGAAGATTACCCTACCCGATAACTACAGCGAGGTCACCGTTGGACAGTACATGGAGCTATGGAAGATGTACGAGAAAGAGGACGATGCATACCTCGCACAGCGCAGGGCAATCGAAACCCTAGCTGGACTCGAACCAAACGCTCTTCAGGATGCATCATGGGAAAGCATCGAACAGTCTTCGGAAACATTGAATTGGCTGATTAGCGAACCCGATCCGTTCACTTTGAAGATGCCACTCATCCGGAGGTTCGAACTCAAGGGTCAGCAGTATGGGTTTATCCCCGACATGAGCCTACTTAAAGTGGGGGAGTATGCTGACCTTGAAACGCTAAGCGGGGCAGGAGTATTTGAAAACCTCAACAAGCTGTGCGCTATTCTATTTCGTGAGGTGACTTCCGAGAAGCTCGATAAGTACGAGATTGTGTCTTACTCTATGAGCGCGGAACGCAAGAAGGCAATGCTAGAGCTGCCTATGAATATTGCAGTTGGGGCGGTGGTTTTTTTTTGCAACACCGCAAGGGAATTAGCTTTCACTACGGAGCGTTATTTGGCGAGAAGGGCAAAGTAAATCAAGGGGACTCCCTTCATCAGAAGTGGGGATGGTATGGCGTTTTGTATCAACTCGCTTCCGGCGATTTACTTAAAATGAACGAGGCTAAAAATATATATATAGAAGAAGCCTTGACTTATATGGCGTATGAGAAAGACCTCAACCTCCAGGACAAAGTAAAAATCTGATGCAAACAGTAGTCGATATAAACAATACGTTCAAGGCGATAGTCGCTGCACACGAACAGCTCAAGAGCTTTCATACGTTCAGCCTAGACGAGTTGGATATGGCAAAGCTAGATGTAGACAAGTACCCGCTACTCTACGCACAGGTTTCTTCGGCGGAACTTGACGGAGGCGTTACCGTGTTCACCTATGAAATCATAGTTGCAGACTTGGTAATCGAGAAGCAGCAGGAGTTGCTGACTCAGGTTTACGCGGAGATGTTTTTGATTCTACAGGATGTGGCAGCTAAGTTCCGCTTCGCTATGTACGACGGGAACACTACAGTCGATGACAGGTGGAACTTTGACCTTCCCCTTTTGTGCGACCCTTTCACCGCAAGATTCGACAATCTTCTCACAGGCTGGTCAACGTCCTTCGACATCAGGTTGCCAAATGTCATAGACTTATGCGATGCCCCGTTCGAGTAAGATTGTCATATACCTAGAGGTTGACGGCGAGAGGCTACCGATGTATTTCACGCGCTTAGAGAAGGCGATGAATCGGATAGGTAAGTCTGTGGTCAAGTCTGCGCGAAGTGTCCTCAAGAAGCAGGGCAAGGTCGTGACGGGAAACTTGAGCAAGAGCCTGTTCTATGTCATAGAGGGTTCGAAGGATACCATCGAGTTAACCTTTGAGGGGTCTGTCCCATATTGGGATTTCGTAGAGCAGGGAGTACAGGGTGCTAACCCTGGCAAGCCAAAGCCGAAGAACGGGAAAAGCAAACTGCCCTACGCAAACCGTGCGCCCGATAGCCCATACAAATTTGGGTCAGGGAAGAAGCAGGAAACGTCGGGAACGCTCCGAGGGGGCATAGACAGATGGGTCATCCAAAAACCATTTGGCCCGATCCGCGACGCAAAGGGAAGGTTCATTCCTCGGAAGAGTTTGGTTCGAGCGGTGAGCGGAAACATATACAACTATGGACTCACTCCAAGTAACTACTACACCATCGCGCTAGACAAGGGGCTTAGAAAAAGCAAGTCCCTAATGGGGAAGGCTATCGGACTTGACGTAGCAACATTTGTGCAGGACAACATGACTGGCACTTACAACATCACAATCAGCATCTAATGGCATACACAGTTAACCAGTCAACAACGGGAGTCCAGGGCGCAGCGGACGACCTGATATACGTGGTCGAGGACAGTCCGTTGTCGGGGACGATTAATTATAGATACGTCTGCGTGGTTCTTCTTGGGGCGGTCGAGGTCATCAAGCTCAAGCAGCTACCCAACAATCAAAACGCAGCGGTTTTTAATATCCAAAGCATAGCAAAGAACTATGTCTACCAAGACGACAACCCATACTCATTGGGCGTGACAGGATTGGACGGGACACCCGCTACCACAAAAATCTTTGCGACCAACGAGAACGCAATCAAGACATTCACCGTGAGGTTTGGCTACGAGTATTCTGCCACAGCAGAGGACTCTCCGGCTGAGACTCTCTTCCCTGCTGAAGACGTGGAGGTGATATGTATAAATGGCAACCTTCTGCTTCCCGTAGAGGTTTCGCCCGATTCGAGTGTAGCTACTTCCTACAAGCTCACCAGCCCAACTAAGCGGTTTCTCTCAGACATCGAACCCTCATTGGCGAAAGGGTCGAACGTTTGGAATACGAGCATTCTATATGACACAGGAAAATTTCAACGTGCTGCCCTTTCTTTTCTGAACGGCGATGACGTAGGCTCGACTGGCTCGAACTACCTACACGTTTCATATTTCAACGGATCGACTGCTCTCAACACGGCTTACTTCACAAACACCACAACGCAGGGCGGCAAGGCTCCGGCGGCTTCTCTTACTGACGGGCAGAGCTTACTCTATGTGGGGGTTGGAACATTCAACTTAGAGAACCAAGCCATTTCTGCGGTGCTAAAACCTACCGATGTTGGCAACACAAACTGGACACACTACTACGTGCAGATGTCGAGCGGAGTTACTTTGGCGAGTGCCACGTCTGTTGCCTACAAATTTGAGAGAGTGAGCTGCGGCAAGTACATACAGGACGACCAAGTGTACAGCCTCCATTGGTGGAACTCAAAGGGGGGGGTGGACAACCTTCCCCTATTAGGAAAGGTCAAGGAGTCTCAAGATATGTCGAGGCAGACGTACAGAACTTCGGGAGGGAATAGCCTGGAGGCTGACGGCACGACATACCCCTATGCTAAGTATTCTTGGGAAGGGGGCAAGAGGGGGACAAGAGTTCAGACCACCACGTCATACGAACTGTCTACAATAGGGGGAGACGTTGATTCTCTCACTCCGCTTATACGCTCCTTAATGAATAGCGAACGGGTATTCCTTTCGGGCGCATCCCTGTTCGGAGGCAATGCCGCAAGGCTAGGTTCAGGGCTTGTTCAATGTGTTGTTAAGGATTCCAAGGTGGAATACCTTTCAGGGGTGAACGACCAGTCAATGAGCTATAAGCTAAACATAGAGGTAAGCCGCCGCAGAGCCAATCCATAATGGTACAGATAAACGCATACGAACAAGGGTCAACTACCCAATACGAGCTTGACGTACCGGAAACGCCGATCGAGTTAAACTATCAGTTCATAGACTTGAACGACCCTCTTTCACGGAGGAGTCCGTACTCGTTTAGATTTACGCTGCCCTTATCTAGCGAGAACAATAAGTTCTTCTCTTTCTACTACGACGCAAATGTAGCAGAGGGGACATTCGATGCGATGCTCAAGACCGAGTGCAACCTCCTCAATGATGGGGTGCTTCTTATGCAGGGGTCGTTGCAGATGTACTCAGTAACTGAGAAGGGGTTTGAGGTGAGCATTCTTGAGCAGGTTTCACAAGTCTTTGATTCTGTTAAAGGCGTAACCTGGCAGCAGCTATTCACCACGGCGCATGGTACGCTAGACACAGATCTAGACCACGCGCTGAATTGGAACAACGTCAAGGACTCTTGGGTAACGACTAACGACATCACAACGGGAGGAGTAGGCGCGGGGACAATCGTATATCCACTAGCAGATTCGGCACAGGGTCTAGGAATTAATTCCCAAGAGGCGGGAACCGGACTGGGGTTTTACTACAATCAAGGGTTCGGGATGCAGGACGCGAACCTGTCAGTCCTGAATCTCAAGCCCTCAATACGGGTGGCCTATCTCATTGAGTACATTTTCAATAAGGCTGGCTTCACATTAGACAGCACCTTTCTCAATACCGCCGACTTCCAAAAGGTGTATATGTTTCTTGCTCTCGAAACAGTAAGGACACAAGGAAGGCCGAGCTATGGTTTTCAGGTCGGGCTGACTAATGACATACTGCTTCAGACATCAAACGCAAGTATGTGGTTTCCGCTCAACTTCTATGAAGAGTCGGTTCCACCCTTTTATGACCCTGACGCACTCACTAGTGGAGGCGTTTTCAGCGTTCCCTACGATGGGGTTTTCACGTTAAAAACGAATATCGTTGTGACTTCGGGCGGATCGAGTGGTGGCTTCATCTTTCAGATACGCCTCTTGGTAAACGGGCAATCGTCGGAACAGGACACGGCGCAATCAGTTGGCTATGGCACAACCACTATTGTCTCTGACCTGCGGACGTTACAATTGAGCGCAGGGGATTCCGTCTCTGTCGCTGTATCCTCAACGAATGTCTCGTATGATGTCACCATGCTTCAGACGGGTGCTTCCACAGCCACATACTTTGAGCTTATATCATACAGCACGGCGAGTCAGTTTGTAGACGTTTCGCAGAACTTCCCCGATGTGTCCGTTGACGAGTGGCTCAAGGCTATCGTTCAGAGGTTCAACTTGGTTATAGTGAGTAGCCCCTCAAAGCCTACTGTATTAGAGATTGAGCCGTGGTCTGAGTGGTGGACAGCAGGGACGAACAACAAGGACTGGACGGAAATTGTAGACCAAGACAGTATTAAGATTGAGTCAACGCTAGAGTTCCAAAAGAAGACCTACGAGTTTACAGACGCAGAAGGAGACAACTTCACGAACAAGTGGTGGCAGCATCACTTCGGATGGATAAAGGGGAAGTACTCGTTTCTCAACGAGAATGATTTCGTCTCGGAACAAGCGAAGACGGAGGAGATATTTCAGCCGTATAGAAACCGCGCCATATTTGCAAACGTACTCAACGATGTCGGAACGAATGTGCCTAACGTCCTAGTCCCTCAGTTTTGGGAGTGGGCTACAGGAAGCTCTGCGCTATCCGAAAAAAATTGGGTTGCGTGTAAGCCCGTATTGGCATATTACAACGGACTTCAGGACATAGGAAACGGAGTGACGTTCCAGTTCGGAGGGGCTAACTATACGACCTACCCGTATTTTGCTGAGTTCAATACAGTAGGGGTTGACTTAACTACTAAGAGCCTAGCCTGGGGATATGATTACCCCGACAATTTTGAGGCTCCGTTTATTAGTGGCGGAACGTCGGGAGGCACAACCTTGCGGTACGCTTTCTATGAATATTGGTCGCAGCTATTTAGCGAGATTTATAGCGCAGATGCGCGGGTGATGACCTGCAAGGTGAACCTGAGCTACGCCGACATCTACAACCTAAAGTTCAACGACAACCTGTACTTGGATGGGTGCTTTTGGAAGGTCTTGAGCATAGACAATTTCTCGGTTGGCGGTGATGGACTAGCTAATGCGAAGCTCATAAAGGTCATAAACAAGCCAATCGGGAGGTCGTCAACGAGTTGCAATGCGAGGCCGTGCGGGTTCAACTCGGACGGGACGGTGGACTTTTGCGACTCCGTTACGGGCGCACCTGTAAGCCCAACAGAAACCTGCTGTCGGCTGGCGGGGTATGTGTGGAATGAAGTTGGGGGTCGTTGCTTTAGCAGAAATGGAGGTGACGGTGGCGGCGGTGGCGGAGGAGGAGGTAACGGAGGGGGAGGAATTGGAGACGGGAAGCCTGTCGATTCTTTTGTCCACTCACCAAACAGTTACGGCAATTTCCCTCGATCGGATGTAAAGTCATTCCAACAGAAAGGGGTAGTCGGAACCAACATTAATACCAACCTGATTCTCTCTACTTCAGGGGCGACACCTGCACAGGCTCAGACAGATTCAGGAACTAGACGTTGGCTAATTCCGCAAGACACGGTTATGTATGTTCGAGTCCAGGCTGTAGCTGTAGAATCATCAGGGTCAGCAGCCACCATTGGGAATGCGGTAACACAGAACACTCAGGCCACTATAGCCAACACGAGAACCGCCATAGCTTCTAAAGCTGTAGCGCGTGACGTGGGGGTGACAACTGTTGTAGCTGAGAACAAAGACGTAGGAGCATCGGCTACAATAGACATAACGTCAGCGCAAGCCACGGACGGGGCAGAAGCAACTTTCTCTGTCACCTGTACAGGAGCCTCGAATATTGACTTCGTTTGGTTCATAGATATGCAAGTGACAGCAGTTCAAATAAGAGGAACAAGCGAAACGATAGGCCGTCCAATTATATATAATCTTGACCCCAACGAAGTCGAGTTTGGAAACTTGACCCCTGACACGCCGATGTACTATAACCTCCCGCTACTATGAAATATTGGATAAACGCAACGTGCTATGCATTGCCCCAAATGATTCGAACGATGAATACAATCGAGGCAAAGGGAAGCCCCCTGTTCAGTCAATGGTATGGAAGACATTGTATGAAGAAGGGATTTTTCAAAACACTAAAACTCGTATTGAGAAATGGCTACGGTAAATCAAATTAAGATAATTGTAGAGGCTGAGGACAAGGCTTCAGCTCCAATTGAACGGGCTACAAAATCGACGCGCAATCTCGGCAGAGCCTCTAGGGAGGTTACCAAGGAGAGCAAAAAAGACTGGGGTGGACTAGCGGATCTGTTTGGAGGTGTACTTCCGCGCA
>TARA_R110002167_G_scaffold25565_1_pt1 | contig 16385 bp, 2 predicted proteins | sample TARA_R110002167 | Tara Oceans TARA_R110002167 (sample SAMEA4398238) | marine metagenome | biome: Polar Biome; feature: [MES] marine water layer (ENVO:01000295) within the mesopelagic zone...; material: water (ENVO:00002006), including particulate matter (ENVO:01000060) such as...... | reverse complement strand
AAAAAAGCTTCTGAAATTAATGCTAAATATGATGCAGAGATAGCTGCATTAGAAACTACTTCGCCAGAAAGAGAAAATATAAAAAAAGAACGAGAGGCTTTAGATAAACAGTATGCAAAAGATGCTCAAATAGCATTTGATAATAAAGTTATTGATGAGTATTCAAAAATAGAAACAGGTTATAAAGAAGAATATAAAGAATCTAATTTTTCTTTAGAAAAACTTTCACCTAGAACTATAGAACAAGCTATTAAAGACTTAGAATCTTTTTTAGAAAAAACTTTTGGATGGACAGATGTTAACGTTTTTTATGATGTTAAGACTATTAAAGAAGGATCTACAGAAACTACAGTAGATGAATTTACAATCCAAGCAGTAGATGAAAAATCACTAGGACAAGCAGAATTTACATTACAAGGAAGTAGGTCACAGGTAACTTTAGGAGGAAAAGTTATTGAAAGCTTTAACCTCCCTTTAAATAAAATTATTGATGCTAAGTATAATGCAGAACAACAAGATTTACTATACATACAAGCATCTGAAAAAATTCTTAATGCTGCTGTAAAAGAAAAAATATTAACAAAATCAGGAGAAACATATTTTTGGAATAAAACTAAATTAGGAGAAACTAAAGAAAGTGTTATTGAGCTACTTAAAGATAATCCAGGGCTTGCTAAAGAACTAAATGATAAATTAAAAAAATCACAACTTACTACAATAATTCCTGAAGTTAATCAACAAGAATTAGACGAGACTGGTTATACTCAGTTTTTAGATGCAGACGGAGAAGTAGTTGAAATGGCTAAAGACATAGAAACAGAAGTAGAACAAACTGCTAGAGAAAAAGTAATAGGAGAAAACTTTGAAAGCATTATAAAGGCACTTACTGCTAATCCTATTATGCAGGGAGATGAGTTTATAGGAGAAAAGAAATGTTAATTAAAATCCTTAAATTTGATAAAATTTAATCAATGGCTTGTGAATATTGGTACGACGGTGAGTTTAGAACAGAAACAGAGTTTAAATCTATTTTAGAAAATGGATTAGTAGATCAATTAATATCTGAAGGTAAAGTTGATTTAAAAAACTTTGAGCTAAATAAAAGTTTAGTTAAAAATAAAAATGTAGAAAAGTCTCCAATTACATTAAGAATTACAAGGCATGTTCAAAGAAATCTAAATATAGATTCTAGAGAAGCAAACGAAAAAAATTATCAAAATCCTTTAAATGTTTTTGGCGAAAAAATGAAGCTAGTCGTAAGAGTAGGCGATACTTTATATGCAGGAAAAAACAAATTAATTCAAAAAGAAATTAATGAAAAATTAAATCTAGAAGGAGCAGGAGAATTAAGTATAGATTCTTTTGAAATAGGTAAAGTATATGCTTTAGTAGAATCTAGTTATGGTTTATATCCAGTACAGCTTTTTAACAATAAAATAAAAGACAGTACTATTAAAGGAGACATTTTTAATGCTCTAAATGAATTAGGTAAACAAAATTCTAAAACTTATTTAGAGCAAAGAAAGTTTATAGAAAAAAAATTATATAGAACAACTGTTAAATATAATGAGGGAAAATATATAATAACTAAGTTAGAGGGGACAGGAGAAGAGATTACTAGAGAATTTAGTAAAATTGAAGAAGCTGCTGCTTTTTTAGGAGAACAATTATATAGAGTAGATTCTTTAGATATTAATAAAAAAGGATACAATGAAACTTTAGCAAACGACGGAGCAATTGTAACAGATACTTTTTTAGATAACGGTAATATTTTTCATTCCAGTTCTTTTCAATTAGAAGCGTATACTACTGGAAACGATACAAAAAAAAATATTGAATATCATGCACGAGTAGATGGAAGCAGTAAAATTAGTGTTGCAAACATAGCAGAGTTAGAGGCTAAGTATGAAAAAAATAAAGAAGCTTCTACTACTAATAAATCAGGAGAAACTGAAGGAGAGCTTTTTGGAAAAGACGCTGCTCAATTACAACTACTTGAAAAGATTAATGAAATAACAAATCCTGCTTTACGAAAAAGACTACTATCTGTTTTAAAGAATAATAGTTTTATAAGACCTTCTGATAGTAAAGGTAATGAAGTTGCTGACGGATCGGATAATCATACTCATTATGTAAATACTAAAACAAAAAAAGTTCTCACAAGAACTACTAGTTATATTTCTGAAGAAGAAATGACTGCAGAAACAAAGAATAGTCCTGCCGTTTCTTCTGCACTTATTATTGGCAGTAAAGTAGATGTTTTAGTTAGAGACTTTTTTGCAGGAACTTTAAAAGAAGAATACAATGTTGCCAGTAAAGAAGTTGTAGCAGGTTTAATAAAGCAATTAGAAGCTATTAAAGCAGTTATGGACAAAAGGGGGGAAACAGTTATTCCTGAAAATATAGTTCTTTATAACGATGAAATTGGTGTAGCAGGCACAGTAGATTTATTAACTTTTGACAAAGAAGGTACTGTTAGAATCTACGATGTCAAAACTATGAAAAATAATGAATTTATAAAAAACAATTATGACGAAGTCCCCTATGATTCTAAAAAAAAGTGGGAAAAAACAGGCGAAAAGAAAGCAGATGGATCTCCTAGATATAGAATAATTGAAGGTGCTATTCAAGACAGTAAAAGAGAAAAGCATCAAAAGCAATTATCTATGTACAGAATGTTGCTTAATAATACTCACGGCATTCTTGCAGATAGTTTAGCAGTAATGCCTATTAAAGTAGGTTACAAAGCTCCTAGTGCTTTTACATCTGAATTAAATTTATTAAAAGGAGTAAAAGTAAAACCTTTAAACTCAATAAAAGATGCTACTATTACTGCTCCTGTAAAAGGTATTGCAGAGCAGTCTACAGAAGAAGCTGCAGAAATTTTAGCAGGATTTGAACAAGGAGAAGAAACAGAAAGCTCTCAAAATGAAGTTACTAATACAGGAGATCAAGCAAATAATCCAGAAAATAAAAATCTCCTTGATAATCTTTTAAATAATTCTACAGGAAAATCTACAAGTACGGATGAAAATGAAGATATAGATGACATAGATCCTAGTCTTAGGCTTAGAGAAAAGAAAAGTAAAGTTATTCCTAATAACGGAATGAGTCGAGAACGAGAGTTAGAAGTTCTTCAACAAATATTAGGAGACGCTTACAAAAGACAATCAGGTAAAAAGGGTACTGTGAGAGTATTTAAAGACTTTGAAACTCTTAAAGAGTATTTGCCTGCTAAAACTTACGCAATGCTTTTAGAAGCTCGTAAAAACGGCCAAGAACTTTACGGTTTATTTACAGCAGCTGCTATACTTATACAGCAAAATGCTCCAACAGGAGTAGCGTTTCATGAAGCATTTCACGTTATATTTAATTTAGCGCTTCCTGTAGAGGACAGAGTCAGAATACTTAACGAAGCTTATAATACATATAAAGAAGATTTACCTGCTGTTGTAGAAAAAGATGAAAACGGTTTTGTAACAGCCACTAGGCTTCCTAATTACTTGGAATTAGAAGAATATTTAGCAGATAAATATATGGAGTATGTAAACTCTAATGGCCAACTTATAGAAACTGCAGATGTAAAAGGAGACGGCACACAATCTAAGAAGAAAAAAATGCCTGCTTTAAAAAAGTTTTTTAATGCTTTTTCTAAAATGTCCCAAGTATTTTATTCTACTAAAAAAGTAATTAACATAGACAACTTATTTGAAGATGTTACTGTAGGGGAATACGCTAGTAAAGTACAGTTTAGAAACACTGCATTAGATGCAAGTGTTAGACAAATGTCAGATAACTCAGGTAAAGTAACTAATCCTGATAGAAAGTATGTAAATAAAGAAGCAGAACGTCAAGGATTTGTGGCTCTTAATCATATAATTAACAGTCAGCTACAACTTGCTAGAGAAAAAACTAATAGTAAAGGAGAATTAATTTATTCTGAAGATTTAGACGATAAGGGTCTTATTAGCAAAATAGGAGTACATGCTTTTATTACTAGAATAGTGCATGATTTAGCAGAAACTTTAGTACAATATCAAAACAAAGCAGAGAATGCAACTACTGCAAAGGCTAGAGAATATAACCGATATATTGCAGATAACTATATGAAGTTGTTTAATATTTTAACTAACAATGGAACAGCTGTTAAGCAAAATAAAAAAACAGGGTTAATAGAATTTTCTGAATCTACTGATTTATTAGAAAGATTTTTAGTTAGTCTACAGAAAAGAGGATTATATATAGATTACACTAACGGAACTCGTACATCAGATTCTACCCCTGAAGTGTTAGAGAGTGATAATGTGTTAGAAGACGATGCTATTAATAATTTAGAAAACGGAGAAGAAACTTCTGACGGAGTTGCTATGAGAAATCATATTGAAGTTGATCCTAGAGAGAGTATAAGTCAAAGACTTAAAACATTTTTTTCTCAAATTCCTAAATTAGATTCTAGTTATAAAGCTGAAAAAAACTCTTTTGGTGTACAAGAATTTGAAAATCCTGCAGAAGTTTTTAAATTTTTAATTTCTAAAGTTTCCAATAGTTATACTATGGAATCTATGATGCAAAAATTACAAGCAATAAATAAGCCTTATATATCAGATATATTAGACGCATTAGAAAATGACCCTATTTTACAAACTCATTTTTGGGTGTCAATAGGTTCCAGAAACTATGCTACTTATAAAACTGTTTATGAAAAAAATGGATCTTATCAAGTAATTAATTCTAACAGAAAAGATATAAACAACATAGTAGGAGAAAGATTAATATCTGATTTTTTAGATAGAGCTAATCCTTTATTTGTAAATAAAAATATTCAAGAGTTAAATCAAGAAGAAGTAGCAATATTTAAAGCAGGTATTGATGAGCAAATAGAAATTATTAAGTTAATAAAAAACAGTGATTTACCTTTCAATGCTCCTGAACAAGAAGATGATCAAGTAAGAGCTGTTGCTGAAGTAATTGAAAAGCTTTCTGAATTATTTATTAAATATAAATTTAATATAACAGAAGAAGAATTATTATTAATACTAAATCCTCCTCAAGGATTAACAGACTACAAAGCATCTTTAGATAATCTTTACACAACTTCTCAAAATCAAAAAAAAGGTTTATTAAATATTGTTAGTAATATTATAAAACAATTTGAAGAAGGTACAAATTCATTTACATCGCTTACTCCAACAGGAGAAAAAAGTTTAGCCAAAGGAAGTAGAAAACAGACTTCTTTAGTAGAAGACTTAGCTAAAGCAATTATTCCTGCTATGCAAGCAGAAGTAGTAGCATCTTTTAGAAATGTAAATAATAAAACTGCTTATAATTTAATTGCTTCTGGGCACTTAAATAAGATGATTACAGAGCTACAAGATCCTGATGCGTTAATAGACTACTTAAAAGAAAGAGAAGAGGACGCTCTGCTATCTAATTTGCCGTATATAGAAGATTTACAAGATCCAGACAGTGATTTAATGAATACACTGGAAACAGTTATTCTAGATGGTTTAAGTCGACAAGGAAAAAACAAATCTGTGCAGTACTCTAAAATGTCTGATATAGAATTAGAAGCTACTAGCATGGGTATGTTTCTTAATAACGGTAGTAAGAAAGAAGCTTTTTATAAATTAGGTATACCGTCTGATTCTCCTACATTAGCTTATGTAAAAGGCATTAAACACACTACAAAAGAAATACAAGAAAAATTATTAAAAACTGCAGAAGCAGAAATAAAAAGAATTGAGATCTTAAAGAATCTTCCTTCAGATTCTGAGTTACGGTTAATTCCTAATTATGTAGAAAATGGAAAAAAGTTTCAAATATTAAGTTTTTTAAATGGTAAAGTAGATACATCCAAGCCTTTTGTAGAAACTCAAGATGCTATTTTAAAACTAATAGAAGATTTTACAGACAGTGATAATCCCAACGGGCTAATGGGCATTACTATTAAAAAATATTTACAGGCAGGTGTTATATCAGAAGTTACAAAAGACGGGGCTATTGTGTTTGCTAAAGGAGCTATAGACAAATCTTTTAAAAACAACACAGAACGAAAAGCATTTTTTGAAAACTACATATTAAACACTTTTTATACTAGTACGCAGTTAAACACAATATTTGCAGGGGACCCTAGTTTCTATGCAAGCACAGAAGATTACCAAAAACGTTTTAAACAAATTATGAGCCCAGGTACTTATACAACAGGTACAGGAACTTTTAATGCAGTTATAGCAAATGATAGTATTATACCTACTACTGAAATGGAATTTGCGCAAATAAAAGAAGTTATAGATAGATCAGATATTTCTCAAACAGAAAAAGATGAAATTTTGGGAATATGGAAAGATACTTTAGAAAGTAAAAAAGGAGCAAAAGAAACAGGTAATAATGAATCTGATGCAGGTACATATGTTTCTCTAGCTAGACGTAAAAATATATTAAAAGGTTTAGGAAGATGGGACGAAGGGTATAATGAAGCTTTCTCAAGATTAGAAGCAGGCACAGAAACTATTGAAGATTTAAATCTTATCAATAATCCATTAAAACCCGAAAAACCTTTTATGTTTACAAAGCGGTTTATATCAGGAATAGAAGTGCCGATGCAAATTAAAAATGCAGAAACTGTTTTAACAAAGTCATTTGCTCTTGCAGAACAGTTTAATAAGAAAACAGGTAAGCAAGAATATAAGTATCCTAAATTAGCTGCTATTTATTTAGATATGAACGGAGGTACTGATTTAAATGGAAACATTTATGAAGTCAAATACGACACACTTATATTTGAATCAGCTGTAAAAGTAGGTGGGCTGGGAAATAAAATAGATAAAAATGGAGACGTAAGATTTTCTCAATACATACAACAGGCCGATGGATCTTATCAATTAGAAGAAGGCTACACTGTTATGCCTTTAAAAGAAGAGGATTACAGAATGCAGCAAGAAACTCCTCCTCACTATATAGATGATAGGTCTAACTTTGGTACTCAGCTAAGAAACTTAATTATAGCAGATTTAGATTTAGAAGGAACTTATAATATAGAAGGCTATAGTGAGCCTCTTACAGGAGCTAAAGTAGTTAGCCTTTTTCAAGAGCTTGTAGAAGAAGATTTAAAAGAATCATATCTTTCTACAGAAAAAGAATTCTTAGATGCAGATGAAAATATTAACTGGGACAGACTTTTACCTATACTTAGAAAAGAAGCTTTAGGAAGGGAAATGGGTCAAGAAGTTTTAGACGCTATTTCTTCTGCAGAAAAAACTTTAGGAGATACTGATAATTTAACTAGTCCTACAGTGCTTCCGCTATTCCATCCTTCTGTTAAATATAAAATGTTTGCTTTAATGAATTCTATTTTTAAGAATAGAATTACTAAACAAAAAATTAAAGGAGGCCAATTAATTAACACTCCATCCTACGGTGTTTCTAAGGATTTAAAAATGAAAGTAAAAGACGGTAAAATTGTTTACCAAGCTAAACTTCCTTGGACATCTAGAGAATTTTTTCCTACAAATGAAAAAGGAGAAGTAAATATAGATTTTATTAAAAAACATGCTCCAGAGCTTTTAGAAATAGTAGCTAACAGGGTTCCTACTGAAGACAAGTATTCTATGTTTTCTATAGAGGTAGTAGGATTTACTCCTCAATCTATGGGCGGTACTATCATACTTCCACCACAAGCAACAACTGTAGCAGGGCTTGACTTTGATATTGATAAACTATTCTTTATGCAAAAAGCATATAGAATGAAAGGAAAAATTCCTCAAGTAATAAGATATATTAGCGAAATTACTGAAGATAATATAGACCAAATAGCTAATAATTTATTTAGTTCTCACAATTCTTTAAAATCATTTTTGCAGCAATCTGAATTAGACAGTGAACTTGCTCAAGAAATTTTAACAAGAAGAGAAGAGTTGATCTTAGCTAATGCAGATAATAAACTTAGCAAAAAAGAAATTAAAAAAAGTCCTAAGTTTATAGATTTAACAGCAAAAATAGAAGCTCTTCAATTACGACTTCAATCAACAAATTTAGAAGAAGCTAAGAGAAAAAGTATTGAAAGTGAGATTAGTGAAACAATAGCAAAATTACAAGAAGATTTTGTTCCTTTTGATGACGCTATAGAAGCAAATGATAAATTAAAAGAAAATGTTATAGATGTTTTAAAAGCAGAACTTGAAAAAGGAAACGTTAATCCTGTTATGTTTAACGGTAAAGCTGCTAGAGATAATCAAAAAATAAGTATTATAGAAGGTATTCTTAGAGACCCTAAAACTGCTACTAGTATATTGCATCCAGGTAACTTTGATTCTTTAAAAGAAGAAGCAGCTTTTATAAGATTAGCTCAAGAAGGTAAAATAGAAGAAGCTGAAAAATTAAAAGGAAAACAATTAATAAACAAATCTAAAGAAGCTGATCCAAAAGATTTTAATATTAATTATCCTTCTACTCAATTAGAGTTATTCAGACGTAATATGGATGGTTCCGATCTTATTGGTATTATGGCAAATCATAATACTCACCACGCTAAAGCAATGCATGCAAATGTAGAACTAAACCAAGAAATTTATATAGATAAAGTAGCGTATCGAAAACTAGATAAAAAAAATAATATTAATGGCGAAAGAATATCTAGGCTTTTGGCAACTAACTTAGCAGCTGTTGTAGATAATGCTAAAGACCCAGTAGCAAGCTTTCTAAATATGAACACTTATACTGCTGATACTATAGCATTCTTGCTTCGTTTAGGAGTGCCTCAACAATATATTTATTTGTTAATAAATCAACCTGTTATAATAGAGCTTACTAAATTAAATTTCAACGAACAAGGAGCTTTAAGTAAAGAAAAGATTGTTAATACTATAACAGCAAAATGGCAAGAAATACTTAATAAAAAATTTGCAGCTGCAGGTATTAAGACACAACAAGATATAAAAGATTATAGTAATCGTATAGGAACTACTTCAAGAACTCTTAAAAAAACTATAGATGGCGGAGAAGGTTTAGATTATTATGTAGCTCAAATGAATGTTTTAAAGAAATTTAAAGACTATAAAGCTTACGGAGAGGAACTTAGTAGTGGGGTACAAGCTGCAAGAGTAGATACTGTAGGTATGGGCCCAACAGATGCTAATAACTACATGCAAATTGCTAGGATTCAAAAGTTAAAAGACGCAGAATTAGGCAAAGACGGTAAGGATCCTACTGCTAAAATCTTTGGATTAAAAGATATAGTTTTAGGCAGCCCTAGTATTGCTCAAACAATGGTTCCTGCATTTACTAAATATTCTTTATTATTTCCTACAAGTATTTTAAATAAAATATTTCCTTCTATTGGAGCGGTTAAAGTCCAAGAAAATACTTCTGATTTTTCTTTACAATATTCTGTATTAGGAAAGTTAAAAAATAAAATGGCAGAGCTTACTCCTACAGGAAGCCTTACAGAAAAAGAAGCTAATCTTATAGATAATCGTTTTATAGATTTTATTTCTTCTGGTTTTAATTTCTTTGACTACTCTAAAAGCAAAGATATTATAGACAAAATGCCTGATAAAGTAGCGCAATTAAAAGAAAAATTAAAAGACCCAGAAAATAAAAATCCTCTTAAAAAGTATAAATATTTCTTAGATCAAATTTATAAAGTAGAAGCTAATAATACTACTCCAATAGCTAGGATAGAATACTATAAAACAGGTAAAAGTTCTTTAGATACTGAAAGATTTACTAATACTTGGGAATTAATGTTAAAAGACAGTGATCCTGAAATTAACAAACTTGCACAAGATTTAGTACAATATGTTTATTTTGCAAATGGATATACTTTTGGGCCGTTTAGTTTTGCTAATCTAATTCCTGTTTACTTTTGGTCGGATGAGTATCAGGCTAATAATAAAGAAGTTAATACAAAGAATAAAACTTTCAATCAATTCTTACATAAAATGTTTGAAGAAACTAAGTTTGGAGCTACTGATTTAGAAAGTGTTTCTGAGTTAGGACAAACAACAGAAGATTGGGAAGTTAGATTTGTAGATCAGTTTATTAGAAATTTTGGAGATCAAGGACGTTTTGCTGCTACTGCAAAAATATCTGAAGTTTATTCTGAACAAACAGAAGCTAAAGGTTTAGCAGAATTAGCCAAAAGAATTGAAGGTAAGCCTGGAGAAATAGCTGAAACAGATATCAGAACCGCAGGTATGGCAATAGCTTCTGAAAACAAAGGAATTATTAAAACTTCTAAAGGAAGTTTAGTAGTTAATATTGCTAAAAATCCAAGTTTATTTAAAGGAAGAGATAACATTCCTGTACAGTTTATTAAAGTATTTACTCCCAATAATAAAGTATATAAAGCACAATATTATAAATACCACAGCGATATAGACGGGACTATTATAGATCCTAATCTTTCAGAAAAAAGCTCTCAATTAGATTCTGCTGTTTATGTACCAATGCCTAATCTAGGATTATCTAATTTTTTAACAGAGTTTAATTTCTTCGATGATATTAAGGAATCTCTTTTAAAAGATATTTCTCATTTAGATGTAGTAGACAAAAATGATTTGTCTTACGGATCAAATGGGCCAAGTGCTGCAGATATAGAATATATGGATAAAATGCTTTTAAGACAATTGAGCGGGGAGATAAAACAATCAGGAGGAGGCTCTAATGTTACATATAAAGGTTCTACTGCAGGAAGTGCTGTAGAAAATTATGCTGTAGAGTTTGAAGGAAAAAAGTATAGAATTGTAGTACAAGATAAACAAGCTAAAATTTACACTAGTGTATCTATGAATGATATCACTTCTAGTTTCACTGCATCACAACAAAGACAAATATTTTTAAAACAAGCTATTGCTGCAGGAACAGGAACAACTGTTGAGTATAAAGGAAGCAGATACGGAGTTAATAAACAACAAGAAGTTTTCTTATTAAATACTGGAAAATTAGTATCTTGGCCTAAAACAAGCCCTGCATATATGGAAGTACTAGAATTAGCTAATAAAAAATTAGGAAAAACTAGTACTAAATTAGACCCTGCTTCTAAAGCTACTCAAGCTCCAGCAGTAGAACAAAAAGTTACTGAAGAAGAGTTATATGAATTAATGGCAAGTATTGAAGCTGCTGAAGAAACTCTTGATGAGGCAGCATCTAATAAAGGCCCTAGAAGTAAAGAAGATCAGGACTATTTAGACAATTTAGAAAAAAGTAAAAATAGTGAAATAAAAAAATGGTTTGAATTAACAGGATTACAATATCCTAATTTTCCATCAGAAGAATCAAAAATGTCTATAGAAACTTTTAAAGGAGAAATAAAAAAGATTATTGATAAAAAGCAACAAGAAAACTTTGAAAGCGAAGAAGCAGCAGAAGCCTTTATGAATTCTGAATCTTTGCAAAGTGCTGCAAGAATAGTAAAAGATCCAGATATTTTTAATACTGTTTCTCAAGAAGAATTAAATAAAATTATATCAGACTTAGAAAATTGTTAAACAATGAGATGTGTAAATATTAGTCATCCTGATTTTAGAAATTTATTAGACGGTTCTGGTTTAGAGCTTGCAGTACTACGTGCTAAAGTAGGGTTGTGGATGGAGAAAAATGATAACTTTGAAGAATTTCCGTCACTTGCAGAGCTAGGGTTAAAAAAGAATTTTAGCATTCCTGGAGCTGCTCTACAGCAAATAGACGAACTTCAAAAACTTATTCCTGAAAACGTACAAAAAAAATCTCAAATATTAAGTGGATTAGTAAATGACCCTAATGAAGTAGGAGTCATAAAGCCAAATAGAACAGATTTAGAAGTAGTTTCTATTTTTCTTAATCAAAAGAGATATAATAAACTAACTGAAAGAGAACAGTCAGATGTTCAAGAATGGGCAGAAAATTATTTAAATGATGCTTTTATTAATGAAAAAGAATACGATAGATTAATTCTAGAGTATCCAGAAGAAGATAGATCAGAATTTAAAGTAATAGATGAAGTAATAGCTAAAACAAAATTAACTAGAGATGAGTTTATTGTAGATTTTTTTAAAGGAGATTTGTTTGAAGTTGCTGAAGAGGCTAGAGAAAGAAAAATGATAACTATTCCTGGAGGAACACAAAATACTTCAGATATAATGTATCAAATTAATTTAGCTAAGATGTACAAAGATCAGGCTAAAAGAATTTATTTTGATAAAATACAAGGCCAGGAGCTAGATGAATATGCTATACAAAGAATAAACAGTGATTTAAAAAGAATATCAGATAATGCAGGAGATGTTCAATGGAATCTTAGGCAAGCAAAATCAGGAAAGTACTATATAGCAGGTTACAAAAATGGAGCTGTTACTATGGACAATTACTATTCTCCTTATGCAGGAGGTATGTTCAGACAACTTAAATCTAAATCTCAAGAAATAAAAATAGAAAGCTTAGATGTTAAGCTTACTAATTGGGCAAAGAAAAACGGAATCCCTGTAGAATCTCTTAAATCTGTTATAGAAAAGTTTCCTGGTAGATACGAGAACTCTGCATTAGGTATAGCAGATTTTGCTAAAGGATTAATTGCAGTTGCAGACAATCGAAATATAGATACTTTAGCAGAAGAAATAGCTCACTTTGCTATAGAAATGATGTTGACCAAAGATCAAAATATGCAAGCAGCATTAGATCAAGTAGTCGAAACAGAGACTTACAAAGAGGTTTTAGAAGAATATGGAGAAATATATGAAAACGATATAGACTTTAAGAAAGAAGCTTTAGGTAAGATATTAGCCGCTGAATTAGTCAATCAATTTAAAACTACAGAAACACTTTCTGTTAATCTAGGATTTTGGCAAACTTTTAAAAATGCCGTAATTAATTTCTTTAATACTATTGGAGAAATATTTAGTGCAGGCCAACCAGGAAGAACTGCTTTAGAAAAAACTATTATTCCTTTGGCAGAATCTATTCTTAATGAAGAAAAAATAGATCAGTTTAATGCTGTAAATGGGTATACTAAGGCTGAAATTTTATATCAAATTAATGAAAATAAAAAAGGAGTTATAGCTGATGTACCCCTTTTAAGTACTACAGAAGAGCTTATTAAACGGAAAGAAAAAGTATATAATAACGTTCTTACTCAATTAGAAGCTAGAATAAAAACTTTTGAAAAAACTTCTGCTAAAAGTAAAAAACAAATAAATACTCTTAAAAACAATATTCAAGAATTACAACGTCTTAAAGATATAGGAGAAATAGATTTAGGAATAAGTAAATTTGCTCTACAAGCACAAGAAGAATTACAAGTAATAAATAATATTCTAAATGATGTTTCTAAGGGAGACAGTGTTATGACTGCTATTAACTTAGTTACTGCGCATGATTTTATGTTGATGTATGATGATTTATTTAGGGACATCAATGATAACTTGATTGAAAACAGTATAAAACCTGAAATAAGAAAACAACTTTTAGAACATACGGGAGAAGTATATTCTTTGCTTAAAAACGGTCTTTCTACTAGCCAGGTACTATTAAACAGTCTAGCAATAAAAGTCTTAGAAAAATCAAATGTAGATTATAACGGAGAAATAATTGATCCATCTTTTAATGCTAGAGAAATTATAGAAACTACTTATGGAGATATGAGTATTTGGAGATTACAAGTAGGTAATTACAAGTATGCAGATTCAGGTATTATAAGAACAGTTGCTAAAATATTGTTTAATGCTAAAAGTAATGTAGATAGGTTTGTAAAAAGACTTGTAAATTCTTTAGCATCTTTTCAGCAACCTTTTTTAAGCAAATACAAACAAACAGACCTTGTAGAAACAAATTCTGAAGGAAAGCCTACTCATTATTTTGCAAGAGAATTAAATTATTCTAGATATTATGAATCTCAACAAAAAGTTAGAAACGAACTTGCTGAAAAATTAAATATTAAAAACCCTGAAACAGAAGAGTTTGATTATAAATATATAGATGTAACAGGTTTAGACGCAAAAGATAGAGAAATCTATAATACTACTTGGCAAAATTGGAGAAAAGCTAATTCTACAGTAGTTACTATTTATGATTCAGAGGGAAATATAGATGGTACTAGAACTATTCCTAACAGTAGTTATAAAAACAAAGAGTTTATTGAGAGGATGAAAGATCCTATTTATAAAAATTATTACGATTCAATTATAAAAGCAAAGACAGCAGCAGTAGATAAGTTACCTGTTAACTATAGAACAGAAAAATTAATCTACATGGTTCCTTCTATATATAAAAGTACTTTAGAACGTCTTACTAAAAAATCAGAAAACGATAGCTTTTTAACTAAAATAGGTAAACTAGGAAGAGATGCTTTTTTTGTAGAAGCTGACGATACTCAGTTTGGACAATTAAATGCTCTTAATAATAGAGTTGTTCCTATATTTTTTACAGGAGAAGTAGCTAATTTAGAAGACTTGTCTTATGATATTTTAAGATCTGTTAGTTTATTTGCAGAAATGGCAGAAAACTTTAACCAAATGAATTCTATTGCTGGAGAGTTAGGAGCGATCCAAAAATCTTTAGCAGTAAGAAAATATAAAAGCAAAGGGAGGGGCCAAGATAAAGAAGGTATAGAAAGTAAAGAATACCAAGCTTTGGAAAATCTAATAAACACACAGCTTTATAATATAGAAAGAGAACAGTTAGAATATACTTTTGAAGAAAGTAATTTAGTAAGAAAAGGTGTTTTAAAAGCTACAGGAGGAAAAGTAGATTTAAAAGAAAAAGCCATGTCTTGGACAAAAGTATCTCAAAGAATTGCAACTTTTATTAGAGATAATAACTTAGCATTTAACTTAATAACTTCTACAGTAGGTTGGTTAAAAGGGTCTGCAGATAGTATTATAGAAGACCAAATAGGTATATACAGTACTAATGAAAGTAAAAACTTTGCTAGAAAAGAATTTTTTAAAGAACTTGCAATGGTACTAGCAGATGTAGGTTCTGTTAAGCAAAGAAGTAAGATGCATTTAATATTACAAGAAGCTCAAGTTGTAAAATTAGATACCATGTTATATGAAACTGATAGTAATAGATTGTCAAGAAAAATACTAAATAAAGATATATTGTATACTACCTATGCTTCAGGGGATTACGGTATGAAAGGTCGTATAACTTTATCTATTTATGATAATTATAGACTATACAACGGTAAATTCTTGACTAAAGCTAGATTTTTAAAAGCTACTAGCATTGAGCAAGGAGTTACTAATGATGGAGTTCATGCTAAAAAAATGAAAGGGGATTGGAAAAAACTTAGAGAAAAAAGTTTATACAATGCTTTAGAAGCAGTAGACGGCCAATTAAAAGTCAAAGAAGAGTATAAAGAATTTGTTACTGACGGAGTTCTTAATAGTGCTAAAGGTAAAATAGAACATGTTTCTACTAATGTAGATGGTGTTATGAGTCCTACAGATAAAGGAAAATTAGCTAGGACTATTTTAGGAGATTTTATATTTATGCACAGAGGTTGGTTTATTAACATGGTAGATACTAAGTTTAAAAGAGGCAGTGTTAATTATTTAAGTGAAGAAGAGGAAATAGGACATTATAGAGCTACTGGTGGCTATTTAAGAAACGTATTAAAAAACATAGTATCTCAAGGTAATACAGAAACTACAGGAGCCTTTGCAGTATGGAAAGAATTAAGTCCTGCTAAAAAAAGAGGTGTTAGAAAAACTATTGCAGATACTGTATTTTTAGTAGTTGCTACTTTATTAGCAGGATTAGCTAATAAAATGGCAGACGATGACCCCGATAATATGAGAAATCAATATTTAGGATACATGTTAAATAGATTATTGCTAGAGCAATCTGCAGGATTTAATATGGCTTCAACTGTAGAAATTATAGATGAACCTGTAGTAGGAGCAAGAATTCTTAAAGAAGCAGTTTCTATCTTAGATGCTTTTAGTGGAGAAACTTATGAAAAAGGTATGTATGAGGATTGGTCTCATAGAGGAAAATATTGGTTTAGAAAAACTCCTTTAAAAAACTTATATGAATTACAGTATCCTGATCAAAAAAATAACTTTATTAAAACAGTGGTTAATAGTGGCTATTATAATTATCTTTCTGATGAAGAAAGTGTAGGAATAACAGGATGGTTACTAGGAAATCTTGTGCCATACCACAATACTACTTGGGCAGGTTATACCAATAATCAAAAAAGAGAAAATGCAATAACAGCAATAGAAAATTTGGAAAAAGACAATGAAGTCGACAATGGTTTTAATTAAAGAAAACGCCAAATTTTTTTAGAAAGCTTTATTTTGTTTATCTTGTAGGGATAAAAATCAAATCAATATGAAATTAATAAAACACGCAAAGAATATTCATGAGTTAAAGATTAAAGGTACTCATGCAAAAATTGCAATGTT